>Ga0073934_10001408_pt1 | contig 57961 bp, 50 predicted proteins | sample LarsenN4metaG_FD_76834 | JGI IMG/M metagenome (GOLD analysis project Ga0073934, IMG submission 76834) | Hot spring sediment bacterial and archeal communities from British Columbia, Canada, to study Microbial Dark Matter (Phase II) - Larsen... ...
CCGTCTACCAGCGCGCCCTCGGCCGCGGCTGCGATCATCCTCACGCCGTCCGCATCCTCGCCCGCGCCTGGGTGCGCGTGCTCTGGCGCCGCTGGCAGGATCGCGCCCCCTACGACCTCACGCGCCATCGCGCGGCCGCGGCGCTCGCCGCCGCATAGGGTTGACACAGGATGTCTCACGCCGCCCGCCTCGCCGCCGCCAGCCGCCGGTACACGGCCTCGTAGCCGTCCGCCATCCGCGCGACGCTGAAGCGCTCCTCGAAGCGGCGGCGGCAGCCGGCGCGGTCGATCGTGTCGATGCGCTTGGCGGCGTCGACGAGGTCGTCGAGCGTGTCGGCGACGAAGCCCGTGACCCCGTCCTCGATCACCTCGGGCACCGACCCGCGCGGCCGGGCGATCACCGGCGTGCCGCACGCCAGTGCCTCGATCATGACGAGGCCGAACGGCTCCGGCCAGTCCACGGGGAAGAGCAGCGCGCGGGCGCCGCCCAGGAACGCGGGCTTCTCGCCGTCGCCGATCTCGCCGAGGAACTCCACGAGCGGCCCCCGCAGCAGCGGAACGATCTCGCGCTCGAAGTACGGGCGATCGAGGCTGTCCACCTTGGCGGCGATCCGCAGCGGGATCCCGACCTCGCGCGCCAGCGCGATCGCCACGTCCAGTCCCTTCTCGGGCGACACGCGGCCGAGGAAGGCGAGGTAGTCGCCGCCCTGCGGGCTGAACGGGTACTGCGCCAGCGGCAGGCCGTGGTGGACGGTCGCCGCCCACGCGAGCCCGAGGTGGGCGAGCGGGCGGCGCTGCGCGTCGCTGATCGAGACCAGCGGGACGTCGCGGAAGTGGGCGAAGAGCGGGGGGAGCGACGGGAGGTCGAGACGGCCGTGCAGCGTGTGGACGACCGGCGTCGCTACCAGGCGCGAGAACGGCAGCGCCAGCGTGTCCACGTGGCAATGGATCACGTCGAACTCGCCGGCGCGCTCGAAGACCTGGGAGAGCTGCACGACGTGCGGGGGCAGCGGGTCGGCCCCCGCCGGCGACAGGCGCAGCGCCTCGGGCACCGCGGCCACGAGGCGCGCCCGCGTCCCGGAGTCGCCCGAGGCGAACAGCGTCACGTCGTGGCCGCGGCGAACGAGCTCGTCGGTGAGGTATGCGACGACCCGCTCGGTGCCGCCGTAGAGCCGCGGCGGGACGCGCTCGTAAAGCGGCGCCACCTGAGCGATGCGCATCGGAGCCGGGGAAGATTCAAATGGAATGCCAGCGACCCGCCGGCCCCGGGCGGGCACCGCTCGCGGAGCGACGGCTGCGCGGCCCAGGCGCCGGGGGGGGGCGGGCGGGGACGCCGTCAGGCGCACCACTCGCGCGGCCCGTCGTCCGTGAAGCCGCACTGCTCGCAGGGGCTCAAGTGGTGCCACGCGGGCGGCATCGCGACCGCCAGCCGCAGCGACACGTCGGCCCCGACGTTCACGATGTGGTGCACGGCGCCGCGCGGCACCCACACGACGTCGCCCTGCGCCGCGCGGACGACGGCGCCGCCCGTCAGCTCCCACTGCAGCTCGCCCGCGAGGACCACCCACCACTCGTCGAACTCGCGGTGCCAGTGCGGGCGGTTGCCGCCTCCGGGCGGGCTGGCGATCAGCGTGACGAGATTCCGCTCGTCGGCGATGAGCCGCCTCGACCACGGCGGCGGCCCCATCGCGGCGACGACGTCCGCGATGCGAGTGTGGAGCACGTTCGGCCAGGTCGCGCGCGCCGCGTCGGGCGGCGTCGGCCCGGCGGCGAGCCGGTCGATGACGATCGTGACGGGCGGCGCGTCGCGCGGCGGCGTCACGGGATCGTCTCCCGTCCGAGGAAGTCCATCAGCTCGCGCGTGAAGCGCTCGGCGTCTCCCGGCGGGCGCGTCGTCATCGCGGGTCCTCCCCTGCGCGCGCGCGCGCCAGCAGCCGCCAGCCCCAGCCGCTCGCCGGGCGGTGGACGGTGCGCTCGGCGATGTAATGGCGCGCCAGCGCCGGCTGGCCGCTCCGGAGGGCGGCCTCGATCAGCGTCAGCGTGAGCACGTCGCGCTGGGCGTGGCTGCCGCCGAAGCGCCACGCCACGTCGCGGACGGGCTCGAGGTCGACGATGGCGTCCTCCCATCGCTGTCGCCCGAAGGCGCGGATCGCCCGGCACAGCGGCAGGCCGACCTCGCGCGCCATCATGCGGTTGCTCCTGCCGCCGTGCTCGATCGACCACTCGAGGTCGGCCAGGAGCCGCGCGGCCTCCGCCTCGCGGCCGGCCATCGTGAACGCCATCATCGCGTGCAGGTCGTTGAAAGCGTAGAAGCCGCGCTCGGTGTCGAGCCGGGCCGCCCAGTTGTCGGCGACGACGCCGGCGCGCCCGCCGAGGTCGACGCCGTCTAGGTGGAGGCGCCAGAGCAGCGCCGTGGCGTCGAGGAGCTGCAGCGCGAACTCCGGCGGCGCGGGGTGGACGCGCGTGTCGTAGAGGGCCAGCGCGTCGGCGTGGCGCTGGCGGTCCAGGTGGAAGAGGGCCAGGTGCCAGTAGTTGTGGAAGGCGAAGCCGTTGTCGGGCGCCCAGTCGGCCTCCCGCGACGTCAGCCACTCCACGCCCTCGTCGACCCGCCCCTGCATCTCCATCACGTGGGCGACGGCGTGCACCGCCCAGCCGTCCCGCCGCTCGAGGTCCAGGGCCCGCCGCGCCGTCTCCTCCGCCTGGGGGTACTGGTTGCACTCCTCGAGGCCGAAGGCGTGCATGCCCAGGATGTACGAGTAGCCCGGCACGGAGGCGTTCCAGTGCGGCAGCACGCGCGAGATGCGGTTGCGGAGATTCAGCGCGTCGCCGCGGAAGAAGTCCATCAGGTGCGCCGACTGGATCGCGAAGGCGTCGCGGGGATGGTCGACGAGCACGCGGTCGAAGGCGGCGCAGGCGCCGTCCCAGTCGCCGTCGACGAGCCGCCGCGCCGCCCCCGCCAGCCCCCGCTCGCGCTCGTTGGCGCCGGACAGCAGCGCCTCGGCCGAGGCGACGCTCACGCGCGCCTGCTCGGCGAGGCGGCGCTCGGTGGACGTCATGAGGACCGTCGCGCGGAAGACGTGGCCCAGGACGAAGTCGGGAGCCAGCCTCAGCGCCTCCTCGATGGTGGCGATCGGGTCGCCCACGTAGGACTGGTACTCGCGCAGGGCCTTCTCGTGGAGGTCGAGCGCCGCCCGGTCTCCGCACGAGACGGGGAGGCCTCGCGCGTCCTTCGCGCTGCCGCGCGCCCGGCCCGGGGCGGATCGCTCGATGGTGGCTGCGTTCGCGCAGGTCATGGCATGTCCTCCTCGATGTGTCCTTCTACCCGGGAGGCGTGAGGACGGCCCTCACGATGTGAGGCGCGCTACAGCGCCCAGTCGACGGGCCGTTCGGGCGTGTAGGCGCACCAGGTTCCCGTGCGGACGGCGTTCTGCAGGTGGCGTCCGAGCGCGGGATGGGCGGCGGCGATCTTCCGGATGGCGTTCCGGATGCGCCAGGTCACGGCCGTGCGCGCCCGCTCGGCGGCGCCGCCGAGCCTGCGGCCCTTGCCTCCGAGCCCCATCGCGGCGGACAGCGTCTCGACCAGCCGCTCCAGCTCCGCGCGCGCCCGCTCCGCGCGGGCGCCGTCGGCGCGAGCCTCCGCGTCGTCCATCTCCTCCTGCAGCTCGCGCGCCCGCGCCGACAGTTCCCGGCGCGTGCGCGCGTCGAGCACGGCCTGGTCGCCCCTCGGCTCGGCGGACCGCCCCGCCAGCTCGAGGCAGTGGACCGGCACGTCCGGCCGCGACAGCAGCTCGGCCAGGTCGTGGAACCCCTTCGCCTCGGTGAGCTGGACGGTGAGACCGTCGAACGCGAGCGTCCACAGCTCGCCCTCCGCCCGGAACACCGCGCGCCTGCCGCCGTCAGCCCCCGCGGCCCGCGCGACCGCGGGCGCCCGGCGCTCGTCCGGATCGGCGGCGAGGCCGGCCAGACGCAGGCCACGCGCCACGTGCTCGGCGTCCTCGGGGCGGCGGAACGGGTTGACGTGCAGCACCCAGCGCAGCGGCTCGCCGGGCTCGGGCGGCCGGCCGAACGTGATCTTCTCCACGAAGTCGTCGAGGAACATCTCGAGCGCCGCGGCGGCGCGCTCGCGCTCGCCCATGAGCGCGTGGCTCGCCGCCAGCAGCGCCGGCAGGTCGACGGTGGCGCGCGGCGCGCTCGCCACCCGCGCCACGACCTCGCCGTGGCGCCCGAGGAGGAACAGCGGCACGGCGGCGCAGGCCGCGTACCACTCCGGATGGCGGGGGTTGAGCCGCGCGGCCTTCGAGGCCAGCGCGACCGCCGAGACCGGGTCGCCGAGGTACGCGCGGCAGAGCGCCGCGTGGGCGAGCACGTCGGCGTCGTTCGGGTTCAGCGCGACGGCCCGGTCGACGTGGCGGGCCGCCTCGTCGAACTCGCGCCGGTAGAGCAGGATGCGGCCGAGCACGAGCTGCACGACGGCGTCGCGGTCGTCGAGCGCCGCCGCGCGCCGGGCGTGCTCGAACGCCAGCCGCTCCTTGTCGTCCCACAGCTCCCACGCCTGGCAGCTCCACTCGTTGAAGTGCGAGAGCGAGATGCCCGCGTGGGCGCGCGCCCAGTGGGGGTCGAGCGCCCGCGCGCGCTCGAAGAATTCGCGCGCCCGCTCGTCGTCCTCCACGGTCCCGCGGCGCAGGCAGTCGAGCCCCCGCAGCCAGCAGTCGTAGACCTCGAGGCTCGCCAGCGGCTTGCGCCGCGCCCGCCTGAGGCGGGCGGTGTCGATCTCGAGCGCGAGCGGGCTGACGACCCGCGCGACGATCTCGTCCTGGACGTCGAGGAGCGTCCCGGCCGGGGCGTCGAAGCGGTCGGCCCAGATCTGGCGTCCGCCGGCGGACTCGACGAGACGGGCCGTCACCCGGACGATCGCTCCCAGCCTCCGGACGCTGCCCTCCAGGAGGTAGCCGACCCCGAGCGCGCGCGCCAGCCCCTCGGCGCCGCCGCCGGCGAGGGCGTAGGACGTCTGCGGGTGGATGACCTCGAGCGTCGGGAAGCGGGAGAGCTCGGTGACGACGTCCTCGACGAAGCCGCGGGCGAAGTACTCCTGGTCCGGATCCCCGGAGGGGTTCTGGAAGGGCACCACCGCGATGGTCGCCGCCACGTCGGCGACGCGCTCCTGCTGGCCCGGGCTCGCTTCCACGCCGACGAATCTACCAGCGCGGGACGGCGGCCGCACGGGGCGGCGTCGACGCGCATCCCGCCGCCGCCACGACAGCGACCGCCGCCACCGCGGCCTTTCCTCGTCTCATGGCGACCTCCCCCTGCTGCCCGGGTGTCCCCGGGACGGGCCGCGTACCCAACGTGACGCCTGCCGCCGAACGGCCCCCCCGGCGTTCGGGCGTTGCGCCCGCTCCCGGCCCCGGCGCGCGGGCGTTCCGTCCCCGGCGGGCCGTGCGAACGCGCGCCTCCGCCGCGGCGAGGGCCGATTCCGCGGGTCCCGGGCGCGTGGCGCGCTTCTTGCCGGTCCCGGCCGTCCGGTGGCGGTGAACGGCGGTCAGCAGCACGGCAGGAGGAAAGCCATGATCGGGATCGTCGTCGCGCTCCTCGCGCTCCTCGCAGTCACCCCCTTCCCGGCCGGCCCTGCGCTCGCGGCCGACGAGTCCGCGCTCGTCCGCCGCGTGCAGCTCACGATCCACGTCTGCGACGTCGGCAACGCCGGCACCGACAACGGGATGTGGGCGTCGCTCGGCCCGTACCACCGCTCGAAGATGAACTATCCGCGCGCCGATTTCGAGCGCGCCGACGAGTTCACCTACGACCTGCTCCTTCACGGCGTCGAGCGCCTGTACGACATCCAGCGGCTGATGATCTACAAGTACGGCAGCGACGGCGTGTGCATCGACCGCGTCCGGCTCTACGTGAACAACCGCATGATCTACACGCTGGACCGGATGCAGTGGCTCGACAACGACACCTACGATTACCGGCAGCTCACGATCTCCCATTCGGAGCTGCGGGCGCACCCGTACTGGCAGAGCTGGATCGCCCCGCAGGTGAACACCGCGCTGTGGGACGACGAGCTGTCCCACCGGGCGGCCGCGGCGGTCGGCACGGCGCTCGACAACACCGGCGGCAACACCTACCACTGGAAGTGGGGCTCCACCGCGTCGCCGTGGCAGCAGTGGGTGGCGATCTCGAAGTACGACCACAACCGGATCAAGGTCACGCTCCCGAAGATGAAGTTCGAGTGCGACGGCGACCTGTGCCCCGACGCCGACTACAAGGCCTCGTTCAGGATCCGGTTCTCGTGCGCCGGCGGCGTGGTGACGGCGACGGGCGAGGGCTGGAGCGCCAGCCGCACCAGCGGCAGCTTCGGGTACTCCAACCAGCTGGCCGGCGCGACGGTGGAGAACATCCAGCGGGCCGCCGAGATGATGGCCGCCAGCCTGAAGAACTACCGGTTCGCGACGTGCCCGACGATCGTCGTCGACGAGTACGGTGTCGGCTTCGTCTTCTGACGAGTCTGTCTGAACACGGCGACGACGCCCGGCCGCGCGCGGGCGTCGATCGATTCCGCGAGAGTCACCAGTCCAGGAGAGCCTCGAGGAGGCGGCGATGCCGATTCACTTCCCTCGGTTGATGGAGGCCGCGGCGATCCTCGTCGTCGTCGTGATGGCGGCGCCGGTCGCCGGCGCCGCGCCGGCGGCGCCGGCCGGGACCCTGGCGGTCAGCGTCTCGGACGGAGCGGTCACGCTGACCGCCATCGACGCGCCGGTGGGCGCCGTCCTCGACGAGGTCGCGCGACGGGCCGGGATCGGAGTCTCGCCGCGGCCATCGTCGCTCGACGGCCGCGTCACGCTCGAGCTGCGCCAGGCGCCGATCGTCGAGGCGCTCGAGCGGCTCCTCCGCGGCGTCGACCATGTCCTCGTCCTCGCCGAGGGCGGTCGCGTCTCCGAGGTCCGGCTGTTCCCGGCGACGGCCGCGATCACGACGCGCTTGACACCGCCGCCGGACGCCGCCGCGCCGGAGGCCGTCGCGCCGCCGCAGGACCGCGCCCTCGCCGCGCTGCCGGCCCTGGTGGCGTCGCTCGGACACGGGGACCGCGCGGTGCGGATGGCGGCGCTCCAGGTGATGGCGACGATGGCCGCCGCCGTCCCGGTCGACGTCGTCGTGCGACACGGCCTCGGTCACGAGGACGCGGAGACGCGGCTGGCGGTGCTCCGGAACGGGTTTCGCCTGCCGCCCGAGATCCTCGCCCACCACGCCCTCCACGACGCGTCGACCGCCGTGCGCGCGGCGTCGCTCGAGCGCCTGGCGCCGGGCGAGGCGTCGGACGCGGTGCTGCGCGCCGCCCTCGAGGATCCCGACGCCGGCGTCCGGTCGCTGGCGCGCGCGATGCTGGCCGCCCGCTCCCCGCAAGCCGGCTGACCCGCCGGCGTCCTGGAGGACCCGGACACCGCCGGCCAGTCGGCGGCGGCGTCACCCGACGCGGTGCTGCGGGCGGGCTCCGGTCCTCACCCACCTCAACACGTGGGCCAGCAGCTGACCGCGACGCCGGACGCCGAGAGCCCGGTAGAGCCGCGTGATGTGCTCGTGGGCGGTCGCCGGACTGATCCCGAGACGCGCCGCGACCTGCTTCTCGTGCTCTTCGTGCTCGAGGAATCCGTCCTCGCCGGCCGGCGCCGAAGTCCCACGAGGCGGCGCACTGCGCCGGCGAGCAGGGAAAGTACTGGGAGATGCACCACCGGCTCTTCGGCAACCTCCAGGGCCAGGACGCGCCCGCGCTCGCCGGCCACGCCCGGGCCATCCGGCTCGACGCCGGGAAGTTCGAGCAGTGCCTGACGAGCGGCCGCCACGCGGCGACCGTGCGGAAGGCGATCGAGGACGGCCAGCGCGCCGGCGTGCGCGGCACGCCGACGTTCTTCGTCGGCGTCAGCGCGGACGGGCGGACCGTCGAGGCGACGCGGATCCTGCGCGGCGCGCAGCCCTACGAGCGCTTCAAGGCGCTGCTGGAGCCGGCGCTGGCGGGGGCGCGTACCCGCTGACGCGGCCCTCCAGCAGCGGGCACGGCCCCGCCGCCGCGGCCTTCTTCCGGGCGATGATCGCGGCGGCCGAGCGCTCCAGGTAGTGCGCGATGGTCTCCACCCGGATCTTCACCGAGCCGGCGGGCTTCGTCGCGTCGAGGTCCTGGAACGAGAAGAACAGCGTGCCGGACGCCTCCACGATCTGCTGGACCGGCGTGTAGGTCGGCTGGTCCATCCCGCACTCGTAGCTCGACAGCCGGATGACGCAGGCGATCCACGGCACGCGCGCGGCCGCCTTGGCGCCCCAGAGGATCTCGTTCGTGTTCGCGCTGTAGGACGAGGGCCACACGTCGGCGATGTCGAAGACCGAGCGCATCGCGCCGCCGCGGACGTCGGCCCCGAACATCCAGCCGAGCAGGTCGTCGTCGAGCGGGAAGTACTGGACCCAGAGGACCGGGTAGCCGCACGCCTGCAGGTCCACCTCGATCTCGTGGCCGATGCCGGGATCCATGTGGTACGGCCGGGCGAGGACCAGGATGCACGGCCGGTCGCCGCGCGCGCACCACTCGAGGACCTCGCGCCCCCGCGCCCGGATCCGGGCGTTGAACGCCTCGAGCGCGGCGTAGCCCTGGTCGACGGCGCGCCGGGTCTCCTCCAGCGTCAGCCCGGGCAGGGCGTCCGCCAGCGCCCGGTGGAGCTGCCTGGCGGCGAGGGCCGGCTCGCCCAGCGAGACGAGCGGGGACACGTAGCGGACGCCGTGCTCGGCGAAGAGGTCCCTCTCCTTGACGAACCCGGCCTTGAGGTTCTCGGGCGCCGCCATGACGCGCGGGCAGGACAGGCTGTCGACGACATGGCCCGCGAGGAACGACGGCAGCGAGGAGATCATCGGCGCGAACAGGATGTCGAGCGGCCGCTTCTGGCCGAGCAGCAGCTCGCCGAGGTGACCGGACCCGCACTTGACCGGGTAGCAGCAGTCGACCGTCCCCCGCCCCTTGCCGAACTGGCGCTGCTGCTCCTCCGACGTGTCGGACGAGAACACGATGCCGCCGGGCGCGATGCCGAGCCCGGTGAAGAATCCCCACCAGAACCGGTGCGTCGACCAGGCATTCAGCAGCCTGGGGATGCCGACCCGGAGGCTAGACCGCGACGCCGGGCTGGCGGAACGCGGCCTTGCGAACCATCTCGGCAACGTTCGGATAGCCACGCTTGACCTCCTCCAGCTTCGCCTTCACGATCCGCATCTCGTCGACGTCCTCGACCAGGCCCTTGGGGCAGGAGTTGCCGCTGATGACGCGCTGCCAGCCGTCGCCGAGCGGCACCTTGCTCCAGGGCCGTCCCGCCGCGCCGGGGAGCTGCACGTCGATGAAGGTCCGCCGGCAGTTGCACGCGCACCAGCGGCAGACGGTCCGCTCGCTCGTCGTGCTCGTGTACCGGAGCGCCTGGACGGCGTCGAAGCCGCGGAAGCGCGTGGGCCGCCCGCCGGCCTGCCACTCCGCGGCGCACAGCGCGGCGCCGATGGCCCCCGCCTCCCCCGAGTGCGGATGCACGACGATCTCCGCGCCGGGCACCTTGCTCGTGATGAAGTCCACCTGGGCCTTGACCACCGCGAGGTTCCGGTGCGTGCCGCCCTGCAGGACGAACTTGCGGCCGACGGCTCCGAGGTTCTGGAGCTGGCCGGCGTAGACCCACACGTTGAGGGGCAGCACGGCGGCGAGCGACGCCATGATCTCGTCGGCCGACCATCCCTTGCGCTGCTGGTTGACGATGTCCGACTGGAGGAAGACCCCGCAGCCCATCGCCAGCGCCGGCATCGCCCGCGCCTGGAACGCGCGCTCGGCGTAGGCCTCGAGCGGGATCCCGGAGCGCTCGGCCACGCCCTTCAGGAAGGCGCCGTTTCCCGACGAGCACTGGGAGTTCAGGCGGAAGTCGGCGACCGTCCCCTGCCGGAGGATCATGATCTTGACGTCGCAGCCGCCGACGTCGCAGATGACGTCCGCGTCCGGGAAGAAGTGCAGCGCCGCCGTCGCGTGGGCCACGGTCTCGACCACCGCGACGTCGGCGCCGAGGATGTCGGTGAGCAGGTCCTTGCCGTAGCCCGTCACCGCGAGCGCGGCGACCTCCGTGTGCCCCGCCTCCCGGACGCGGCCGAACAGCGCCATGGCGTCCTCGATGGGGTTGCCCTTCGACGGCACGTAGGCGCTGAACCGGAGCTGCCGGTCGGCGGCGGCGAGCGCGACGACCTTGGCCGTCGTGCTGCCGAAGTCGCACCCGAGGACGACGGCCTCGCGCGCCGCCGTCCCCGCCCGGCCGGCCGCGACGGCCGGCCGCGCGTGGCGCTCCGCCGCCGGCGCGGCCCCGTAGCGCGACGTGAACGCGCGCAGGTCGTCCTCGCCGGCGGCGAGCGCGCGGGCCCCCTCGCGCGCCTTGCAGGCGTGCTGCCCCTCGTCGATCCACCACGCGAGCCGCGCCGTCCCCTGGTAGACGCCGGCGCCGTGGGGCTCCCCCAGGCCGACCTCCACGCAGCCGAGGCACGCGTAGTGGAGCGCCTCGGCCGGCACGCGGACGAGCGTCTCCGGCTCCCGGCCCTCGGGCAGCGGCACGCGCCGCTGCGCCCACAGGTTCGCCAGGTGATGGCGCCACGCCTCCTGCAGTCCGGTGAAGAAGAGATTGGGGCCGCCGAGGAGGAGGACCTCCGGCAGCGGCGTGTTGCCCTTGGTCAGCGTCGCGAGGTTCTGGTGGACGACGGCCTCGAACAGGCTCGCGACGATCTCCTCGACCGGCACGCCGCCCTTCACGAGCGTGTTGGCGTCGGCCTCGGCGAAGATGCCGCACTTCGAGCTGATCTTGTGCAGGGTCTGCCCCGCGTAGCGCATGGCGGCGAGCCGCTCGGGCGGCACCTGGAGCTTCCGCGCCGTCTTCTCGATGAACGTCCCCGTGCCCCCGCTGCACGCCGACTGCATGTAGACCTGCTTGGCGGTCCCCGCGCCCGTCGACGTGAAGAAGATGGTCTTCATGTCCTCGCCGCCGATCTCGGAGACGAAGCGCACCTCCGGGTGCAGGCGCTCGACCGCGGCGGCGACGGCGACGACTTCCTGGACGACCTTGCCGCCGACGAGCGGGGCGATGAGGCCCGCGCCGGATCCGGTGAAGAAGACGCGGTCCCGCCCGGGCGCGAGCCCGGCCTCGGCCTCCATCCGGCCGAGCATCTCGAGGACCTTCTCGGCCTGCCGGGTGTTGTGACGCTGGTAGTCCCGCCACACCGTGCGGCCGTCGTCGACCACGACGGCCTTGACGGTCGTCGAGCCCACGTCGACTCCCGCGATCCGTCCGCGGCCGGCCGCCGGCGCGCTCACCGGCGCGCTCCCCTGCGGGCCGCGACGTGGAGCACCAGGTTCGCCGCCGTCCCGACGGCCCCGTGGCGGGGCACCGGGCGCGTCGCCCGCTTCAGCTCGGGATGCGCGTCGAGGTACGCGGCCACCTCGCCGAGGGTCAGCCCCGCGCGGTCCAGCGCCTCGTCCATCTCCCGCTGGGCCCGTCGCCGGGCCTCGGTGAGGATCATCTGGCAGCGCGAGAGCGCGTGGACCTCCGCGTCGCCCTTCACCTCGAGCGGCGCGTAGAGGAGGTCGGGGTGCCGGCCGACGACGGCGGCCATGGCGCCGACGCTCATCGTGTTCGGCATGCAGCCGTACGGCGACAGCTCGCACACCATGTGGGCCTTCCGGTGCAGGTGCGCCCAGAGCGCCTTGCCGATCAGCATGTCGCCCTCGCCGCCGGAGAGCGCGTAGTGGAAGTACGGAGCCGCCAGGCGCCTGAGCTCCCACTGGTCGGGCAGCGCGTGCGGGACGCCGCCGAGCGCGCGGCGGAGGCGGTCGTAGTTCCAGCGGAAGACCGCCTGCAGCGACCGCACGAGCGCGAGGTTCAGCCGCGCGCGCCGCTCGAGGCCGACGCGGTCCTGCAGGTGCTGCGCCCGCGATCGCATCAGGTAGTCGAGCCACACCGCGACGGCCGCCGGGTAGACCTCCGCCCCCTCGGCCTCCAGCCAGCGGTGGATGTTGTAGCTCGGGTCGCCCTCGACCGTCTGGAGGTAGAACTCCCCGGTGATCTTGACGATCGGCCTGACCCGGAGGCGGTCGACCTCGATGGCGTCGAAGCGGCGCCGGACGTGGCGGAGCGCCGCCGTGAAGTGGTCGCTGGCGAGGTGCCACGCGAGCGTCCGCCACTTCCCGCCCCCGGGCGGACGGTGCGCGAAGACGTCGTGCAGGTACTCCACGCACTCCTTCACGACCTCGTCGGTCCGCCCGGGGACGACCTCGTAGGGCCGGACCTGGTACTCCAGGTCCTGCAGCACGTCGGCGCAGAGGACCGCCCACACCGCGCCGAGCGTGAACGGCAGGTCGATCTCGAGTCCGTCACCGGTGACGGCGCCCTGGTCCAGCCGGTCCTGCGCCAGGAGGAACAGCCGGAACGCCCCGAGGCCGGCGTTGCGCAGCGCCAGCTCGTAGCTCTGGTGGTACTGCCCGAAGCGGCACGCGCCGCACGCCCCCGCCGTCACGTAGACGTAGCGGCGCGCCACCTCGTCCGCGCCGAGGCGGCCGGCCTCGGACCGGAGGAAGTTCACCAGGTTGCCCGTCGTGAAGCTCGTCGGGCAGCACTGGCCGATGTCGGCCAGCTCGCGGCCGGTGAGGAGGTCGGCCCGGCTCGCCGGCGGCAGGGCGCGGGCCCGGTAGCCGAGGTTCTCGAAGACGGCCTCCAGGAGCCGCTCGGCCCGCCAGTGGAGACCGCCGAACAGGATGGTGACCTCCGGGCGCTCGCTCTTCGTGAAGGGGCGCGCGACATAGGCGCGATAGGCCTCGCGTGTCGATGCCATGACGATCCCTCCGCCGTACTCGGCTCACGTGTCGGGGTCGAGGGGACACGAACGCGACGGCAGGGAGAGAACCACGACGGCGGCTCGGGCGCAAGCGCGGTCCGGGCGCGCCGTCGCCCGCATCGGCGCCGTCGCGGCCGGCCTCGCCCATGGACGGCCCCGTCGATCCGTCACGCCGTCGCCGCCCGCCAGCGGGGGCCCCCGCGGGGCTCACCGCGTCCTGCGCCGGCGGAAGATCGCGACATGGCGGTGGAATGGACGCACGGCGGGCCGCGCCGCCCCGGCACGCCGCCGAACCCGCAACCGGTGTACCGTAGCCGCACCACACCGCTCACCCGCGCAAGGAGGCGCCCATGAAGTACGGAGTCGTGCTCCCGATCTGGCAGCTCACGGTGGCCGAGGCCGCGTCGCTCGCCGTCCGCGCCGAGCAGCTGGGGCTCGACGGCGTGTTCGTGCCCGACCACATCCTCGCCAAGCCGGCCACCACCCAGCACTACGGCCCGCACTGGCCCGATCCCTTCTCGCTGCTCGCCTACTTCGCCGGCCGGACCGAGCGCATCCACCTGGGCGCGAGCGTCATCGTGCTGCCCTACCGCAACGCCCTCGTGGCGGCGAAGGCGGCGGCGACGGTGGACCAGGCGTCGAACGGACGTTTCATCTTCGGCGTCGGCGTGGGCTGGGACGAGGCGGAGTTCGTCGACCTGAAGCTGCCCTTCCGCGAGCGCGGCAGCATGAGCGACGACTACATCAGGGCCATCAGGGCGGCCTGGGCGTCCGACGTGCCGGAGTACGGCGGTTCCTACGTGAGCTTCTCGGGCGCGACGTTCTCGCCGCGCCCGGTCCAGCGGCCGCACCCGCCGATCTGGGTCGGCGGCCTGCCCGGCGTCGTCTCCGCGCCGGCCGTGCGGCGCTGCGCGGAGCTGGGCGACGCCTGGCATCCGCTGGCGCTGCCGCTGGACGCGATCGAGAAGGGCTACGCGACGCTCCGCGACCTGGCGACGCGGCGCGGCCGGACGGGCCTCGACCTCTGCCCGCGCAACCTCCTCGACCTCACCGACCGGCCCAAGGGCGAGGGCCGCGCGGCGTTCCAGGGCTCGGTCGACGAGGTCGCGGCCGACGTCCGCCGCGTGCGCGCGCTGGGCGCCGGGTGGATGACGTTCGACCTGCCGCGCGCGGGGATCGGCACGATGACGCAGGCGATGGAGCGGCTGGCGCGCGAGGTCAGGCCCGCGGTCGGGTAGGCTCGCGCGAGACGCGTCAGGGCCGCGGAGGGCGGCGGAGCGTCCCCATGACGCCGCGGGGGAAGAAGAACACCACCAGGATGAAGAGGACGCCGAAGTAGAGGAGCCAGCGGTCGGTGAGGCGCTGGGCCAGGTCCGAGCCGGGGAAGAGGGCCGCGCCCACGGCGCGGAGCTGCGGCAGGACCGCCTGCGCGGTGAGGAGGACGGCGGCGCCGATGACGGCGCCGTCGAGCGTGCCGATCCCGCCGATGATCACCATGAGCAGGATGTCCAGCATGATGTGGATGCCGAGCGTCGAGTCGGGGTTCACGTAGCGGACCCAGAGGACCCAGGCCGCGCCCAGCACGGCGGCCACCATGCTGGCGACGGCGGTCGCGATCGACTGGTAGACGAACGTCCGGTAGCCCAGCGCCTCGGCGCGCAGGGGGTTGTCGCGGATGGCCTGCAGCGTCCGCCCGAGCGGCGAGGCGACGAACCGCGCGAGCAGCCCGAAGAGCGTCGCGCACACCGCGAGCACCGCGTAGTACGTCCCGAGGCGTCCGAGGCCGCCCGGCAGCCGCGGCGTGATGCCGTCCTCGCCGCCCGTGAGCCCGCTCAGCTGGACGGCGAGGATGAGGGCGAACTCGGCGAAGGCGAGCGTGATCATCGCGAAGTAGATCGCCTTCACGCGGAGCGAGAACGTCCCGATCAGGAACGCCAGCGCGGCGGTGCCCACCACCGCGACGGCGACGCCGAGCCCGAGATGGCCCCACGTGGGCGCGCCGAGCCGCGACACCGAGAGCGCCGCGGCGTAGGCGCCGAGCCCGAAGAACATGGCGTGGCCGAACGACACGATCCCCGTGTAGCCGATGAGCACGTCGTAGCTCGCCACCAGCGCGCCGAACAGCGCGATCTTCAGCGCGAGGTCCATCACCTGGAACGACGGCACGACGTGCGGGACCAGCGCCAGCGCGAGGAGCACGGCCAGCCTCGCCCACGGCGCCGGCTGCCGCCACCGGCGCCGGCGCGCCTCCTCGCGGGCCCGCTGGACGGGGGTGAGGTCCTCGCCCGTCCCGCTAGCGGGCGCCACCGAAGAGCCCCGTGGGACGGATGAGGAGGATCACGACCATGAGCGCCATGTTGACGCCGATGGCGGCCTTCGGCAGGAGGAAGGCCACGTGGTTGTAGGAGAGGCCGACGACGAGCGCGCCGAGCAGCGAGCCGGTCACGCTGCCGAGCCCCCCGATGATGACCACGATGAACGCGAAGATGAGCTGCTCGGCCCCCATGGTGGGCCGGACCGACTGCGAGAACATGCCCCACATCACGCCGCCCAGCGCGGCCAGCGCCGAGCCCGCCGCGAACACGCCCGTGAAGTAGCGCAGCACGTCGTGGCCGAGCACCTGCACCATCTCGCCGTTCTCGACGCCCGCGCGCACGATGAGGCCCACCCGCGTGCGCGCCAGCAGGAGCTGCATCGCCCCGTACACGAGGAGCCCCACCCCGATCGCGATGACCGGGAACCGGAGCACGATCACGTCGAGGATCTCCCAGGAGCCCTGGAGCGCGAGCGGGACCGGCATGACCTGGTCGTTGGGCCCCCAGACGATCCGGAGCAGCTCCTCGAGCACGATGGTGGCGCCGAGCGTGATGAGGATCTGGAAGAGGTGCTGGCCGTACACCGGGCGCACGATCACGCGCTCGACGACCACGCCGAGCGCCGCGCCGACGGCCATCGCCACCGCGGCCGCGAGCGCGAGCAGCGCGACCGTGACCGCGAGCGACGGCGTCTCCGCCCACGCCCAGGCGCGGTTCAGCAGGACGAGGGCCGTGAAGCCCGCGTAGGCGCCCCAGGAGAACAGCGCGCCGTGGGCGAAGTTCAGCACGTCCATCAGGCCGAAGATCAGCGTGAGGCCGGCGGCGACGAGGAAGATCAGCATCCCCATCGCGAGCCCCGCCACCGTGAGCGTGACCCAGGTGTGCAGGTCCATCAGCGCGAGCGGCGCCAGCGCCAGCGCCGCCGCCACCGCCCACGGCGCCAGGCGGCTCATACGCCGAGGTAGCGACGCTTCAGGGCCTCGTCGCGGGCGAGGTCGCTCATCGCGCCGCGGGCGACCGTGCGCCCGTCGTCGATGAGGTAGAAGTCGTCGCCGAGGGCCTGCGCCATCGCGAAGTTCTGCTCGACGAGCAGCACGGTCACGCGCGCCTTCATCGCGGCGAGCGCGGCCACGAGGTGGTCGACGACGATCGGCGCCAGCCCCTTGGAGGGCTCGTCGACGAGCAGGAGCCGGTTGTCGTTCACGAGCGCGCGGGCGATCGCGAGCATCTGCTTCTGGCCGCCCGACAGCGCGCCGGCCCGCGCCGCGCGGAGGCGGGCCAGATCGGGGAAGAGGTCGAGCACGGCCGGCAGCCGCGCCGCGCCGGCCGCCGGGTCGTGCATCGCGACGCGGAGGTTCTCGTCGACCGTGAGCGTCGCGAAGATCCCCTGCCCCTCCGGCACGTAGCCGATCCCGCGGCGGACGATCTCGTGCGGCCGGCGGCCCCCGATCGGCTGCCCGTCGTAGCGGATGACGCCCCCCGCCGGAGGCACCAGGCCGACGATCGTCCGCATCGTCGTCGTCTTGCCCGCGCCGTTCCGCCCCAGCAGCACCGTCACGCGATCCCGCCGGACCACCAGGGAGACGCCCTGCAGGACGTGGTGCCGGCCGATGTCGGCGTGGACGTCCTCCAGCTCCAGCAGCGCGTCAGGCACGGACGCCGCCTCCGAAGTAGGCGGCCTGCACGGCGGCGTCGTCGCGGATCGCCTCCGGCGTGCCGCGGGCGATGAGCCGGCCGTCCTTCAGCACCGCGATCTCGTCGGACAGCGTCATGACCATGTCGATCTTGTGCTCGACCAGCACGACGCTGCGGTCGCCGCCCCGCGCCAGGCCGCGGATCACCTCGATGATGCCCGGCACCTCCTCGAGCGCCATGCCCGCCGTCGGCTCGTCCAGCAGCAGCACCGCCGGCTCGAGCGCCAGGAGGATGGCGATCTCGAGCTTCCGCTGCTCGCCGTGGGAGAGCGCGCTCGCCGGCGCCGCCCACCGGCCGTCGAGCCGCACCCGGCGCAGCACGTCGTACGCGGCGTCCTCGAGCGCGACGTACCGCCGGGCGCTCCGCCACGCCTGCCAGGCGGGGCCGCGGCGCGCCTGGACGGCCAGCCGCACGTTCTCGAGCACGGAGAGCGTGGCGAAGACGTTGGTGAGCTGGAACGAGCGTCCGATCCCCAGGTGCGTGCGCGCCGCGGCGCCCAGGCGCGTCACGTCCCGGCCGCGGAACAGCACGCGGCCCTCCGTGGGGCGGTACTGGCCCGAGAGCAGGTTGAAGAACGTCGTCTTGCCCGCGCCGTTGGGCCCGATGATCGACAGCAGCCCGGCGGCGGGGATGTCGAGGGTCACGTGGTCGACGGCCACGTGACCCCCGAACCGCATGGTGAGGTCGCGGGTGGCGATGATCGGGGCCGTCATCGCGCCCGCGCGGCGGCTACCGCTTGTTCGTGATGGGCGGGGCCGTCTCCTGCGGCGAGAGCTCGCGCAGGAGCGTGGGCACGAGCCACGGCACGTCGGGCCGCGACACGAGCTTCACCGCGTACATCGTCTGCAGGGCCTGGTGGTCCTCCTTGCGGAAGATCATCTTGCCCTTCGGCGTCTCGAACTCCATGCCCTCCATCGCCGCCACGAGCTTCTCGGGGTCGGTGGAGCCCGCCTTCCGGAGCGCGGTGACGACGGCCATCGCCGCCGCGAACCCGCCGCACGTGAAGAAGTCGGGCGGCTCCTTGAAGCGCGCCTGGTGCTCCTTCACCAGCCAGTCGTTCACGGGGTTCTTCGGCAGCTCGTAGTAATAGTAGGCGCCGCCGACGGTGCCCTCGAGGTTCCAGGCCTTGAACTGCTTCATCGCGTCGAGCAGGTTGCCGCCGGTGGTGAGCTGGATCCCGTGGCGGTCCAGCCGGCTCGCCACCAGCTGCTGGAACGGACCGCCCTTGCCGGCCCACACGACGAAGACGTACTTCGGGCCCTTCTGGTCCTTGAGGGCCGCGATGATCTTCTGGATCGACGCCGTGAAGTCCGTCGCCTGCATCGGCGTGTACTCCTCGTGCACCACCTTGCCGCCGAGCTTCTCGACGGCCGTCCTGTAGGCGGCCACGCCGTCGCGGCCGAAGGCGTAGTCCTGGGCGATGGTCGCCACGGCGACGCCGGGCCTCGCCACCGCCAGCGCGTTGGCGATGGCGTCGTGGCTCGAGTTGCGGCCGGTGCGGAACACGTAGCGGTTCCAGTGCTCGCCGGTGATCGAGTCGGCCACCGCGGGCTCGATGACGATCGGCTTCTTGTACTCGGCGGCGACCGGCAGCACCGCGATGGCGGCGGCGCTCGACGTCATGCCGACGACCATGTCGACCTTGTCGTCGGCGTACAGCTTGGTGACGAGGCGCTTGGCGATGTCGGGCTTGAGCTGGTCGTCCTCCACCAGCACCTCGATCTTCCGCCCGTTGACGTCCAGCGTTCCCCGGGTGGCGTACTCGAGGCCGAGCTTGAAGCCGTTGACGGCCTGCCTGGCGTAGGCCTCGAACGGCCCCGTGAGCCCCTGGACGAGGCCGATCTTCACGGGCGCCTGAGCGGAAGCGGAAGACGTCGCGCCCGCGGCGACTCCCACCAGCAGCGCGGCCACCAGCGCCACCCGCATTGCCCTCATGACGATCTCCTTGGTCGTGACGTTGCCCCGTGCCGTCCATCGCGCCGCGTGCCGGCGCCCGGGCGCCCCGCGCTCGGGGGCCCGGGCGGACTGTAGCAGCCATCCCCCACCGCATCAACACGGTCGCCGGCGGCGCCCGTCAGCCGGACAGCCCCAGCCAGCGGGCGGCGTTCGTCGCCAGGATCTTGCGGGCGACGTCCGCCGGGAGTCTCCGCGTCTCGAGCCAGCGGAGCTCCTCCTCGTAGGGGTACGGCGTGAGCGGGAAGTCCGACCCGAACAGGATGCGGTCCTGGTGGCGGAGCAGCAGCTCCGTCGGGACGTCGGCCGGCACGGCGCCGACGTACGGCGTCGCCAGCAGCGTCAGCGCCATCGCCGTGTCGAGGTAGAGGTGCGGGTACCGCTCCGTCATCGCGGCGAACTCGCCCACCTCGAACTGTCCCAGGTGGGCGACGCAGACCCGCAGCTCCGGGAACCGCGCCATGACCGCCTCCACCCGGCGCGCCCCGGTGTGCGGATCGCCGTAGGGCATCGTGCCGGCGTGCAGCACGAGCACCTTGCCGGCGCGCGCGACCCGCTCGTACACGGGGAAGAGCCGCCCGTCGTCGGGCGCGAGGCGCTGGACCGAGCAGTGGATCTTGAACCCGCCGAGGCCCAGGACGCCGAGCGCGTGCTCGGCGACGGCGACGCAGTCGGGGTCGTCGGCATGGATCGTCCCGAGCGGGACGGCCCCCGGCAGGTCCCGGGCCGCCCCGGCGATCCACTCGTTGACCGCCCGCGCCATGCCCGGCCGGTGGGCGTAGCTGAAGAAGCAGAAGCGCTCGACGCCGTGGGCCTTCAGCGTGCCGGCGACGCTCGCCGGGTCGAACGGATGCGGCAGCGGCCAGCCGCGCTCGGTGAAGTGGCGGCGGATCGCGTCGCCGAGCCGGGGCGGGTGCAGGTGCACGTGGACGTCGATCACCGGCGTCCGCCTCGCGGCCACCGGCCGGCGGTCTGCCCGGCGTCGGCGCTCACGCCGGCCTGACGAGCCGCTCCACGGACTCCGCCAGGGCGTCGGCGATCTTCTCGAGATCCGGCCCGGCCAGGTTGCCGATCGGATGCCGGCAGTCGAGGAACGGGTAGTCGAGCGCGCCCCAGCTCTCCGCCATCGCCCGGCCCGTCTTGCGGAACGGCGCCGTGACGATCGCGACGGCCGGCACGCCCTGCCGCTCCATCAGGATGGCGTCGAGCACACTGCTCGACGAGCAGGAGCCTCAGTCGCCGACGCCCGCGATCACGAGATCGGCGTCGCGCTTCAGCGCGGCGATCGCCTGGCCGTCGATCTCGTGGCTCGGCGAGCGCTTGACCCGGCGGACCGTCACCCGCGCGCCGTGGCGGGCCGCGAGCCGGTCGGCGATCCGCTCGAGGATCGCCGCCGCGTTGACCTTCCGGTTGTCGACGAGCCCGAGGCGGAGGCCCGCGAGGCTCCGGGGGCGCGGCGCCAGCGCCAGGCCCGGCGGCCCGGCGCGTCTCGTCGTCGGATCGAAGAGCCTCATCGCACGCTCCCTCGCTCGATGCGGGTGGTGATGGCGCGCGTCCACTTCTTGCCCCAGCCCGGGAGCACCGCCGACCAGCTGCCGGCCCCGCCGGCGCACACGATCAGGATGTCCTCGGGCGACTCGAAGCCGTGACGCCACGTCGTCTCGTCTCCCGGAAGGACCTCGCCCGGCAGCCGGCCGGCGCGCTTGAGGTCGGCGACGCGGCGGCGGCAATGCTGCAGCAGGAAGGTCTGCACGTCCCGACGGCTCCAGCCCGCGGCGCGCACGACGTCGGCGTGCTCGAAGCCCATGACGACGAGGCCCTCGTTGAAGCCGTACACGTTCGGCGAGCCCAGGTTGTAGAGCGCGTCGGCGTAGCAGGACAGGACCGGCTCCGGCGCCGCCGCGAGCTGGTTGTAGACCTGGCAGAGGCTGTTGGACGCGTAGAGCGTCAGCGTGCTGTCCTCCGGGCGGAAGCCGCGGCTGACGTGGAACGGCTCCCACGGCCCGTCCTCGCGCTCCGCGAAGCAGAACGAGTACTTGCCCGGCGTGCCGAGGGTCGCGCGGTCGAGGAGGCCCGGCCGCGTGTCGAGCGCGTTCATCATCACGAGCCGGACCGCGCGCCCGATGGTGGCGTTGGCGCGGTGGCCCTGGCCGAAGGCGTTGTGCCCGCTGTTGATCTCGAGCTCGCGCGCGATCGGCCCGCCGACGATCAGCACCATCGCCGAGCCCCCCGTGCTGCTCGCCGGGCCGTGATAGGCGAAGTCCGGGTGGCAGAGGCTCCTCACCGCGGCGACGACGACCGGCGCGTACTCGGGCCGGCAGCCCGCCAGGACCGCGTTGATCGCCAGGCTCTCGGCGGTCACGACGGCGTTCCGCCCGTGGATCTCGCCGACGATCTCGTCGCCGCGCAGCCCGGCGGCGGCGAGCATCGCGGCGACGCTCGCGTCGCTGGGCGGCGTGACGGGCAGCCCGTCGGTCCACCCGGCGTCGTGGTACGCCTCGATCAGCGCCGCCGGATCGGTCGCCTGCTCGGTCTCACCCATCGCGTTCCCCCTCGCGGCGCTCGCCCGGCGGCCGGAGGCGCCGCCGGGCGCCGCGCTCAGGAGTGTACAGCAGCCGGGCGACCTCCAGGCGGTCGCGTGACGGCCCGATCAGGCCGACCGGAGGATACGCTCCGCGGCGGGGACGGGCTTGCGCCCGAGTAGTAGCACGAGGCGAGCAGGCGGGCGTTCTTCTTCCGCTTCAGGTAGTGGTCGACGTACTTCAGCGGGTTCAGGATCCACGCGACGCTCCAGCGCAGGAAGCCGGGCACGAATCGGTTGTCGGCGAACGTCGCCGCGTACGCGGACAGCATCGAGAGCACCGTCGCCGTCGGCAGCCGGCCGATCGCGCACTCGATCTCCTCGAAGTCCTGGAGGAGCACGCGCAGCTCCGAGGCCGTGAAGCGCTGATCGTCGTCGGGATGGCCGTGGTACGGGTCGAGGAACGGCACCGTGACCAGGATGATCCCGCCCGGCCGGAGGACGCGGAACATCTCCGCGCACGCCCGGCGGGGGCCGCGCAGGTGCTCCAGCACGGCGCGGCACACGACGCCGTCGAAGGCGCCCTCGCGGAAGGGCAGCGCGTGGCCGTCGCCGACGACGTGGACGAGGGGGCCGCGCGTGACGTCGAGGTTGACCACGTTCGGCATCGCGAGCGGCTGCCGCTCGCCGGAACCGACGTTGAGCCACCGCGTGGTCGGCGGAGAGTCCAGGACCCAGCGCCGGAAGACGACGTCGTGCGCGGTCGGCCTGACCAGCGGATCGGGCATGCGCACCGCCCGGGCGAGCCGCGCCCCGAGCCGGTCTGCACGATCGGTCACGAGACGACTTCGACTCCCTGTCGCGCCCGGGATCGCGCCCCGTACGGCGCGCATGCTGCCGGCGGTATACCGCGGCAAGCCCTTCCTGCGGCCGGCTTTTGCGACGCCGCCCGGCGGCTGCTAGTATCCGGTCGCCATGCGCGCGATCCTGCTCGGCACCGGCGCGCCGCCGCCGAATCCCCGGCGTCGCGGTCCCGCCACGCTCATCGTCGCCGGCGACGGCGAGCGCTTCCTCGTCGACGCCGGCTCGGGCGTGGGCGCGCAGCTCGTCCAGGCGGGCGTGCCGGCGTACGACTGGCCGCCCGTCTTCATCACCCACCATCACTCCGACCACACGATCGACCTCGGCCACCTCCTGATCACGCGCTGGATCGTCGGCCAGAACGCGCCGCTGGCGATCTACGGCCCCGCCGGCACCCGCGCGCAGGTCGACCGGCTGATGGCGTGGCTCGCCTGGGACATCGACGTGCGCCGCGCGCACATGCACGACCGCCAGCCGCCCCAGGTGCAGGTGACGGAGGTCGAGGAGGGGCGCATCTTCGAGCGCGACGGGCTGCGCGTCTCGGCGTTCCTGGTCGAGCACGACCCGGTCAAGCCGGCGCTCGGCTACCGCTTCGACGCCGACGGCAGCCTCGTCGTGTCGGGCGACACCCGGCCGTGCGAGAACCTCATGCGCTGGGCCTACCACGCCGACGTGCTCGTCCACGAGTGCTGCGAGATGGCGAAGACGTCGTGGTACCCGGGCTGCGGCTGGCCGACGATCGAGGACAAGATCCGGGACCTCGCCTCGTACCACACGCAGCCCGAGGACATCGGACGCGTCGCCGAGGGCGCCCGCCCGCGCCGCCTGGTCATCAACCACCTGATGCCGGGCTCCGACCCGGCGGAGATCAAGGCCGCGGCCGAGAAGCGCTACCGCGGTCCGGTCACCGTCGGCGAGGACCTCCTCGAGGTGTCCAGCTGATCACGGCCGCGCGCTTCGCGAAGGGCGCGATGAGCTCGCCGCCCTCGCGCCGCAGCCGCCCCGCGAGGAACCGGCGGAGGAAGGCCCTGGCGTCGGCCGACTCGAGACCCAGGTAGGCCATGTAGAACTCGCACGCCTCCTCGAGGTCGGTGAAGGGCTGGTCGGAGCGGTACTCGACGTGGCGCACCCACGGCTCGATCCCGAGCGCACGCAGCGCGGCGCGCGTGTCGTCGGCCTCGCAGCGGCTCCCGTAGGGACGGCCGAGCAGGAGCGGGTACAGCTCGCCGAAGAACAACTTGTCCCCGACGCCGGGGCCCGGCGCGTCCCGGACGAGCACGACGCGCCGCCTCGCGACTGCGCCGACCTCGCGCAGGAACGCGGAGCCCGGACGGAGCAGGTCGCTCACGTGAGCGCAGAGCACCAGGTCGTGCGGCGCCGCCCGCGCTTCCTCCCACGTCGCCTGGACCACGGCGACGTTGCCGAGCCCCGCCTGCGTCGCGGCGCGCCGGATCTCGGCAGCCATCGCCGCCGTCGGCTCGAGCGCCGTGACGTGCGTGAGCCGCCGGGCGAGCGCGAGGGTGAGCGCTCCCGTGCCGGCGCCCACGTCGAGCGCGTCGCGGCAGTCCGCCAGCGCGGGGCCGATGGCGCCGAGCACCGCGTCTGCGTAGTCGCTCCGGGCCAGCGCCCGCGCGTACCAGCGTACGGTCCGCTCCGTCCAGAACTCCGAGCGCGCCATGCCGGGCGGTCGTCGCGACGCGGCGGCCATCGCCCGGAGCGTAGCGCGCGGCAGGCCCCGGAGGAATGGAGCAGCCGACCTACCGCGGTGGGCCGGATGGCGGGCGCGTCGCCTTCACGCTCCGATCGGCGTCGTCGCGGCGGCGGCGGTCGGAGCCGCCAGCGTCGCGGCAGCCGCTACGGCGCCGCGAGGGGGATCCGCCGCGGCCGGTACACCGTCACCGCCGAGCCGTCGGCGACGAGCGCCGACAGCGGCGGTCCTGCGAGCGCGCTCACGAACTCGACGCCGTAGAGCCCCGCGACGTCGGCCTCGAGCACCGGCGCGGCGCCGCGCCACACGCGCCAGGGCGGATGCTCGACCTCGTACTCGACCGTCGCGCCGTCGGGCTGTCGCGTGTAGCCCCAGTGGTGGCGGGTGACGAACTCCTCGTGGGAGCCGGCGGGCGGCGCCGCGGGCGCGCCCTCGGCGGTCGCCGCCACGCGCTGCCAGCCCGCCTCCGTGCGCCACTCGTAGACGAGCCGGCCCGGGGCCTCGCTCGGGCCGGCGGGCGCAGAGCTCCGCATCTGCACCGTCCGGTAGGGCTCGCCGTAGGCCCGACGCGCCAGCCACGTCACGGCGGCGCGGGGCACCAGCTCGCGGACGAAGACGACGCCGCGCCTCGCCTCGCCCGCGGCCTCCCGCCGCACGTAGAACCTGAGATTCACCTCGTCGAAGCGGCGGTGGCCCGGGACCGCCACGCCCAGCACGCGAGCGTCGAGGAAGCGGAAGCCGACGACGCTCACGAGCGTGCGACCGTCCCAGCGATCGAGCGCCGTTCCGACCGGCACGCGGGGAGCCAGCGCGGCCGGGTCGATCTCCCACGAGAGCATCACGAGGTGGTGCCAGGCCGCGGTGAGGAAGGGCCGCCGAACGCCGGTCGGCCCGGCGTGCCGGCCGTTCATGCCCTCGCACCCGTGCGCCAGGATGCCCGCACCGCGTCCATCGTCGCCGCCGGCGCAGGCGACCGTCAAGCGCCGCGCCGGTGCGCGGGGCGCGCCGGCGGTCAGGCGTTCCCGTCACGACCGCTCGCCGCCAACGCGTGCGCGACGGAGGATCCCGCCGGCGCTTGGGGCTGAGCGAACCCACGCCCCCGGCGATTGCCACGCGTGCGATAGTGGCGCTCGAAGGGGGACGCCATGGGACGTCACCTCCGCGGGATCGGGCTGGCGGCGCTGGCGCTCGCGATGAGCGGCCTGCTCCTCGGCGCGCTCGCCGGTCCTGCCGCCGGCCAGGGGCGGCTCAAGATCGGCATCATCGGCGCCGGCCGCATCGGCGGCACGCTCGGCGAGCACTGGGTCAAGGCCGGCCACGAGGTGCTGCTCTCCTCGCGGCACCCGGAGCGGCTCGAGCCGCTCGCCGAGCGTCTCGGGCCGCTCGCCCGCGTCGGCACGCCGCGAGAGGCGGCCGCCTTCGGGGACGTCGTCCTGGTCTCGGTGCCCTACGGAGCGCTGCCCCAGCTGGGCCGCGATCTGGGGGGCGAGCTGCGCGGAAAGGTCGTCCTCGATCCCGCCAATCCCTTCCCCGGCCGGGACGGGGCGGTGGCGGAGGAGGCCCGGAAGAAGGGCGCGGCCACGGTCTCGCTCGAGCATCTCGGCAAGGTGCGTCTCGTCCGCGCGTTCAACACGATCCCCGCGTCGGTCCTCAGGAGCGAGGCCCACCGGTCCGGCGAGCGCATCGGCGTCCCGCTCGCGTCGGACGACCGCGAGGCCCTCGAGATCGCCGCGCGCCTCGTGAGGGACGCCGGCTTCGAGCCCGTCGTGGTCGGCCCGCTCCAGCGCTCGCGGGAGTTCGACGTCGGCACGTCGGTCTTCGGCCGCGGGCTCACGGCGAGCGAGCTGCGCCGGGCCCTGGGGCTCCAGCCCTGACCGACGGACGCGGCCCGCGCCGGACGATCACGCGGCGGCAGGCGCTCGCGCTCGGCGCCGCCGGCGCCGCTCTCCTGGCCGGCCCCGGCCTCGCCGGGCCCTCCGCGGCGGTGGCGTCCGGCTCGAGCGACCTCGTCCTCCGGAGCATCCCGTCGTCGGGCGAGCGCATCCCGGCGATCGGGATCGGCACGGCGCGGCGCTTCGACGTCGGCGAGTCGAGCGAGGCCCGCGCGCCCCTGCTCGAGGTCCTCCGCGAGCTTCCGCGGCTCGGCGGCACGGTGGTCGACACCGCGCCGTCGTACGGCGCGGCCGAGACCGTGATCGGCGATCTCGTCGCCCGGGTCGGCAACCGCGAGGCGCTGTTCGTCGCGACGAAGGTCGGCGCCGGCCGCAGCGGCGTCGAGGCCGGTCTCGCCGAGATGCGGCGGTCGCTCCAGCGGCTCCGCACCGAGCGGCTCGACCTGCTGCAGGTCCACAACATGGCCGGAGTCGACCGGATGCTGCCGGTGCTCCGCGAGTGGAAGCAGGCCGGGCGCATCCGCTACCACGGCGTCACCACGTCGTCCGCCCGCCAGCACGAGGCGCTCGCACGGCTGGTGCAGCGCGAGCCGCTCGACTTCATCCAGGTGGACTACGCCATCGACAACCGCGCCGTCGAGGCGCGGCTGCTGCCGCTCGCCGCCGACCGCGGCGTCGCGGTCCTGACGAACCTGCCGTTCGGGCGCGGCCGCGTCTTCCAGGCGCTCGGAAGCCGGCCGATCCCCGAGTGGGCCGCCGCGCTCGGCATCCGGAGCTGGGCGCAGTTCGCCCTCAAGTACGTGATCTCGCACCCGGCGGTGACGTGCGCCATCCCGGGCACCGCCCGGCTCGCCTACCTCGTCGACAATCTCGGCGCGGCCCGCGGCCCGCTGCCCGACGAGGCGACCCGGCGGCGGATGGCCGCGCTGATCGACGCGGCGTGACGCCGGCGCCGTGACGGCCGCGCTCGGCCGGCTGCTCCGCCGCGCCGTGGACGTGCGCGAGCACGAGACCCCGGCCCTCGTCGCCTCGTGCGCGTACTTCTTCTTCGTCCTCTCGGCCTACTACGTGATCCGCCCCGTGCGCGACGAGATGGGCGTGGCCGGCGGCGTCGAGAACCTCGCGTGGCTCTTCACGGGCACCCTGGTGGGCATGCTGCTCGTGCACCCGCTGTTCACCGCCCTCGTCGCCCGCTTCCCGCGACGGCGGTTCGTCGCGCTGATCTACCGGTTCTTCATCCTCAACCTCGTCGCCTTCTTCCTGGTCTTCCGCGCCGCGGACGCCGGCCAGGCCGTCTGGGTCGGGCGCGTGTTCTTCGTGTGGACGAGCGTCTTCAACCTCTTCGTCGTCTCCGTGTTCTGGTCGTTCATGACGGACCTCTACCGGCCCGCCCAGAGCCAGCGCCTGTTCGGGCTGGTCGCCGTGGGCGGCACCCTCGGCGCGATCCTCGGCTCGACCATCACCTCGGCCCTCGTCCCGGTGCTGGGCCCGATCAACCTGCTCCTGGTCTCCGCGCTGCTCCTGGAGGTCTCCACGCGCGCCGCGCGCGCGCTGGACGGCCAGCAGGCGTGGCTGGCGCGCGCCGCCGAGGCCGACGAGCCGGCGCCGCCGCGCGACGGGGACGCGATCATCGGAGGCGGCGTGCTCGACGGCATCCGCCACGTCGCCCGCTCGCCCTACCTCCTCGGCATCGCGGCCCTCATGCTGCTCTTCACGATCACCGCGACGTTCCTGTACTTCCAGCAGGCGGCCATCGTCGCGCGCGCCTTCGAGGGCGACCGCCCGGGGCGGACGCGGCTGTTCGCCGGCATCGACCTGGCGGTGAACGCGCTGACGCTGGCGACCCAGGTGCTCGTCACCGGGCGCGTGCTGCGCTGGCTCGGCGTGGCCGCCAGCCTCGCCTTCCTGCCGGTGATGAGCGTGGTGGGCTTCGGGGTCCTCGGCGTGGCGCCCGCGCTCGCGGTCCTGGTGGTGTTCCAGGTCCTGCGGCGCGCGGGCAACTTCGCGATCCAGCGCCCGGCCCGCGAGGTGCTCTACACGGTGCTGCCGCGCGCCGACAAGTACAAGGCGAAGAACTTCAACGACACCTTCGTGTACCGCGTCGGAGACCAGCTCGGCGCCTGGTCCTACACGGCGATCGCCTGGCTCGGGCTCGGCGTCCCGGGCCTCGCCTTCACGATGGTGCCGGTCTCCGCCGCGTGGGTCCTGCTCGCGCTGTGGCTCGGCGCGCGGTACCGGGCGATCCGGAATGCCGGGCGCCCCGCGGCGGCGGCAGGCCCGCCGCGCTAGGCAAGTCCGCGTGGTGGCGAGGAGCCGCCGGCGGGCTCGACGCGCAGGGCCGTCGCGCCGACATCCGCGCCCCGTCTTCCACGGGGCGCAGATGTCGGACGCCGGGGACTACGATCGAGCGTTCACCGGGCCGGCCGGAACGTGAGATCCAGGCGGACGCTGTCGTCCTCGCGCAGCTGGGCGGCCAGCTCCGGCGGCACCCTGACGTGGAAGTCGTCGTCGGAGGTCTTGATCTTCACCTCGTTCGAGTCCACGTCGACGATGCGGCCGTAGGTCGTCTGCTGCGCGAGCCCCGGCGGGGCGCCGGGCGACGCGATCACGGTGGCGCCCGCCGGGGCCTGCGGCGTCGCCGGCGGCGCGGCCACCACCTGCACGGGCTCGCCCGACCGGATGACCACGGCCTGGCCGGGCTGGATGGTCGCCAGCGTCGCCGGGCGGTTGTCGACGAGCAGCGTCGTGCCCGGCGTCACGCGGAACGCCTGGTGGTCGTCGAGGACGAACACCTCCGATCCGGGATCGACGCGAACGACCCGGCCGGTGACGTCGACCGTCGTCTGGGCCATCGCCGCGCTCGAGAGCGCCAGCAGCGACGCGGCGAGCACGATTGCCAGTGGCTGTCACTCCCTCCTCCCGGCACGAATGTCCCCCGAGCCGGACGGAGGGAGCAAGGCGGCTGCCACCGAGCCGCGCGCCGGGCGCCGGCGAGGTCCCGCGCCGGGTGTCGCCCGATCGGGCCCAGCGCGTCAGCGCAGCGCGGCGATCGCGAGCAGGACGCCCCTCCGGGCCACCATGCGGTCCCCGCGAGCGCAAGACGGAGGCCGGGGAGCTGCGCCGTCGGGCCTCTTCTCGAACGCGACGAGGGGTCGACCGCTCGGGATCGGCGAAGGCGCGCCGGAGCCGGCAGGGCGCCCGGAGGCGACGGGCGCGCCCCGGCGGCCGAAGCGGCCGGCCCGCGCTCAGATCATCCGGAGGCTGCGCGCCATCGCGAGGCGCTGCTCGGCCAGCCGGTCGGCGGCCTTCCAGGTGGGGAGGCCGTCGCGCTTCGAGATCGCGATCACCTCGGCCATCCGCTCGTGGATGCGCGCGACGTTCTTCCAGGCGCGCTCGCGGTTGAACCCGCCCTTCTTGAGGCGGTCGGTGTCGTAGATCGTGCCGCCGGAGTTCGCGATGTAGTCCGGGGCGTAGAGGATGCCCTTCTGGTGGAGGAGGTCGCCGTGGCGCTCCTCGGCCAGCTGGTTGTTGGCGCTGCCGCAGACGATCTTGCAGCGGAGACGGGGGATCGTCTCGTCGTTGACGACGGCGCCCAGCGCGTAGGGCGCGAAGATGTCGCAGGGCTGCTCGTAGATCGCCTCCGGCGGCACCGTCTTCACGTCGAACTGGCGGCGCGCCCGCTCGAGCTTCCGCTCGTCGATCTCCGACACGACGACGGTCGCCCCCTCCTCGACCAGGCCCTCGAGCGCGGGCCAGCCGACGGCGCCGAGGCCCTGCATCGCCACCACGCGGCCCCGGAGGCTCTCGCCGCCCCACACCTCGCGCGCGCAGGCCTTCATCGCCTGCAGGACGCCGAAGGCCGTGGCCGGACCGATGTCGCCGGCGCCCCCGCAGTACTCCGGCAGCGTGACGACGTGGTCCGTCTCGCCGTAGAGCGTCTCCATGTCGTCCAGCGTGGTGCCGACGTCCTCGCCCGTCTGGTACTCGCCGCCGAGGCTCCCGATGAACCGGCCCATCGCCCGCAGCAGCCCCTCGGTCTTCTGCGTCCGCGGGTCGCCGATGATCACGGCCTTGCCGCCGCCGAGGTTCACGCCGGCCGCGGCGTACTTGTACGTCATGCCGCGGGCGAGCCGGAGGGCGTCCATGATGGCCGCCTCCTCGGTGTCGTACGTCCACATGCGGAGGCCGCCGGTGGCGGGACCGAGGTCGGTGGAGTGGATGGCGATGACCGCCTTGAGGCCGACCTCGGCGTTGTGACAGAGGACGACCTTCTTGAAGCCGTACCTGGCGATGTAGTCGAAGATCGGTCCCTTCATCGCGCGCTCCTCAGGCGGCGGTCCAGCCACCGTCGACCATCAGGACGTGGCCCGTGACGTACGAGGAGGCGTCGGAGGCGAGGAAGACCACCGGTCCGATCAGCTCCTCGAGCCTGCCCCGACGGCCGAGCGGCGTCCACTCGCGGATGTGCCGCTCCTTCGCCTCGTCGCGGTGGACGTGCTCCACTCCCTGCATCACGTTCTCGAAGTACGCCGGCGCGAAGACGTTGACGCGGACGTTGTGCGGCGCCCACTCGACGGCCAGCGTCCGTGCGAGCTGGTCGACGCCGCCCTTGGCGGAGGCGTAGGGCGTCAGCCCCTTGATGCCGACCGAGCCCGCGATCGACGAGTTCATCAGGATCGACCCGGACCGCTGCGCGATCATGTGCCGGCCGACCGCCTGGGAGCAGAGGAAGTAGCCCTTGAGGTTGATGTCGAGGATCTGGTCCCACTCGGCCTCGGCGTACTCGACGGCCGGCTTGATGATGTCGATGCCGGCGTTGTTCACCAGCACGTCGAGGCGGCCCCACGTCTCGAGCGTGCGGGCCACCATGCGGTCGACGTCGGCCTTCCGCGAGGTGTCGACCTGCAGCGCGAGGGCCTTCCGCCCCCGGGCCTGGATCTCGCCGGCGACCTTCTCCACCTGCGCCACGGTCCGGCTGACGACGACGACGTCGGCCCCGTGGTCGGCGAGCCCGAGTGCGATGGCGCGGCCGAGGCCGCGGCCGCCGCCGGTGACGATCGCCACCCGGCCGGTGAGATCGAACAGGGTGCTCATGGTCGGATCTCCTTTCCGCCCGTGTCGCGCCCGCGGCGCGAGGAGGTCACGAGGTTCCCGCCGCGGCGACGGCGCGCGGCGCCCGCCGCCGCAGGCCGCCGAGCCGCCGCGTGTAGACCGTCAGCACGATCAGGCCGAGCCCGATCGCCACCTGCCGGAGGGCGGCCAGGCGCGGCTCGTCGATCATCGGCACGACGTCCTTCACGAAGCGCGTGCCCTCGAGCACCGCGACGAGGATCGCCGTGCCCCACACGGCGCCGCCCATCGAGCCCGCGCCGCCGATGATCATCGCCATCCACGTGTAGAACGTCACCTCGGGCGTGAACTGGTCGGGGACGACGTAGGTGACGTAGTGCGCCCACAGGCTCCCGGCGACCGCCGCCAGCGAGGCGCCCCAGCCGAGGGACGTCAGCCGGAAGGCGAGCACGTCCTTGCCCAGCGCCATGGCGGCCTGGTCGTCGTCGCGGATCGCGCGCAGCGTGCGGCCGAGCGGGCTCCGCGCCAGGACCTCGCAGAGCGCGTAGGCGACGGCGAGCGCCGCCAGCACCAGGACCATGTAGAAGACGTGGTAGGAGCCGCCGAGGAGGTCCTGGAGCGGCCGCGGGATGCCGGGGATCCCCAGCGTGCCCCGCGTCACCTCGCGGACGTTGATCAGCAGGAGCCGGAGCAGCTCGGAGAAGCCGAGCGTCAGGATCGCGAAGTAGTCCTCCCGCAGCCGCAGCGTCGCCGCCCCGACGAGCAGGCTCGCCGCCACGGCGAGCAGCACGCCGGCCGCCATCGCCGGCAGGAACGGCACGCCGGCCAGCGTCAGCAGCGCCGAGCTGTAGGCGCCGAGCGCGTAGAAGGCCACGTGGCCGAAGTTCACCAGGCCCGTGAGCCCGTAGTGGAAGTTCAGGCCGAGCGTCAGCAGGGCCTGCACGCCGACGATCGTGGCGATGGCGACGACGTAGTCGATCACGTCAGCCGCCCCAGAGCCCGCGCGGGCGGAACATGAGGCAGAGCGCCATCGCCGAGAAGGCGATGGCCTCCTTGTACATGGACGGGATCACGAGCGTCGCCCACTCCTGCCCCACGCCGATCACGAGGGCGCCCGCCATGGCGCCGTACGGGTTGCCGATGCCGCCCAGGATCGCGGCCGCGAAGATCGGGATGACGAGGTCCCATCCCATGTTCGGCTGGATGACCAGGTTGAGGCCGAAGAGCACGCCGCCGGTCGCGGCGAGCCCGACGGCGATGGTCCACATGGCGAGCCGCGCGCGGCCGACGTCGGCGCCGGCGATCTCGCACAGCACGGGGTTGTCGGCCATCGCGCGCAGGATGCGGCCGAGCTTCGTGCGCGACAGGAGCAGGTGCACGCCGAGGACGAGCAGGCCGGCGACGACCAGCGTGAGGATCTGGTAGGCCGTGAGCCGGACCGGGCCCCACACGTAGGGCCGCTGGAGGGGCACCGCGAACTGGAGCAGCCCGCTCCCGAAGGCGAACAGCACGACGTGGCGGAGGATGAACGACACGCCGATCGAGATGACGAGGAGCTGGACGGTGCCGGTCACCGGCAGCGTGTCGTAGGCGATGCGCGCCACCGGGACGCCGACGACGAGCGCGGCCGCGATGCCGAGCGCCGCGGACGGCCAGAACCCCAGCCCGAGGAGCGCGTTGAAGGCGAACGTCGTGTAGGCGCCGAGCATCATGAAGTCCGGGTGCGCGACGTTCGCGAACCGCGCGACGCCGAACGTCAGCGAGAGGCCGACCGCCCCGAGCGCCAGCAGGCTGGCGATCAGGAGCCCGGTGACCGTCAGGTGGACGAGCTCGGAGAGCACCTGGACGCCGGAGCGCCGCCCCGGCTCAGCCCGCCTTGACGTCGCTCCCCTTGATCGTCTGCTGCAGCGCCCACTTGCCGGCCCTGATCCGGTAGATGCCGAAGTCGGTCTCGACGTCGCCGTGCTCGTCGTAGTCGAGCGCGCTGGAGGCGCCCTCGTAGTTGACCTTGTCGCCGGCCCTGACGAGCGGCGCCGCCTCGGCCCAGGTGCCGACCACCTTGCCCGGCGGATTCGTGACCTTCCTGAGGTTCGCCTTGATGGCGTCGCCCGAGCTGTCGCCCCGGGCGGCCAGGATGGCGAGCGCGACGCCCATCAGGTGGTCGTACGCCATCGACGCGAAGAAGTCCGCCTCCTGGTTGTGGGCCGCGCGGAAGAGCTTGTCGGCGTGCTTGTAGGCCGACGACGCCGCGTTGGGCGCGCCCTCCACGACGATCGTGCCCTCGGCGGCCTGGCCGCCGATGCCCGCGATGAACTTCTGGTCGAAGGCGAAGCCCGGCCCCATCCACGTGCCGCCGAGCCCGAGCTGGAACCACTCCTTGAAGATCTGGATCCCGTCGGGCGTGTAGCCGCCGAAGAGCACGACGTCCGGCTTGCCGCCCAGCGCCTGCTGGATCTCGGACCGGTAGCTCGACTGGCTGGGGTTGTAGACGACCTTGCCCGTCACCTTGCCGCCCACCTTCGCGAAGGCGTCGGGGAACGAGTCGCCGAGCCCGATGCCGTAGGGGTTGTTGAGGATCAGGAGCCCCGCGGTCTTGAACCCCAGCCGCTGCGCGGTGAGCGCGTACACGCGGGCCATGTTCGCCTGCGAGTACGCGGTGCGGTAGAGGAGGTCGTTGTCCTTGTACGTCGTGATGGCCGGCGAGCTGGACACGCAGAACTGCGGGATGCCGGCCGCGATCGCGATCGGCGCCACCGCGAGCGTGACCGCGCTCGACCAGGTCCCCATGATCGCGTGGACCTTGTTGACGTCGACCAGCTTGCGGGCGCCGCGCACGCCGGCGTCCGGGTTGGTCTGCGCGTCCTCGGTGAAGAGCTGGATCCGGCGGCCGTTGATGCCGCCGGCCCTGTTGATGTCGTCGGCGACCAGGTTGTACATGCGCGACATCGTCGTGCCGTAGACGGCGCCGCCGCCCGTCAGCGGGGTGAGGACGCCGATCCGGACGGGGTCCTGGGCGCCGGCGAGCCGCGGCAGCGCGACGGCGGCGCCGCCGGCCAGGGAGGTGCCGAGGAAGAGGCGACGGGTGATCTTCATGCGGGGACCCTCCTGCACGCCGTCCGGCATGCGCGGGCGGATTGCACCACGTCCCGGAGGGAGCGTCAAGGCGAGGCGGGCCTCACCCGCCGAGGTACAGGCGGCCGACCTCGGGGTTGTCGAGCAGCGCCTCGCCGCTGCCCTCGAGCCGGTTCTGGCCGCCGACCAGCACGTAGGCCCGCCGCGACAGCCGCAGCGCCTCGCGGGCGTTCTGCTCGACCAGGACGACGGCGACCCCCGTGCGGTTGATCTCGACGATCCTGCCGAAGACGGCGTCGACCATGACCGGCGCCAGCCCGGCCGACGGCTCGTCGAGCAGCAGCAGCCGCGGGTCGAGCATGAGCGCCCGCCCCATCGCCACCATCTGGCGCTCGCCGCCGGACAGCGTCGCGACCTTCTGCCGGCGCTTGCCGCCGAGATTCGGGAACAGGCCCAGCACCTGCTCCAGCCGGTCGCCGAAGTCGTCCCGGCGGATCACGGCGCCCATCTCGAGGTTCTCCGCGACGGTGAGCGAGGGGAACACGTTGTCGACCTGGGGCACGTAGGAGACGCCGCGGCGGACGAGCGCCGACGGGGGCCGTCCCGTGACGTCCTCGCCGTCGAAGCGGATGCGGCCGCGCCGGGGCGGCAGGAGCCCGAACACGGTCTTGAGCAGCGTCGACTTCCCGGCGCCGTTCGGTCCGATCAGCGTGACGATCTCGCCGGCCTCCACGCGGATGGACACGTCGTGGAGGATCTCCATCTCGCCGTAGCCGGACGAGACGTCGTCGACGACCAGGAGGCTCACGCGGACCGTCTCCACGCGCGCGACATGGGAGGGCGCCAGGAGGATATCATCGGCCCATGCATCCATGGCACGACGTGGACCTCGGCGACGTCGAGCGCGGCTTCAACGCGGTGATCGAGATCCCGAAGGGCTCGAAGGTCAAGTACGAGCTGGACAAGCGGAGCGGGCTGCTGCTCGTCGACCGCGTGCTGCACAGCGCGGTCCACTATCCGGCCAACTACGGCTTCCTGCCGCGCACGTACTGCCTCGACGGCGACCCGCTCGACGTGCTGGTGCTCGGCCAGGAGCCCGTGGTCCCGCTCTGCACGCTGCGGGCGAAGGCCATCGGGATGATGGCGATGGTCGACGACAAGGGCCCGGACGACAAGATCATCGCCATCCACCTCGACGACCCGGAATACGCCGACTACCGGGACATCTCCGAGCTTCCCGCTCACCGGCTGAAGGAGCTCGAGCGCTTCTTCCTCGACTACAAGGTGCTCGAGCACAAGACTGTCCGCGTCGAGGGGATGAGCGGCCCCGCCCGGGCCGAGCGCGCGATCCACGACGCCGCCCGCCTCTACCGCGAGGAGATCCTGCCGGCTCAGGCGAACCGGCCGCCGAGGTAGGCGTCGAGCACGCGACGGTCGCGCCGGATGGCGTCGGGCGTTCCCTCCGCGAGCGTCCGGCCCTCCGCCATGACGATCACGGGGTTGCAGAGCCCCATGACCAGGTCCATGTCGTGCTCGATCAGGAGGATCGTGACGCCGCGCTCGGTCGCCAGCCACTCGATGTGCCGCATCAGCTCCTTCATCAGGGTCGGGTTCACCCCGGCGCCCGGCTCGTCGAGCAGCAGCAGCTCGGGGTCCGCCATCATCGTCCGGGCGAGCTCCAGGAGCTTCTTCTGCCCGCCGGAGAGCGTCCACGCGGGAGCGTCGCGGTGGTCGTGGAGGTTCAGGAACCGCAGCAGCTGGAGCGCCTTGTCGCGGATCTCCGCCTCCTGGCGCCGCACCCGACGGGGGCGGAGCCAGGGCGCCCACAGGCGCTCGCCCACCTGCCCCTCGGGCACGACCATCAGGTTCTCGAGGACGGTCAGCTCCTTGAACTCGCGCGGGATCTGGAACGTGCGGCAGACCTTGCGCCGGAAGACCTCCTGGGGCCCGAGCCCCGTGATGTCGGCGCCCTTGAAGAACACCCGTCCCTCCTCGGGCTGCAGGAAGCCGGTGAGCAGGTTGAACAGCGTCGTCTTGCCGGCGCCGTTCGGTCCGATGAGACCGGTGATCGTGCCCGCGGCGACCGTGAGCGAGCAGCCGTCGACGGCGCGCAGCCCGCCGAAGCGCTTGGTGAGCTTCTCGACGCGGAGGATCGGAGGCATGGGAGGGAGCGAGCCTGTCACCGCCGCCCGGCGAGCCAGGCGCGGGCCTCGGCGAGATCGCTCGCGCCGGCGGTCGCGGGCAGGCGGCCGCAGACCTCGGCGAGCCGCTGGCGCGGCTCCGCCGCCGACGAGCCTCGAGCCTCCAGGAAGCGGCCGAGCGCCAGCAGCGCGCGGGCCTCCAGCAGCGCGGTCGCCCGCTGCTCCGCCAGGGCGACGGCCCGCCGCAGCTCCGCCTCCGCCTCGTCGGGACGCTTCCGGAGCGCCAGCGCCAGCCCGTACACCCGCCGGGTCTCCGACTCGTGCCACGCGTCGGCCGTCCGCGCGCCGACGGCGAGCGCGTCCTCGACGGTCGCGAGCGCCTCGTCGGCGCGATGGCGCCGGCAGAGCGCCTCGGCCAGCACGGCCAGCAGCCACGGCAGTGACAGCTGCATGCCCAGCGATCGCCAGGCGCCGACGGACCGGCGCATCTGCTCGATGCCGCCGTCGACGTCTCCCTCGGAGGCAACGGCCCAGCCGCGGTGGAAGCTCGCCATGGCGGCCCACGCGGGGAACCCCTTGTCGGTCGCGAGCGCGATGGCGGCCTCGGCCCGGCGCCGGGCGGACGGCGCGTCGCCGCGGAGCTGGTGCGTGCCGGCGGCCATGACGAGCGCCATGGCGGTCGTGTACGGGTGCGCGAGCTGCCCGGCCAGCGCCACGGCCTCGTCGGCCGTCCGCACCCCGAGATCGGGATCGCCGAGGGCCGTCCGCGCCTGGGCGAGATACGCCAGACAGGTGGCGCCGGAGTCCTGGCCGTAGAGCTTCGCGAGCGGCCGCTGCTCCTGGAGGTCGTACAGCGCGAGCGACTCCTCGAGCCGCCGGCAGGCCTCGGGCAGCCGCCCCAGCCAGAACGACGTCGTGCCGCCCGCCAGCAGCGCCCAGCCCCGCAGCGACGGCCGCGCCTGCGGCGCGGCGACGGCCAGGCACTCGTCGGCCAGCTCTCGCGCGATCGCCAGCGAGCCGCGGAACAGGTGGAAGGCCCAGAGCCCGAGCAGGACGCCGAGCAGCCGCGGCGTCGGACCGACGCGACGGCACGCGTCCCGGGCGCGCGCGAACGCCTCCTCGACGGCGGGCGCGGCCCAGCCGTGCATCCCGATGAGCGCCACGCCGCGCGTCATGTGCAGCGCCAGCTCGCGCTCCGCGCGCTCGAGGTCGCCGGGCAGGCGCGCGGCCGCCGCGAGCGCCTGCTCGGCCAGCGCGACCGCCTCGCGGTTCGCCGAGCGCGCCGCCGCGCGCGTCGCCGCCTGCCGCAGGTAGCGCGTCGCGGGCTCCCACTGCTCGGCCCCGAGAGCGTGGCGCGCCAGCTCCTCGACGTGCTCGCCGGCGACGCCCGGGCCGAGGCGCCCGAGCGCGGCGAGCGCGCGACCGTGGAGGTCGCGCCGCACGTCGGGCAGCAGGCTCCGGTAGGCCACCTCGTGCGTGAGCGCGTGCTTGAACGCGTAGGCGGGCGCCGGACCGGCGCGCGTCACCACGATGAACTCCGCGGCCTCCAGCCGCTGGAGCCGGCCGTCGAGGACCGCCCCGGGCTCCCCGGCGACGGCGCGCAGGACGTCGTCCCCGACGTCGCGCCCGACGACCGCCGCCGCCTGGAGCAGGCGGCGATCGTCCGGGGCCAGCCTCCCGATCCGTCCAGCCAGGACGTCGTGGACGCTCCCCGGAAGCGCCGACGCGTCCGCCGTCCGGCCGTCGTCGAGGAGGGCGCGCGACAGCTCCTCGAGGAAGAACGGGTTGCCCTCGCCCCGGGCGATGATCGCGTCGGCGACAGCCGCGGGCACGGCGTCGGCCAGCACGCGACGCACGACCGCCAGGCTCTCGTCGGCGGAGAGCGGCGCGAGCGCGAGCTGCGCCGCGTACGACCGGTCGAGCCACCGCGGCCGGTATCCCGGGCGGTAGGTCGCCACGACCATCACGCGGGTCCGGGCCAGCCCGTCCACCAGCACGCCGAGGAGGGCATCCGAGGTCTCGTCGATCCAGTGGAGGTCCTCCACGACCAGGAGGACCGGTCGTGCCTCCGCCGTGCGGAGCAGCAGCGCGCGGAGCGACTCGAACGTCCGGCGCTTCACCATCTCGGCGCTCATCTCCGAGGCCTGACCGGAGATGCCCAGCAGCTCCAGGAGGTACGGCGCGCCGTCGCGAGACTCCATGCCGGCCGCGGCCAGGGCGGACTCGACGCCGGCCGTCACGGCGTCGGGGCGAGCCGCGTCGTCGAGGTCGCAGAGCTGGCGCAGGACCGCGACGAACGGCAGGTAGGCCGTCGTGGTCGCGTGAGCGTAGCAGCGCCCCTCGAGGAGGCGCGCGTCGCGGGCGATCGGATCGTCGCGCAGCTCGGCGACGAGCCGCGACTTGCCGATGCCCGCCTCCCCCACGACGCCGACGGCCTGCCCGCGGCCCTCGAGCGCGGCACGGAGCCGCGCCCGCAGCCAGGCCAGCTCCTCGCCGCGGCCGACGAACGGCGTCGCGGGCCCGCGCGCGCCGAGGCCCGGGCGCTCGGCGCCGACCACCCGGTACAGGGCGCCGCCGTCGCCGGGCAGGCGGCCTGCCGGCGCCAGATCGAACCAGCGCCCGAGAGACGTCGCCGCGCCGGCGGCGGCGATCGTGCTGCCGGGCGCCGCGACAGCCGCCAGGCGCTGGACCGCGTCGAGCGCGCGCCGCCGGTCGCCGGCGTCGACGGCGCGGGCCTCGCCGACCTCGCTCACCGCGCACTCCTCGACGTGGATCGCCGCCGTGACCGGGGAAGGCCTGTCGTCGCGCTCCAGCGACCTCCGGGCGGCGGCGACGGCGAGCGCGGCGCGCCGTGCGGCATCCTCGGCGCCGTCGTGGCCGAAGAGCGCGGTGACGTGACCCGCGCCGACGTCCTCCAGCGTCCCGCCGAACGCCCCGAGCTTGTCGGCGACCACGGCCACCGCCCGCCCGCCCGCTGACGCCGCGCGGCCGTCCGCGCCGGCCACCGCCGCCCGGACGACGACGACCCTCCGCTTCTCACGGTGGACCACGGGTCGCGCGCCCGGCGCGAAGACGGAGGCCACGGGCGCCGCCGGCGGCGCCGCCCGTCGCTCGGCGAGTCCGCGGCGGGACGGCGGCGCCGCTCTCAGCCCGTGGACCTCGAGCCGGTAGCGCAGCGTGTTCCGCGCGATCCCGAGCCGCGCGGCCGCCCGCGAGAGATTGCCGCCGCTCTCGCTCAGGGCCTCGAGCAGACGCTCGCGCTCGCCGGCGGGCGGGAGACCGGAGAGCGTGACGCCGCGCTCTCTCGCCGGCCTCGCCGCCGCCGGTGCCGCGGGCGCCGGCAGCTCGAGGTCGGCCGCGGACAGCACGGCCGCGTCGCTCAGCAGCGCGGCTCGCTCGACGACGTTGGCCAGCTCGCGGACGTTGCCGGGCCAGTCGTGGGCGGCGAGCGCGGCGTGCGCGTCGTCGCCGAGGCGCCTGGCGGGCAGGCCGTAGTCGCGACAGGTGGCGGCGAGGAAGTGCTCGGCGAGCAGCCGGACGTCGCCGCCGCGCTCGCGGAGCGCCGGCAGCCGGATCGTGACGACGGCGAGCCGGTGGTAGAGGTCGGCGCGGAAGCGGCCGTCGCGCACGAGGGTCTCGAGATCCTCGTTGGTCGCCGCGACGATCCACACGTCGACGGCGCGGTCGCGCGTGCTGCCCAGCCGGCGGACCGCCTGCTCCTCGATGGCCTTCAGCAGCTTCGGCTGCAGCGCCTCCGGAAGCCGTCCGACCTCGTCGAGGAACAGCATGCCGCCGTCGGCCGTCTCGAAGAGTCCGGGCTTGGCCTGGCGGGCGTCGGTGAAGGCCCCGCGCTCGAAGCCGAACATCTCGGCCTCGAGCAGCGTCTCCGGGATGGCGGCGCAGTTGACGTCGACGAGCGGCCGGTCGCGGCGGGGACCCGCACGGTGGATCGCGCGGGCGAGCAACCCCTTGCCGGTGCCGGTCTCCCCCTCCAGGAGCAGCGGCGGCGGCCTGCGCGCGCCGGCGGCGTGGTCGAGCAGCCGCTCGATCCGGGCGCACGCCTCCCCGATCGCCGGGCTGTCGCCGATGACGCCGGAGATCCGTGTCACGGCCCGCAATGGTACGGGACCGACCGGGACTGCTCAATCGGGGGTCGAGCAGCCGTTGAGCAGTGCCGCGCCACCGGCGGTTTCGCCCAAGTCCCCGATTCCGCAGCACCGCGATGTGGCCCTCCGCTTGCGCTGTCCGCGACCGCAGGAGGACGCCATGGGATCGACGATCGCGACCAGCGCAGGGGGGACGGGCACCGGACGTGGCCGGTGGTGGACCTGGCTCGTGGCGGCACTGATCGCCGCCGCGTGGGGCTCATCCGGAGCCGATGCCGCTCCCCCCGGCCGCCGTCTCCCGTCCCTCGCCTTCGAGGAGAACCGGGGACAGGTCGACGCGCGCGTGAAGTTCCTCGCGCGGGCTCCGGGCTACGACGTGTTCCTCACGCCGACCGAGGCCGTGATCGCCCTCGAGGACGGGCCGCGGGGGCGGCGGATCGTGCGCATGCGGGTCGCCGGCGCGGGTCCCGCCGCCTCCGTCGAAGGCCTCGACGAGATGCCGGGCCACGTGAACCACGCGAGGGCCGGGGCGCTCGCGAGCCAGGTGCTCGGCGCCCGGCGCCATGCCCGCGTCCGCTACACCGGCGTCCGGCCGGGGGTCGACGTCGTCTTCCACGGCCACGGCCGGCACCTCGAGTTCGACCTGATCCTCGCGCCCAGGATCGACGTCGCGGACGTGGCGCTCGCCTTCGAGGGCGTCGACCGGCTCGAGGTCGACGAGCGCGGCGACCTGCTGCTGCACACGCCGGCCGGCGTCCTGCGCCAGCCACCGCCGGTCGTCTACCAGGACGTCGGCGGCTCGCGTCGCGTCGTGGCCGGCGGCTACGCCCTCGCCGGCCCCGGCCGCGTCGGCTTCCACGTCGCCGGGCACGACCCGTCGCGCCCGCTCGTGATCGATCCGGTGCTGCTCTACTCGAGCTATCTCGGCGGCTCCGGCGAGGAGGGCGACACGCTCTACGGCGCGGTGTCGTCGATCGCGGTCGATGCGGCGGGCAACGCCTACGTCACGGGCGTCACCCGGTCGCTCGACTTCCCCACGACGCCCGGGGCCGACCGCGCGCTCGGCGGCGACATGGACGCGTTCGTGGCGAAGTTCGCCCCCGACGGCGCGCTGGTCTACTCGACGTACCTCGGCGGGCCGTGCGAGGACCACGGCCGGGGCATCGCGGTCGACGCGGCCGGCAACGCCTACGTGACGGGCCGCGCCCACGACCGCCTCTGCTTCGAGAACGGCCTCCAGTCCGGCGCGCTGGTCGCCAAGCTCGACCCGACCGGCGCGGTCGTCTACTTCCGCACGTTCAGCGGCCAGTACTCCGACACGTCGGTCGGCCAGGCCATCGCCGTCGACGGCCAGGGCAACGCGTACGTCACGGGGCTCACGACGGCCACCGATTTTCCCACGACCCCGGGCGCCTACCGGACCACCGCGTGCTACTCGTTCTTCGCGGACGGGTTCGTGCTGAAGCTCGGCGCGGCCGGCGACAGCCTCCTCTACTCCACGTACCTCTGCGGCAGCGAGCACGAGTCGCCGAACGACATCGCGATCGACGCGGCGGGCAACGCGTACGTCGCGGGCAGCACCCACTCCCACGACTTCCCGACCGTGAACGCGCTGCAGCCGCAGCACCGCGGCGGGCCCGGCGCGTCGACCGGGTTCGTGGCGAAGCTGAACCCGACCGGATCCGACCTGGTCTACTCGACGTACCTCGGCGGCTCGACCGACGACGCGATCCAGGGCATCGCGGTCGACGCCGCCGGCAACGTCTTCGTCACCGGCGTCACCGTGTCCAGCGACTTCCCGACGACGCCCGGCGTGCTGCAGCCCGACCCCGGCCCGCGGCTCTGCTTCGGGACGCTGTGCAGCGACGCCTTCGTGGCCAGGATCGCCCCGACGGGAGGCGCCCTCGTCTACTCCACGTACCTCTTCGGCGAGGGCCACGACGGCGGCACCCGGATCGCCGTCGACGCGGCGGGCCACGCCTACGTCGCCGGGGCGACCTCGTCGCTCTACTTCCCGATCCTCGACGCCGTCCAGTCGAGCAACCGCGGGCTCGACGACGCGTTCGTCGTCAAGCTCTCGCCGGACGGGACGCGGCTCGTTTACTCGACGTATCTGGGAGGCGGGCCGCTGCCGGGCTCCACCGCCTACACGGAGGGGTCCGACGTCGCGGTCGACATCGCGATCGACGCCGCCGGCAACGCCCATGTCGTCGGCGCCACCACGTCGCTCGACTTCCCCGTCACCGCCGACGCATTCCAGCCCGGCCCCGGCGGCGGCGCCTGCTTCCTCGACGAGCCGTGCGGCGACGCCTTCGTCGCGAAGATCTCCGCCGCCGGCCCGGGCGTCGCGCCGCCGGTGAGCCTCGCCGTCACGCCGCGCGAGGTCGCTCCGGGCGGGACGCTCACGGCGACCTGGTCGGGCATCCCGGCGCCGTCGCCCGCCGACGAGCTGTGGCTCCACCGGCTCGGCAACGACGACACCGAGGTCTCCTGGCCGGCCACCGGCGGCGCGGCCGGCACTCTCGTGCTGCCGCTCCCGCCCGACCTCGGTCACGGCACCTACGAGCTGCGCTACTCGAACATCCCTCCCGGCACGTCGCTGTGGACGGTGGTGGCGCGCAGCGCTCCCATCCGCGTCGGTCCGGCGGCGCCCGATCTGGTCGTGAACGACATCGCCTGGACACCGTCGCGGCCGAGGGCGGGCGAGTCCGTCCAGGTGAGGGTGACGGTCGTCAACCTGGGGTCGGGCGCCGCCGGCCCGTTCGTCGTCGACCTCTACCAGCACCGGACGACGCCGCCGGGCCCCGGCGCGGCCGGCAACGTGCGCTGCAGCTTCGCGTCGCTCGCCGCCGGCGCCGCCGCGCTCTGCACCGGCACGGTCACGTACGGGACGGCCGGGTCCTTCAGCGTGTGGGCGCAGGGCGACACCGGCCAGGGCGTCGCCGAGTCGAACGAGGCCAACAACCTGTCGGGGCCGCGGGTGATCGCCGTCGACGCGCCGGCCGTGCTGGCGCCCGACCTGACCATCACCGCGGTGGGGAACCCGCCGCCCGCGGCGGTGCCCGGGGGCCGGATCCCGGTCGGCGACACGGTGCTGAACCAGGGCGCCGCCGCCGCCGCGTCGTCGAGGACCCGCTACTACCTCTCGCTCGACGCCGCCAGGGACGGCGCGGACACGCTGCTCACGGCGCTGAGGTCAGTGGTCTCGCTCGCTCCCGGCGCGCAGTCCACCGGCACGGTGTGGGCGACCATCCCGTCGGCCACGCCGCCGGGGACCTATCACGTGCTCGCCTGCGCCGACGACACCGGCCTCGTGACCGAGCAGAGCGAGACCAACAACTGCCGGCCGTCGGGCGCGAGGATCGTCGTCGGGCGTCCGGATCTCGTCGAGACCGCCGTGACCGAGCCGCCCGTCCACGCGAGGCCGGGGACGAGCTTCACGGTGACGGACACCGTCCGGAACCAGGGCGTCGCCCCCGCCGGCGCCTCCACCACGCGCTACTACCTCTCGGCCGACGCCGTGAAGGGCGCCGGCGACCCGGCGCTGACCGGGGCGCGCCCGGTGCCGGTCCTCGCCCCGGGCGGCATCTCCACGGGCGCGGTGACGGTCACCATCCCGGCCGCCACGCCTCCCGGCACGTACCGGCTCCTGGCGTGCGCCGACGACGGCCGCGTCGTGGTCGAGAGCGACGAGGCCGACAACTGCCTCGCTTCCGCCGGCGCCGTCGCCGTCCAGCGCCCCGACCTCGTCCAGACCGTCGCGTCCACCGCCGCCGGGCCGTTCCGCCGCGGCACCCGCTTCACCGTGTCCGACACGGCCGGCAACGAGGCGGCCGTCGCGACGGGGAGATCGACGACGACCCGGTACTACCTCTCGGCGGACGGCGTGCGGAGCACGGGCGACGTGCTGCTGTCCGGCTCGCGCAGCGTCCCGAGCCTGGCCGGGTTCGCGCTGTCGTCGGGATCGGCGTCGGTGCTCATCCCGTCGACCACCGCGCCGGGGACGTACTTCGTCCTCGCCTGCGCCGACGACACCCGCCTGGTGGCGGAGTCGAGCGAGGCGAACAACTGCGTGGCGTCGGCGACGCGCGTCGCGGTGACGCCGTGAAGGGCGCCGGGCGGGGTCACCGGGGACGGCTCGTCTGCTGGCCCCCCCCGGCGAGCGCGCATGAGGAGCCACGACTGGCCGGAGAGGCGCCGCGGATGGGGGCACGCGGGCACTTCTGCGGCCGGGCGACCGGCCGGCGTGGACAGGGTCGCGCGGGCCGCTCGGGAAAGCCCTGGCGGTCCCGGTCACCGGCGCAAGCATGTCCCGCGAGCGAGGACGCCCGGGATCCCGGCGTGACGCGGCACGGCCTCGACGGCGCCGGTGGCGCGATCGGTCCACAGCGATGGTCGACCCGTACGCGCACGGGCCGACCCGGCGCGGAGGAAGAGACAGACGCCGCCGCCAGGCCCGCGTCACCGATCGCGCCGGAAGTCGCCGAGCGCGACCAGGCTCAGCGAGAGCGCGGCGCCGAGAACCGCGAGCGCCATGTCCTTCTGGGCGTCCCAGACGTCGCCCTGCGTGCCGAGGTAGGCCATGCCGAGCTCGCCGCCGAACAGCATCGCGGCGCCCCACTCGATCAGCTCGTAGTCCGCTGACGTGGAGGACGTGACCGCGAGCGGCAGGTAGTAGCTCCAGATCCCCCGCACGCCGGCGAACCGCATCAGCAGCCGGCGGATCGGGGGCGCGAGGAGCGATCCGTACGCGAGGTGGACGAGGCGATCGTAGTGGTTGCGCTCCCAGCCGAACAGCTCGCCGAGCGCGCGGCCGGTCAGGGCCCGGCTCCACTCGTCGTAGGGCACCTCGGAGTACGTGTAGTGCGCCCCGATGGTGTGGAGCGTCAGGAAGACGAAGATCGCCGTGTACGAGAGCCGGGAGAACGGGAGCCGGTCGCGGAGCGCCACCAGCGCCACGACGAGCGCCACGCTGAGGGCGTTCTCGAGGGCCCAGTCCTGGCGGTACCGGGGGGCGATCGCGAGCGCGGTCCACTCGAGCGCGAACAGCACGGCCAGCGCGACGACGTAGGGATCGCGGCCCGCGGGCGCCGGGGTCAAGGCATGTCCATCCGCCCGGAGATTGTATCGGCGGACGCCGCCGGGCCGTGCACGTCCCGCGCGCTCCGGCGGGCCTCGGCCGGCCGGCGTGCCGCCGGCGTGGGTGATGCAGTGCTCGAGGTTCCGCAGCCGCTCGCCGCGGATCGCCCGCATGGTCGGCAGGTCCCCGGACGACGTCGGCGAGCCGTCGACGTGACGGGCGACCCGGCGCCGGGCTCGCTCCTCGGGCGTGAGCGTCTCGACGTCGGCCGAGAAGAGCGCGTGGGCGGCGGGGTCGGCGCAGGTGACGCGGCCGCCGGGCTCCGCGGTGAGCACCGCGAGCGGGAGCGCCTCGAGGACCGCGGTCGCCCGACCGATGACGAACGCCCGGGACGCGACGTCCTCCGACGGAGGGTCACGAGGCGCCCCGGCCCCGGGCACGGACGACGGTGACGACATCAGGTCCGCCCGACAGGATAGGGACCGCGTGGCGCAAGGCGAAGTTCGGCCGGCTCGCGGCATGGTCGGAATTGCAATCAGCCCTTCAGGCCGCCGCTGCCCCAGCCCTCGACCAGGTGGCGCTGGACGGCCGCGAAGAAGGCGAGCGCCGGCAGCGTGATGAGCACGCCGGCGGCCATGATCAGGCCCCAGTCGACCACGGCGGCGGAGAAGAGGTCCTGGACGCCGACCGGCAGCGTCTTGAGCTCGTCCGAGGCGATCAGGATGCGTGTGAAGACGTAGTCGTTCCACGCCAGGGTGAACGTGAAGATCGACGTGGCGACGAGGCCGGGGAGCGCCAGCGGCAGCACCACGTGCACCACGGCGCGCAGCCGCCCGGCCCCGTCGACCAGCGCGGCCTCCTCCAGCTCGAGCGGGATCGACTGGAAGAACGCGCGCAGCAGCCACAGGGCGAACGGCAGGCAGAAGGACGAGTACGAGAGCACGAGCGCCGCGTGCGTGTTGACGAGCCCGAGGCCGCGCGCCATGACGTAGATCGGGACGACGATCATGATCGGCGCGAACATGTAGGTGCAGAGGACGAGCTTCGCCACGGCCTCCCGCCCCCGGAACGCGAAGCGCGTGAGGCTGTACGCCGCCGCCGCCGCCACGGCGACCGTGAGGACGACCGTGATCCCCGACACCACCACGCTGTTGCGCAGGTACGCGAGGAACGCCGTCTCGCCCACGAGGCGCGCGAAGTTCTCGAGCGTCGGCTCGGCCGGGACGAGGCCGGGCGGGGTCGCCAGCACCTCGCGGGGCGGCTTGAGCGCGGTGGAGAGCATCCACACCAGCGGCAGCACGGCCTGCGCGGTGAGGCCGAGCGCGGCCGCGTAGAGCAGCGCCCGGCCGAGGCGGCGCCCGGCGCGGGGGCGTCGCCTCACGCCGTCTCCTCGTCCTTCCAGAAGAGGCGGAAGTAGAGGACCGTCGCCGCCATCAGCATCGCGAACATCACGACCGAGAGCGCGGCGCCGAAGCCGGCCTGGTAGTACGTGAACGTGCGCATGTAGACGTAGACCGGGAGCGTGCGGATCTCCCGGCCGGCGCCGGCGCCCTCGCCCCAGAGCCAGACCGTGTCGAACTTGGTGAACATCCAGATCGAGCGCAGCAGCACGACCACGAAGAGCACGGCGCGCAGCTGCGGCAGCGTGACGTGGACGAAGCGGGCCCACGCGCCCGCGCCGTCGACGCGCGCGGCCTCGTGCAGCTCCGGCGGGATCGTCTGCAGCCGCGCCAGCACGCTCACGACCACGAACGGCGTGAACTGCCAGACGCTCATGGCCACCAGCGAGGTCATGATGTGGTCCACGCCGAGCCACACGACCGGCTCGCGGACGATCCGCCACGCGACCAGGAGGTGGTCGACCAGCCCGTACGTCTCGTTGAGCAGCCAGCGCCAGACGATGACCGCGACGATGGTGGGGATCATGTAGGGGAAGAGCACGGCGGCGCGCACGAAGGTCCGGCCCCGGAACGCCCGGTGGAGCACGAGGGCCATGGCCACGCCGGCGACGAGCTGCAGCGCCGTCGTCGCCGCGGCGTAGACGGCGCCCTTCCGGAGGCTGTCCCAGAACTCCTCGTCCGCCAGGATCAGCGCGTAGTTGCCGAGGCCGACCCAGCGCTGCGCCGGGAAGAACGAGTGCTTCTCGTGCAGGGACAGCCAGATCGCGTACCCCACCGGGTACGCGACGAGGCTCGCGATCATGACGAGCGCGGGCAGGACGCCGAGCCACCCGAGCGCCCGCGGCGAGAGCCGCAACTACTTCTTGAGGTAGCCGCCCCGCACCAGGAGCTCCTCCACGCGCTTCTGGGCGCGCGCGGCCGCCTCCTGGGACGGCATGCCCTTCACCGAGTCGAGCACCATGTCCACGATGATCCCGGAGCCCATGACCTCCAGCAGGTACGGCCTGCCGAGGTCGGTCCAGTCGGTGACCAGGATCGGCTTGATCCAGTCCTGCCGGAAGTACCGCTCCTGCATGTCGACCCACGGCCTCCACTTGCGGATCGTCGCGTTGTCGCCGTACTTCGGGTTGCGGTACGTCGACTTGGTGATCGGCAGCAGGTGGACGGGCACCGTGTGCAGGTAGCGGATGTAGTTGTCGTCCCGGTACAGGAACTTCAGGAACTCCACGGCCTCGGCGCCGTTCGGCGCGTCCTTGAAGACCATCCACGGCTCGCAGTCGAGCTGGGCCGCCGGCGTCTTGCCGGAGGGGCCGACGAGCTTGTCGGTCACCGCGAAGTGGTCCGGCGTCGCGATCTCCTTCGGCGCGTACTTCTCGATGTAGCCGACGCCGCGCCCGTAGGCCTGGTACACCATCGCGGCCTTGCCGTTGGCGAGGTTCGCGAACGTGTCGAGGTAGCCGTGCCCCGTCCAGCCGGGCGGCAGCACCCGGTTGAGCTTCTTGTAGAAGTCCAGCAGCTCGATGACGGGCTTCTCGGTGAGCGTCGGCCGCCCGTCGGCGTCGAAGAGGCGGCCGTTGTTGGTCCTGAGCAGCTCGCCGACCGCGATGTTCACGAAGAGCGGCTGGCCCGTCATGCTGAGCCCGTAGCGGACGACCTGGCCGTCCTTCACCTCTTTGAGCCCCTCGGCCACCGTGATGACGTCGTCCCAGGTCTTCGGGACCTTCAGGCCCTTCTGGGCCAGCAGGTCCTTGCGGTAGACGAACACCGACGACGCGGGCGAGTGACCGACGCCGTAGTACGTGCCGCCGACGCGGCAGAGGTTGCGGAAGGCGTCGACCAGGTTGTCCTCGCCGATGGCCTTGACCAGGTCGTCGAGCGGACGGAGCAGCCCCTTGCTGGCGAAGGCCACGCACGTGATGGGCTGGCCGTGGGCCGCGTCCGGCGGGGCGCCGGCGGCGAGGGACGCGGTCAGCTTCTTCTCGAGGTCGCCCCAGGCCAGCCCCTCGATCTGCACGGAGACGCCGGGACGCGTCTTCTCGAACTCCGTGGCGATCTGCTTCAGCACGGCGAGCGTCTGGGGCTCGGTCTCCGTCTGCCAGATCCGGACGACCTTCTGGGCGCGGACCTCGGCGGGGGCGAGCGCGAGCGCGACGACGGCGACGGCGGCGGCAGCGACGCGTGCGGGCTTCATCGGCGGACCCTCCCGGAAGCGGTGGCGGGTACTATGCCACCGCCGGCGGCGGGCGGGCAAGGACCGCCGGTCAGCGGGCCGGGCGTCGCAGCGCGCGGTACCGCGCCGGCGTCAGTCCGAGCGCCGCGCGGAACACGCGCGTGAGGTGCGCCTGGTCGGCGAACCCCGTGTCGGCCGCGACGTCGGCGAGCCGCCGCCCCCGGTGGATCGCCTCCCGCGCCGCCTCGAGGCGGCGCATCAGCAGGTAGCGATGGGGGCTCGTCCCGTACGCGACGCGGAACTGGCGCGCCAGCTCCCAGCGTGTGAGCCCGGTGACCGCCTCCAGCTCCCGCGAGTGGACGACGCGGGTCCGCTCGGCGTCCAGGTACTGTCGGGCCCGCTCGACGGCCCCGATGTCGACGCGACGCGACTCGACGGGCGCGGCGCCGCCCCGCTCGCCCGCGAGCAGGCCGCGCGCGACCTCGACGACCAGGCTGTCGGCGGCCAGGGGCTCGAGCGGAGCGCGAAACGCCGTCTCGATCGCGCGCGCGAGCAGCGGGTTCCGCGACACGGCGTCCCGGACGAACGGCAGCGGCGCGACCCTCCCCCGCAGGCTCCGCACCGCCCCGGCGAGCAGCGGCGGGTCCACGTAGATGATGCGGTAGCCGAATCCCTCGCCGGTGCCGGCGCGACCGTCGTGGGCCTCGTCCGGGTACAGCGCGACGACCTCGCCCGGCGTGCTCGCCTGGACGGCGCCGCGGTAGTCGAAGACCTGCACGCCGGAGTCGGTCACCCCGATCGCGTACGTGTCGTGCCGGTGCCGCTCGTAGGCGCGGCCCGCGAACCACGCCCTGAACAGCTCGACGCCGTCGACGGGCCGGGAGCTGGACAGCCAGCCGGCGACCGTGCCGCGGCACGATCGTTCAAGACCCTCGCCGGCCGATCGCGTTTGCTCTGGACGCATCGCCGATGCCGCGCCGGGCCTCGGGGCCCGGCCCACGCGGAGGTAGCGTACGCATGAACGGGACGCCGTTCCAGTCACTCGCCACGCTCGGCACGCCGCACCTGGCCGACGGTTGCCTGCGGGCCGGCGTCGGCGTCCGCTGCGCCCCGGCAGGCGTCCGGCCGGTCGCCGGCGCCATGCGCTGCGCCGGGCCCGCCCGGCCCGTCCGCCACGCCGGCAGCATCGACGTCTTCCTCGAGGCCCTCGAGACGTCGGCGCCGGGCGAGGTCCTCGTCGTCGACAACGCAGGGCGGCTCGACGAGGCGTGCGTCGGGGACCTGGTCGCGCTGGAGGCGCGGGACGCCGGCATCGCCGGCATCGTGATCTGGGGCCTCCACCGTGACAGCCGGGAGATCCGCGAGATCGGCCTGCCGCTCTTCAGCCTGGGCGCGCTCCCGACCGGACCGCAGCGCCTGGACCCGAGACCGCCCGACGCCCTCGCCCGGGCGATGGTCGGCGCCCACGCGATCACGCCGGACGACGCCGTCGCCGCCGACGCCGACGGCGTGCTGTTCGTGCCGCGCGCCCGCCTCGACGACGTCGTCGCCGCCGCGACGGCGGTCCGCGACACCGAGCGCCGACATCTCGACGCCATGAGGGCCGGCCGGAGCTACCGGCGCCAGGTGATGTTCGGCGAGTACCTCTCGCGACGGCGGCGGGACGGCGCCTACGGCTTCCGGCAGCACCTGAGAAAGATCGAGGCGGCGGGCGAGGCGTAGCGTACGAGCGCGGAACAGGCGCCGGCGTTCCTGCTCTTCGCGGTCGTGGCGGCCGTCACGCCGGGGCCGAGCAACATCATGCTGACGGCCGCCGCGGCCCGCGGCGGCATCCTGCGAGGCCTCCCCTGCCTGCTCGGGGTCGCGACGGGCATGGGCGCGATGATGGTCGTCGTGCCGCTGGGCCTCGGCGGCCTCGTCCTCGATCATCCGCCGGCGCTGAGGGCGCTCCACTGGGCCGGCGCAGCGTTCCTGCTGTGGCTCTCGTGGAAGATCGGCACGTCGCCCGGTCCGGTCGACGCCGGCCCGCGCCGCGATCCCGTCGGCTTCGTGGGCGCCGCCGTCTTCCAGTGGGTCAATCCGAAGTCGTGGCTGGTGGCGGCGAGCGCCGCGGGCACCTTCCTCGACGCCGCCGGCGGCGGCGCGGCGGCGCAGGCGGCGTGGCTCGGAGGCCTCTTCGTCGTGGCCGCCCTGCCCGCCGGCTTCCTGTGGCTGGCCTCCGGGGCCGCCGTGCAGCGGATGCTCCGGGCCCCGCGACGGGCGCGCGCCTTCAACCTGGCGATGGGGGCGGCGCTCGCGCTCTCGGTGGCGCTGATGCTGCGCTGAGTCCGCGGGGGCCGGCCGGCGCGCGCCGGGGACCGGAAGAAGGGGCTTGACACGGCGCCAGGGCGACGGTATTTGGTCACTTGATTAAATTGGCTGACCAATGAGGACGCGACGACGGCCGAAGCAGGGTCCCAGGCCCCGGACGGGGCGCGGCGCCGGCCTCCTGCCCATGCGCGAGGCCATCGTGGAGGCCGCCGGCCGCTGCATCGTCGCGCTGGGCCACGCGGCGCTGTCCACCCGCGTGGTGGCCCGCGAGGCCGGCGTCAACCAGAGCCTGATCCACTACTACTTCGGCACCAAGGAGCGGCTGACGCTCGCCGTGCTCGAGCGGATGAACCAGCAGCTCCTGAAGCGCCAGGCCGAGATGTTCGCGTCGACCGGCAGCGTGGCCGACAAGTGGGCGCAGGCCTGCCGCTTCTACCAGGAAGACCTCCGCTCCGGATACGTGCGGCTGCTCACCGAGCTCTCCGCGCTGGGCGTGTCGAACCCGGTCATCGGCGCCGAGGTCCGCAAGCTGAGGGGCCAGTGGCGCGCGCTCCTGGAGCGCGCCGTCGGCGAGGCGCTCGAGCAGCTCCAGATCCGCTCGGTGCCGGCGGAGCAGGCGACGGCCTTCCTGGTGGCGTTCTGGTACGGGATGGAGATGGAGATGATGCTGGGCGTCCCGGAGGAGGAATCGCCCTACTGGGCGAGCCTGGCGACGTTCGAGCGCTTCCTCCGCTGGCTGGAGGAGCAGCGTCGCCACGGGGCTCCGGCCACGCTCGGCTAGGCGCAGGCGCGGAGCGAGGAGGCGGCCATGCGCGCTCGCTACCCGGACCGCGAGGGGTTCGTCGAGCATCGGGGCGTGCCGATCCACTGGGAGGTCCACGGCGAGGGCGAGCGCACGGTGCTGCTCATCCCGCCGTGGCAGATCGTCCACAGCCGCATCTGGAAGGCGCAGGTCCCGTACCTCGCGCGCCACTTCCGCGTGGTCACGTTCGATCCGCCCGGCAACGGCCGCTCGGGCCGGCCCGCCACCGGCTACGACCACGACCGCGTCGCCGCCGACGCGCTCGCGGTGATGGACGCGACCGGCACCGAGCGGGCCTCGCTGGTCACCCTCTCCCGGTCGACGTGGCAGGGCGTGATCCTCGCCGCCGAGCGTCCCGAGCGGGTCGACCGGCTCGTGCTGACCGGCTGCACGCTGGACGAGGCCTCCGCGGCGGATCCCGCTTCCACGAGCCGGTCGGGGCGGACGTCGAGGGCTGGGCGAAGTACAACGCCCACGACTGGCGCCGCCACTACCGCGACTTCCTGGAGTTCTTCTTCTCGCAGGTGTCGAGCGAGCCCCACTCCACCAAGCAGCGCGAGGACGGCGTCGGATGGGGACTCGAGACCTCCCCGGAGATCCTGATCGCCACCGTCGACGAGGGACGCTGCCGCACGCCGCTGGCCGAGCTGCTGGCTCGCGTGCGGTGCCCCACGCTGATCCTGCACGGCACCGAGGACCGCGTCCGTCCGTTCGCGCTCTCCGAGCGGGCGCACGCCGCCATCGCCGGCTCGGTGCTCGTGCCGCTCGAGGGCTGCGGCCACACCCCGAACACGCGCGACCCCGTCCGCTTCAACCTGCTCGTCCGCGACTTCCTGGCCCCGGAGCGTCCGCCTCGCCCGTGGCGCCGCGCGATGACGCGGCGGCGGCGCGCGCTGTTCGTCTCGAGCCCGATCGGGCTGGGCCACGCGCTCCGCGACGTCGCCATCGCCGCGGCGCTCCGCGGGCTGCGGCCGGACCTCGAGATCCACTGGCTGGCGCAGGACCCGGTCACGCGGGTGCTGCAGGCGCGCGGCGAGACGGTCCACCCGGCGAGCCGCCTGCTGGCCGGCGAGTCGGCGCACTTCGAGTCCGAGGCGGGCGAGCACGACCTCCACGCCTTCCACGCGTGGCGGAGTATGGACGAGATCCTCGTCGGCAACTTCATGGTCCTCCACGACCTCCTGGAGGCCGAGCCCTACGACCTGGTGGTCGGCGACGAGGCGTGGGACGTCGACTACTACCTGCACGAGAACCCCGAGCTCAAGCGCACGGCGTTCGCGTGGCTCACGGACTTCGTCGGCTGGCTGCCGGTGGATCCCGGCGACCGGCGCGAGGCCGCGCTCGTGGCCGACTACAACGCCGAGATGATCGAGCAGATCGCGCGCCTGCCGCGCGTCCGCGACGCCGCGCTGTTCGTCGGCAACCCCGACGACGTCATCGACGCCGAGTTCGGCCCCGGGCTGCCGAGGATCCGCGACTGGACGCGCGAGCACTTCGACTTCCCCGGCTACATCCTGCCGTTCGACCCGGCGGAGCTCGCCGACCGCCAGGCCCTGCGCGCGCGCCTGGGCTTCCGCGACGGCGAGAAGGTCGTGTTCGCCGCCGTCGGCGGCACCGGCGTCGGCCACCACCTGCTGCGCCGCGTGATCGCCGCGGCGCCGGCCATGCGCCGGCTGCTCCCGGAGGCGCGCCTCGTCGTCGTCACCGGTCCGCGGATCGACCCGGCGTCGCTGCCGTCGGCACCCGGCATCGAGTACCGCCGCTTCGTGCCCGACCTCTACGCGCACCTGGCCGCGTGTGACCTGGCCGTCGTGCAGGGCGGGCTCAGCACCTGCATGGAGCTGACGGCGACGAAGCGCCCCTTCCTCTACTTCCCGCTGCGGAACCACTTCGAGCAGAACCTCCACGTGCCGCACCGTCTGGGGCGCTACGGCGCGGGGACGCGGATGGACTACGCCCAGGCCGACCCCGAGGCGCTGGCCCACGCCATCGCCGACGGGCTGAAGCGCCCCGTGCTGTACCGCAACGTGGAAACCGACGGCGCCCGGCGGGCCGCCGCGCTCATCGCGCGGCTGGTCTGAAGGAGACGCCGCGAGACCCCCGCCCTCCGACGGAGGGCGGCGCTCCCGAACGTGAGGAGGCTTCGATGACGACGACGTCGACCATGACCGTCCTTGCCGACGACCTGATCGATCGCTGCGGCAGCCGCGCGGCCGCCTACGACCGCGAGAACCGGTTCTTCACCGAGGACTTCGAGGAGCTGCGGGCGGCGGGCTACCTGACGATGGCCGTGCCCGAGCAGCTCGGCGGCCGCGGGCTGTCGGTGGCCGAGGTCTGTCGCGAGCAGCGCCGGCTCGCCTACCGAGCGCCGGCCACCGCGCTCGCGACCAACATGCACCTCTACTGGACGGGCGTCGCCGCCGACCTGCGCAGGGCCGGCGACCCGTCGCTCGAGTGGCTGCTGCGCGAGGCGGCCGCCGGCGAGGTCTTCGCCGCCGGCCACGGGGAAGCGGGCAACGACCTGCCGCTGTTCCTGTCGACCGCCAGGGCCGAGCGCGTCGACGGCGGCTACCGCTTCTGGGGCCGCAAGATCTTCGGCAGCCTCACGCCCGTGTGGACGCGCCTGGGCATCCACGCCATGGACGCCGCCGACCCCGGCGCGCCGCAGGTGATCCACGCGTTCATGCCGCGGGACGCCCGGGGCTACCGGATCGAGGAGACGTGGGACACGCTCGGCATGCGCGCCACGCGCAGCGACGACACGGTCCTGGACGGCGCGTTCGTGCCCGACCGCTACATCGCCCGCCGGCTGCCGGCCGGGGCCGCCGACCTCTTCGTGCTCGGCATCTTCGCCTGGGCCGAGCCGACGTTCGCGAGCATCTACCTCGGCCTCGCCGAGCGCGCGCGCGACGTCGCGGCCGCCAGCGTCAAGAAGCGGACGTCGCTGGCGCTGACGCGGTCGATGGCCTACCACCCCGAGGTCCAGCGCTGCTTCTCGGAGATGCAGCTGGCGATCGAGGGAGCCTCCGCCCAGGTCGAGCGGGTGGCCGAGGAGTGGGCGAGCGGGGTCGACCACGGCGCCGCGTGGCCGATGAAGCTGGTCGCGGCCAAGCACAACGCGGTCGAGGCGGCCAAGAAGGTCGTGGACCTCGCGATGGCCGTCTCCGGCGGCACGGGCATGTTCAAGTCGAACGAGCTGGAGCGCCTGTACCGGGACGTCCGGTGCGGCGGCTTCCACCCGGCGAACACGCTGCTCGTCCACGAGATCGTCGGCAAGACGGTCCTCGGCATCGGCCTCGACGAGCAGCCGCGCTGGGGGTGATGCCGGCGCTCGCACGCCGCCGTCCTCCGGGGGGGGCCGTCGCGGCCCCCCCTCGACGGTACGATGGCCCCATGCGACTGCCGTTCGATCCGCCGCTGGCGCCCATGCTGTCCCGGGCCGCCGATTCCCTGCCCGCCGGTGACGGCTGGCAGTTCGAGCCGAAGTGGGACGGCTTCCGGACGCTGGTGTTCCGCGACGGGGACGAGATCGTGCTCCAGAGCCGCGACGGCAAGCCGATGAACCGCTACTTCCCCGAGCTCCTCGCCCCGCTGGCGGCGGCGCTTCCCCGGCGGTGCGTCGTCGACGGCGAGATCGTGGTCGTCGGCGACGGCGGGCTCGACTTCGAGGCCCTGCTGCTCCGCATCCACCCGGCCGCCTCCCGGGTGAGGCTCCTGGCCGAGCAGTCGCCGGCGTCGTTCGTCGCCTGGGACCTGCTCGCGGTGGACGGCGAGGACCTGCGCCCGGCGCCGCTCGCCGCCCGGCGCGAGCGGCTCGAGCGGGCGCTGGCGGGCGCCGCGCCGCCGGTGCACCTCTCGCCCGCCACGCGGGACCGGGCGCTGGCCGAGGACTGGTTCCGCCGCTTCGAGGGGGCCGGGCTCGACGGCGTGATGGCCAAGCGGCTCGACGAGCCGTACCGGCCCGGCGAGCGGACGATGATCAAGGTCAAGCACCAGCGCACGGCCGACTGCGTGGTCGCCGGCTTCCGCTGGCACAGGAACGGCGCCGGCACGATGGTCGGCTCGCTGCTCCTCGGCCTCCACGACGACGAGGGCACGCTGCACCACGTCGGCGTGACGGCGGCGTTCACCACCGCGATGCGCAGGCAGCTCGTCGCCGAGCTGGCGCCCCTCCGGGAGCGCACGCTGGAGAACCACCCGTGGCGCGACTGGGCCACGGCCGAGGAGGAGGCGAGCGCCCGAGGCCGGCGCATGCCCGGCGGCAGCAGCCGGTGGAACCGCGGCAAGGACCTGGGCTGGGAGCCGCTGAGGCCCGAGCGGGTCTGCGAGGTGGCGTACGACCACATGCAGGGCACGCGCTTCCGGCACGCCGCGCAGTTCGTGCGGTGGCGTCCGGACCGGCGGCCCGAGGACTGCCGCTACGACCAGCTCGAGGTCACGCCGGCCTACGAGCTGGCGCTGGTCTTCGGCGGCCGCGAGCCCGGCCGGGCGCGCGAGGAGACGTCCCAGGGGTCGTAGTCGGGATCCGGCGGCTCCTCGGGCGGCCGCTCGCTCTCGGGGACGTGACGCAGGTTCACGCGGATCCGCGTCCACGTGCTCGACCGCCCGCGCATCGAGTCGACCAGGACATCGCCGGGCTCGAGCCGCGCGGCCGCGCGCGGATGCCGCGCCTTCCAGCGCTCGAGGCCCGCGAGCGCATCGGCCTCGTGCCGCGCCTTCGCGACCGTCACGAGCGGCTGGGTCGCCCGCCTGCCGCCCCGGCCGCCGCCGGTGGCCCCGCCCGCGCGCCGGCGGCGCGACGGCGCCACGCGCGGCGGCTCGCCGCGCTGCTTCCGGTAATGGGGCGGCCACGGCGCGTCGCCGAGGCCCTCCGCCTCCTGCGCCGCCGAGAGCGCCAGCAAGCCGTCGAGCGAGCCGGCCGCGGCGTCCATCCCCTCCGCCGCGTCGCCCCGCTCGCGGAGCCGCGCCGGCGCCGTCGCCAGCGTGAACGCCGCCGGATCGCAGCCGGCGACCTCGTCCCACTCGAGCGGCATCGACACGCGCGCGTCCGGCGTCGGGCGCACCGACCACGCCGACGCCACCGTGCGGTCCTTCGCGTTCTGATTGTAGTCCAGGAAGACGCCGTGGCGCTCCTCCTTCCACCACTTGCTGGTCGCGCGCTCGGGGACCCGCCGCTCCACCTCGCGCGCCAGGGCCAGGGCGGCGCGGCGCACCTGCTCGAAGCTCCACCGCCGCTCGAGCCTCACGTTGACGTGCATGCCGCGCGATCCCGACGTCTTGGGCCAGCCGCGGAGGCCGCGCTCCTCCAGCACGTCGCGCACGACGAGCGCGACCCGGCGGACGTCGTCCCAGCCGGCGCCCGGACCCGGGTCGAGGTCCACGCGCAGCTCGTCGGGGTGCTCGAGGTCGTCGGCGCGCACGGGGTGCGGGTTCAGGTCGATGCAGCCGAGGTTGACGATCCACAGCAGCTGCGCGGCGTCGCGGACGACGACCTCGTGCGCCGTCCGCCCCGACGGGAACCGGAGCTCCACCGTCTCGATCCACTCCGGGCGCCGGGCCGGCGCGCGCTTCTGGAAGAACGGCTCGCCCTCCGCGCCGTCGACGTAGCGCTTGAGGACGACGGGCCGCCCCGCGATCCCGCGCAGCGCCGCGTCCGCCACGGCCAGGTAGTACCTCGCGAGATCGAGCTTCGTGTGGCCGGCGCGCGGGAAGAAGACCTTGTCGGGATTGGTGACGACGACCTCGCGGCCGGCGGCCTCCAGCACGGCGGAGCGCGGCTTGCCCATGCCCCGAGTGTCGCGGAATCCGCCGCCGGCGCAAGGCCGGCGCTGCTCGGGCCGTGACCCGCCGGGGCCGCGGCGCCCCGCTAGTGTTCCGTATGGTAAGTCAGGTTAATGTAGGTCATGGCATTCTCCGGGAGGGAATCCATGGCCAATCGCGTGCGGCCGATCGTCGTGAGCGAGGCCGATCGGCATGAGTTGGAGCGC
>Ga0073934_10001412_pt1 | contig 57809 bp, 52 predicted proteins | sample LarsenN4metaG_FD_76834 | JGI IMG/M metagenome (GOLD analysis project Ga0073934, IMG submission 76834) | Hot spring sediment bacterial and archeal communities from British Columbia, Canada, to study Microbial Dark Matter (Phase II) - Larsen... ...
ACGAGGAACTGGCGCCACGCGCGCGCGATTTCACCGAGCGGCTGTCGGAGGTGGTGAGCGCCGCCGACCGCGCCGCATTCGACCGCGCGGTCGCCCAGCTGACCGAACGATCGGCGGAACTCGTCGCCCAGGCGCACCGCGGCGAACGCGAGGCTTGAACATCGGCCGCCGGCCTGCCACCAACAGCGCCTGCTTCCTGAAGGGGGATGCTGTGCAGCTCTACGGCTATTTCCGCTCGTCTGCCGCCTACCGGGTGCGCATTGCCTGCAACCTCAAGGGCCTCGCGGTCGAGACCATCCCGATCCACCTCCAGAAGGAGGGCGGGATGAATCTCAAGCCCGAATACCGGGCGATCAATCCGCAGATGCGGGTGCCCGCGCTCCGGCTCGATTCCGGCGAGGTGCTGACGCAGTCGCTCGCCATCATCGACTATCTCGACGAGACCCATCCGCAGCCGCCGCTGCTGCCCGCCGACGCGCTCGGACGGGCGCGGGTGCGGGCGCTGGCGCAACTGATCGCCTGCGACATCCACCCGCTCAACAACGTGGGGCCACTGCGCTACCTGAAGACCGTGCTCGGCCAGGACCAGACGACGATCGACGCGTGGTATCACCACTGGATCGTGGCGGGCTTCGATGCGCTGGAAGCCATGCTCGGCAACGGTCCCTATGCCTACGGCGGCGCCGTGACGCTGGCGGACATCTGCCTGGTGCCGCAGGTCGCCAATGCGCGGCGGCTCAAGGTGCCGCTCGACGCCTATCCGAAGATCGTCGCCGTCGACGCCGCCTGCGCCAGGCTTCCCGCCTTCGAGAGGGCGCGGCCGGAGAACCAGCCGGATGCAGAGTAAGGCGGCGTGACCTCACCCCGCCAGCTCTTCGTCGTCGTCGCCTGGATGACCGGCACGCTGCTCTCGTTCTCGGTGATGGCGATCGCCATCCGCGGGCTGTCGGGCGCGCTGAGCATCCTCGAGATCCTGACCGTGCGCGCCGCGGTCGGGCTTGCGATTGTCGGCGCGGTCCTGGCGCTGCGGCCGGAACTGCGGCTGACGCTGAACCGGCGGCGGCTCGGGCTGCACACACTGCGCAACGCGGTGCATTTCGGCTCCCAGTACCTGTGGGCGTGGAGCCTGCTGCTGCTGCCGCTCGCCACCGTGTTCGCGCTCGAATTCACCATGCCGGCCTGGACCATCGTGCTGGCACCGTTCTTCCTTGGCGAACGGATGACGCCGAGCCGCATCGGCGCGGTGGTGCTGGGCATCGCCGGCGTGCTGGTGATCGTGCGGCCGGGACTGGAGACGTTCCAGCCGGCGGCGCTGATCGTGCTGCTGGCGGCGCTCGGCTATGCGGTCAACATCATCGCGACCAAGAAGCTGACGACCACGGAAAGCACCTTTGCGATCGTGTTCTGGATGAACGCGATCCAGCTCGCCCTGGGCGCGGCCGGCGCCGGCGTGTCGTTCGCGGGCCGGATCGGCCTCGACCTCCTGCCTGCGATCGCGGCGCTTGGCGCCGCCGGCCTGTTCGCGCACTATTGCATGACCAATGCATTCCGGGCCGGCGACGCCAGCCTCGTCATCCCGCTCGATTTCCTGCGCATTCCGCTCATCGCCGTGGTCGGCTGGTGGCTCTATGCGGAACCGCTCGACGTCCATGTGTTCGCGGGCGCCGGCCTGATCATCACCGGCATTCTGTGGAATCTGCGCAGCGAGACGCGCCGCCCGCTGGCGCCCGTCAACCGGCCGGATTCGGGCGGTGGAACCGATGCTGGCCCACACCGCGGCTAGCCGGTAAACTACGGGCAACCTTCACACTTTGGACACCATTGCGGGGCTTCATCGTGCGCTTCACGGCGTTGTGGGGTCGGGGCGGCTCACCTGCATGGATGAGACAGCGATGCGGATATTTCTGCGCACAGCAGTCGCGCTGACGGTCGCGGCCTTCGCAGGGATGGCCGCTGCGCAGCAGCCGCCGCCCGGCGCGCCGCAGCAGCGCAACCCGGTCTGCGTCCGGCTCGAAGGCCAGCTCGCCACGCTCGATCGCGGCCACGCCGATCCGCAGCGCGCCGAGCAGATCAGGCGCTACGAGGAGACCGCCAACCGCCAGCAGGTCGAACTCGACCGTCTCGCCGCCCAGGCGCGGCGGCTCGGCTGCGAGGGCCGCGGCTTCTTCTCGCTGTTCGGCGGCCAGCCGCAGCAATGCGGACCGATCGCCAACCAGATGCAGCAGATGCGCGCCAATCTGGGCAAGGTGCTGAGCGACCTCGAACGCCTGCGTGGCAGCAATGCCGACCGCGAGGGCGAGCGTCGCACCATCCTCGCCTCGCTCGCGCAGAACGACTGCGGGCCGCAGTATCGCCAATACGCCAGCCGCGGCGGCTTCTTCGAGAATCTGTTCGGCGGCGGCACCGTCACCACGCCGAACATGCCCGCGCCGGTCGGCAGCGATACCTACCGCACCGTTTGCGTGCGCACCTGCGACGGGTTCTATTTCCCGATTTCCTATTCGACCACGCCAGCCAATTTCGCCAACGACGAACAGGTCTGCCAGCGCATGTGCCCGGCGGCCGAGGTCGCGCTCTACAGCCATCGCAACCCCGGCGAGGATATTTCCCAGGCGATCTCCACCGGAGGCCGCGCCTATTCGGAGCTGCCAACCGCCTTTGCCTTCCGCAAGGTGTTCAATCCTGCGTGCAGCTGCCGCGCGCCCGGTCAGACCTGGGCCGACGCGCTCAAGCATCTTGACGACACGACGGTCGAGCGCGGCGACATCGTCGTCACCGAGGAGCAGGCGAAGCAGCTCTCGCAACCGACCGATCCGCAAGGCAAAGGCACGCCGGCGCGGCCCAAGGGAGCGCAGCCGAAAGCCGAGACCCCGGCGGCGTCCGGCCCGGTGCCGAAGCAAGCCGAAGGCGGCAAGCGGCCGGTGCGCACCGTCGGCCCGCCCTTCCTGCCGTCGAACTGACGCGTTCCGCTGCACGCCGCTTCGCGCGATTCTTTCCCAGCCCGCCATTTCGCAGCCCGCCACCTTGCGGGCCGCGCCCGTTCGATCCAGACTCCGCGCGTGGCACGTCGCCTGCGAGCGGCGAAAAACACACGACGGGAGGATCTATGCAAAGGAAGCTACTGTTGGCCGCGTCCGCCGTGGCGGTGGTCGCGCTTTCGATGTCGAACGGAAAATTGCAGGCGCAGCAGAAGGGCCCGCCGCAGTTTCCCAACATGACGTTCTTCATCACTTCGACCGGCGCGACGAACGGCGCCGATTTCGGCGGCCTTGAGGGCGCCGACAAGCATTGCCAGGCGCTCGCCGCCAAGGCCGGCGCCGGCGCCAGAACCTGGCGCGCCTATCTGAGCCAGCAGGCCGAGGGCGGAAAGCCCGCGGTCAATGCCCGCGACCGCATCGGCAAGGGGCCGTGGGTCAACGCCGCCGGGGTGCAGATCGCCGCCAACCTCGCCGACCTGCACGATCCCGACAAGAACCGGATCAACGAGGAAACCGGTCTCGCCGAAAACGGCAAGAAGATCCCCGGGCGGCGTTTCGCCGTCAACCAGCACGACATCCTGACCGGCACGCAGGCGGACGGCACCGCGCCGCCGGCGGGCAAGGACCTGACCTGCGGCAACTGGACCAGGAGCGGCGAAGGCTCGGCGATGGTCGGGCATCACGACCGCGAGGGGCTGCGCGACGACGCGCCGTCGAAGTCGTGGAACGCCTCGCATCCCTCGCGCGGATGCAGCCACCCGCTGCTGAAGGCGTCCGGCGGCGCCGGACTGATCTACTGCTTCGCGGCGAACTGACACCCGATACGCCTGCGGCGGCAGTGGTTGCGCCCTCTCGCCTGCACAAGGGAGCGGGCGCAATCACGAAGGCCCTTATCGTTCAGTAGTCGAATGCCTCGCCCTTCGCGCTCGCGCTCGGGTCCCTGAGCAGCGTGCGGTCGGGTTCCGGCAGCGGTGCGCCTGAGTCGCGGAAGCGATTGACGATCGGATAGCGGCGGTCGCGGCCGAAGTTCCGCAACGTCACCTTCACGCCCGGCGCCGACTGCCGACGCTTGTATTCGGCGAGATCGAGCATGCGCGCGACCCTGGCGACGGTCTCGGTCGCAAATCCGGCCGCGACAATGGCCGCGATCGGCTCCTCGCGCTCGACCAGGCGTTCGAGGACGGCGTCGAGCACGTCGTAGGGCGGCAGCGAGTCCTGATCGGTCTGGTTTTCGCGCAGCTCCGCGGTCGGCGCCCGGGTGATGATGCGCTCGGGGATGACGGTCCCGTCCGGGCCCAGCGCGTCGTCGGGCTTCCAGCGGTTGCGCAGCCGCGCCAGCCGATAGACCTCGGTCTTGTAGAGGTCCTTCACCGGGTTGAAGCCGCCGTTCATGTCGCCGTAGAGCGTGGCATAGCCGACCGACATCTCCGACTTGTTGCCGGTGGTGACCACCATCAGGCCGAACTTGTTGGAGATCGCCATCAGGATGGTGCCGCGCGCCCGCGCCTGGAGATTCTCCTCGGTGACGTCGCGCGGCAGGTCGTTGAACAGCGGCGAGAGCGACCGTTCGAGGCCCTGCACCGCCGGCTCGATCGGCACCACATCGTGCTGCACGCCGAGCGCCTTCGCCACCGCTGCGGCGTCCTCGACCGAAGCCTGTGAGGTGAAGCGATACGGCAGCATCACGCAGCGCACGCGCTCGGCGCCCAGCGCATCGACCGCCAACGCCGCCACCAGGGCGGAATCGATGCCGCCGGAGAGGCCGAGCACGACACCCTTGAATCCGTTCTTGGCGACGTAGTCGCGCAGTCCCACCATGCAGGCCACGTAGTCGGCCTGGTCGGCGTCTCCGGTGAGGACCGCGACCGGACCGTCGATGCAGCGCCAGCCGTTTCCGCGGCGCTGCCAGCGCACCGTGGTCACCTGTTCGGCGAAGGCCGGAAGCTGGAGCGCCAGCGAGCGGTCGGCATGCAGGCCGAAGCTTGCACCGTCGAAGACGAGTTCGTCCTGACCCCCGACCTGATTGACGTAGATGAGCGGGAGATCGCTTTCGGTGACGCGCGCCACCGCAATGTTGAGACGCACGTCATCCTTGTCGCGCCAATAGGGCGAGCCGTTCGGCACCACCATCAATTCGGTGCCGGTTTCGGCCAGCGTCTCGACCACGTCGGCGCCCCAGATGTCCTCGCAGATTGGTATGCCCAGTCGGACGCCGCGGAAATTCACCGGTCCGGGTATCGGCCCGGGTACGAATACGCGCTTCTCGTCGAACACGCCGTAGTTCGGAAGGTCGACCTTGAGCCGCACCGCGGCGATGGCGCCGCCATCGAGCAGACAATAGGCGTTGTAGAGCTTGCCGTCCTCGACCCAGGGCGTGCCCATGAGCATCGCGGGACCGCCGTCGGCGGTCTCGCGCGCGAGCTCTTCCACCTTGGCGCGGCAGGCCGCCTGCAGGGCGGGCTTGAGCACGAGATCCTCGGGCGGATAACCGCAGATGAACAGCTCGGTGAAGGCAACGAGATCGGCGCCGTCGCGGGCGGCCTGGGCCCGCGCAGCGCGGGCCTTGGCGGCGTTGCCGTCGATATCGCCGACGGTCGGATTGAGCTGCGCCAGCGCGATCGCCAGCGCATCGACGGGACGGGAATTCATGGGGCTAGATGTAGCGCGCTCGGCGCGCAATTTGTAGCCCGGCCGCCGGGCAGGATTACAACAGGCCTACCCGTTCGGCGATGGCGAGCAGCCACACCGCGCCCGCCAGCAGCAGCGACAGTCCGACCGCCGCCGAGCCGAGGTCCTTGACGGTGCCGATCTCCGGATCGACGGCGCGCGAGACCCGGTCGGCAAGCTTCTCGATCGCCGTGTTCAAGAGCTCAACCACCATGACGAACACGACAACCCCGATCAGGGCGAGGCGGGTCCAGGCAGTCTGCCCGACCAGGAAGGCAAGCGGCATGGCGACCAGGAGGACGGCAATCTCCTGCCGGAACGCGGCCTCGGTCCGCACCGCGGATTTCAGGCCGTTCCAGGTGTTGACGGTCGCGCGATAGAGCCGGTCCATGCCGAGGTCTCGATGCGATGCCGTGTTGTCTTCACCCGTCCGTCACCGGCGCGCAAGAGGCGGATGCGGTCGTCAATGGCTCCCGATCAGCCGGTACGGCCCGAACTTGACGCTGGCCTGGAGGAAGCCGCCGAAATGATCGGCCCTCCAGCGGACCGCCTGCGGGAGCGCGTTGACCCCGACCACATGGCCCTCGAAATGGGTGTGGCCCTTGGTTTCCACGTGCCAGTAGCGGCCGCCGGCGCCGACATGCAGCCAATCGTTGACGTTGTAGGCGACGATGGCGTCGATCTGGTAGCCCCAGCCCTTGCCGTCCTCCGGGACCGGGCCGGTGAAGTCGCCGGGATTGGTGCCGATGCGCAGGTGATGCGAGTCCGCACCGTAGAGCCGCGCATAGGGCAGCCAGGCGGCATCGACCATGAGCTTCCAGCGCCGTCCGATCTGCACCGCGCCTTCGAGGCCGACGCGCAGCGAGTGCCAGCTGTTGACCTGCGAGATGACCTTGATGGAGTCGGGAATGCTGCCGGCGCAGACGGCCGGATTGCCGCCGATCTGGCCGCAGCCCCACGCGTCCACATAGTCGCGGATGAAGTGGTAGCCGACGAACGCGCCGATGTGGAAGTCCGGGCCGCGCAGCACCTTGATGCCGCCGTCCACGCTGCCATACCACATCGAGCCGTCGCGCTGATTGCTCAGGGTGGCCGAATAGGGAGCGATGAAGGGCGGGAAGTCCTCGTCCTTGAGGCGGCCGTCGAACAGGCCGCCGCCGCCGGCATAGCCCTTGAGAAACCAGCCGTTGTTGCCGTCGAGCCGCGCGAAGGCTTCCCCGGTGAAGACGTTGAGATCGTAGTAGTCGAGCCGCGACACCAGCTGGGTGCCGGTGGTGTCGAACAGGTCCTTGGCGGTGCGGGCGCGGCCGAACCACAACCGCGTGCCGAATTCGCCGACATAGCTCGACGGCGACGTCGCCGCATAGCCTGCCCAGTCGAACGCTCCGGCCGGATGCGCGGTCGAAAGGCTGAGCGCAAACGCCGCCGCCGCGCGCGCCAACGCCATCGCAATCGATCTTGTTGTTGTCACGACAGGCCCCCCGCCCGGTTCTCGGGGACCATTCTTCGTGCCGGCGGTTTTGCAATCCTTACAACTGTAGCGATCGCGTCAAGGAACCGTTCGTAGTGTTAATGGGCGCTGAGCGTGCAGTGTTAATGACCGATGATCGGGGAGATCGTTTACCTGAACGGGAGGTGAAAATCGGCCGGGCGTGGTCGCTGCCCTCATGGTGAGGAGCAGGGCGACAGCCGCGCGTCTCGAACCGTGGCCACCTGCCACCTGCGGCCATCCTTGGAGGCGCTAACCGAACGCGTAGGTGTCCATCGAGATCACGCCGCTGCGCGTGGAGGAGTGGATGCGCCGGCCCTTGGCGCTGCCATTGGCGCCGGCGCCGATGGCGATGAACAGCGGCATGAGATGCTCGTCGGTCGGATGGTTGTCGACGGCGTGCGGAGCCAGCCTGCGGTAGTTTACGAGATCGTCGAGGGCGCCCGCCTCGATCTTCCCGTGCACCCAGTCCGTGAACCTGGCGACCCACGGCTTGGCCGGCGCGTCGCCCGGCAGGTCGCTGGAATAGAACTCGTCAAGGTTGTGGGTCATCGAACCCGAGCCGATCACCAGGATGTTCTCGTCGCGCAGCGATGCGAGCGCCCTGCCGACCGCGACATGATGGGCAGGGCCCATGTGCGGCTGCACCGAAATCACCACCACCGGGATGTCGGCTTCGGGATAGAGCAGCATCAGCGGCACCCAGGTGCCGTGATCGTAACCGTAGCCGGTGACGACCGCGGGCTCGAAGCCGGCGGCCTGCCAGAGGCCGGCCACCTTGATCGCGACTTGCGGATCGCCGGGGGCCGGATAGACGAGCTTGCGCAACTGCGGCATGCCGCCGAAGTCGTAGATCATGCCGGGCTTCGCGTCGCCCAGCACGGCCGGCCGGCTGGTGCCGAAATGCGCCGACGCGATCACGATCGCGCGCGGTTTGGGCAGGCTCCTGGCGAAGCCCATCATGAAGTCGCGCGAGGCCGAATCCTCAAGGATCAGCCGCGGCGATCCGTGCGAGATGTAGAAGGTTGGCAGAGGCATGACCGATCTCGCGTCCATTTCTGCGGCGTCATCCCGGCCGGGCCATGAGCGCGCCTACGGATGTCTTCGACGCGCCATCGCCGGAGCGGGATCCGATCATCGCTGACCGCGCGCAATCGCGCTGTCGATGACTGCCGGGTCCACGCTTTCACGGGGACGACAGAAACTCACAACCCCGCCGCCGCCGGCAGCGATTGCGGCTGCGCCCGGCCGGCGCGCGTCTTCTTGAGCAGGTCCGCCAGCAGGAAGGCGAGGTCGATCGCCTGCTCGGCATTGAGCCGCGGATCGCAGACCGTGTGATAGCGGTCGTTGAGGTCCTCGTCGGAGATGTCGCGCACGCCGCCGGTGCATTCGGTGACGTTCTGGCCGGTCATCTCCAGATGCACGCCGCCCGGATGCACGCCCTCGGCGGCGCAGACCTGGAAGAAGACGCGCACCTCCTTGAGGATCAGGTCGAACGGGCGCGTCTTGTAGCCGGTGGTCGAGGTGATGGTGTTGCCGTGCATGGGATCGCTCGACCACACCACGACGCGGCCCTCCTTCTTCACCGCGCGGATGAGCGGCGGCAGCAGGTCGCCGGCCTTGTCGGCGCCGACCCGGCAGATCAGCGTGAGCCGGCCGGGCTCGTTCTCCGGATTGAGAATGTCGATCAGGCGCAGCAACTCGTCCGGCTTCTGCGAAGGGCCGGTCTTGAGCCCCAGCGGATTCCTGATGCCGCGGCAGTATTCGACATGAGCGTGGTCGGGCTGGCGGGTGCGGTCGCCGATCCACACCATGTGGCCGGAGGTGGCGTACCAGTTGCCGGGCCGGGTCGAATCCTCGCGCGTGAGCGCCTGCTCGTAGCCGAGCAGCAGCGCCTCGTGTGAGGTGTAGAACTCGGTCGTGCGCAGTTCGGGATGGCTTTCCAGGTCGAGCCCGCAGGCCTGCATGAAATTGAGCGCCTCGTTGATGCGTTCGGCGAGTTCCTGGTAGCGCCGCGCCTGCGGCGAGTCCTTGATCGCGGTCAGCATCCACTGCTGCACGCTCGCAAGGTTGGCGTAGCCGCCCTGCGCGAAGGCGCGCAGCAGGTTCAGCGTCGCCGCCGACTGCCGGTAGGCTTGAAGCTGGCGGCGCGGATCGGGCGTGCGCGCCTCGGCCGTGAAATCGGTGCCGTTGACAATGTCGCCGCGGTAGATCGGCAGTTCGACGCCGTTCCTGGTCTCGGTCGGCGAGGTGCGCGGCTTGGCGAACTGGCCGGCGATGCGGCCGACCTTCACCACCGGCGAAGCCGCGGCATAGGTCAGCACCACCGCCATCTGGAGGAAGACGCGGAAGAAGTCGCGGATGTTGTTGGCGCCGTGCTCGGCAAAGCTCTCGGCGCAGTCGCCGCCCTGCAGCAGGAACGCCTCGCCCTGGGCGACCCGCCCGAGCGCCTTCATCAGGTTGCGCGCCTCGCCGGCAAATACCAGCGGCGGAAAAGTCGCAAGCTGCCGCTCGACCTCGGCCAGCGCCTGCTTGTCGGGGTAGTCGGGCATCTGCAACGCGGGCTTCTTGCGCCAACTGTCGGGCGTCCAACGCTCGGCCATCACGCGGCTCCAATACGCTAACCCGCCGTGCGGGCATCGATTTCCGGCCTTATATACGAGGCCGGGCGGCCAACGCCAGAATAATCCCCAATATCGGCTGCAATCCTTCACCTTCGGGCTGGCCGGACGCGGGACGAAATCAGAGTCCGCACGGCGGATTGCGGTATCGCGCCCACCGGCGCTCCGCGAATGCGCCTTGACGAACCTCGGCGAACGTCGCGTCTCGCAGCACGGCAAGCATTGTTGCGCCACAGTCCCACGGCGCTACGACGCTGCGACAAAGCGCGGCTTGGTTCTCAGAGCGATGCTTTCATAATAACCCTTGCACGATGACGTTCGTGCCCAGGCTCGTCGCCTCATCGCAGCGGCCACAAATGCGCGAAGCCTGCTGCGAACGCTGAGGCCAGGCCGCTCCGGCTCCCATATCGTGGGCCGCTGGTGACAACGGAGGAAACAGAATGCCCATCGCCCCGAGACCGGCATGCCTGGCGGCTGTGCTCGCACTCGTGATCGGTTCGGATGTTGCCGGCGCCGACTCCGTGGCCGAGTTCTACAAAGGCAAGACGATATCCGTGATCGTGCCGATCGGGCCTGGCGGAACCTACGACTTCTACGGACGGCTCGGCGCCCGGATCATGGAGAAGCACCTGCCGGGCAATCCAAGGGTCATCACCCAGCTGATGACCGGTGCCGGCGGCGCCGTGGCGGCCGGCTATCTCGACAAGATCGCGGCCAAGGACGGCACGGTGTTGCTCTCCATGCACGCCAGCTCGCCGCAGAACCAGGTGCTGGGCGTGACCGGCGACCAGTACGACCTTCGCAAGTTCCTGATGATCGGCCAGTTCGTGCCGCTCAACTCCTCGCTCACCGTGTGGCGCCCGACGTCGCCGGCATTGACGGTCCAGGAGGCGATGAAGAAGGAGGTGGTGCTCGGCTCCACCGGCGCCGGTTCCTACCAGTATCAGCTGCCGGCCTTGATGAACGCGCTGCTCGGGACCAAGTTCAAGATCATCCTCGGCTTCAAGAGCGTGAACGAGGAGAACGTCGCGATGGAGCGCGGCGAGATCCACGGCCGCGGCGGCACCATCATCAGCTGGGCGATCACCGAGCCGCACTGGGTGAAGGAGAACAAGATCGCTCACCTGGTGCAGATCGGAGCGAAGCCGGCGAAGGGCTTCGAGACCGTGCCGCTGGTGCAGGACCTGACTACCAATCCCGATCACAAGAAGGCCTTCATGCTGATCGGTGCGGCGTCCCAGCTCGGGCGCTCGCTGGTCGGCACGCCGGGGATTCCTCCCGACCGCGCCAGGGCGATGCGCGCCGCCTTCGAGAAAGGCATGAAGGACCCGGAGATCCTTGAGCTGGCCAAGAAGTGGAAGCTCGATCTCGATCCGATCTCGGGCGAGGAGATGGAAGCGACCGTCAACGCGATCCTGGATACGCCGCAGCCGGTGGTCGACCTCGTCCGGAAGGAGCTCAACATCAAGCCGAGGAAGGGGAAGTAGCGCACCCCCGGCGCGGCCTCTGCAATCCTACTCGGCCGCCTGGCGCTCGACCGTGTAGGCCTTCTCGCGCATGGTCACCAATTCCTCCGAGGCGGTGGGATGCACCGCCATGACGCGGTCGAAATCGGCCTTGGTGGCGCCCATCTTCACGGCGATGCCGACGAGCTGGATCATCTCGCCGGCGTCGGGGCCGACGATGTGGCAGCCGAGCACGCGGTCGGTGGCGGCGTCGACGATGAGCTTGAAGAACGAGCGGGTGTCGCGGCCGGCGAGCGTCGCCTTCATCGGGCGGAACGAGGTCTTGTAGACGTCGACCCGCGGGAAGCGCCCGGCCGCCTGCGCCTCGGTCAGGCCGATGACGCCGACCTCGGGCTCGGAGAACACCGCCGTCGGCACGTCGGTATGGTCGACCTTGACCGGCCGGCCGCCGAACACGGTATCGGCGAAGGCGTGTCCCTCGCGAATGGCGACCGGCGTGAGGTTGACGCGGTCGGTGACATCGCCGACCGCGTAGATGTTCGGCGCCGAGGTGCGCGAGTATTCGTCGACCATGATGGCGTCGTTGCGGCCGACGGTGACGCCGGCCTTCTCCAGGCCGAGCCCCGTCACGTTCGGCTTGCGGCCGGTGGCGAACATCGCGCAGTCGACCACGAAGCTTTCGTGGTCGGACAGCATGACGTCGAGCCCGTGCTCGACCTTCTCGACCGCGTCGACCGTCTGCCGGCACACGATCCGGATGCCGCGCCTGCCCATTTCCGCGGCGAGATGGTCGCGCACGTCGTTGTCGAAGCCGCGCAGGATCTGCTCGCCACGGTAGACCAGCGTCACCTCCGAGCCGAGCCCGTTGAAGATGCCGGCGAACTCCACAGCGATGTAGCCGCCGCCCTGGATCAGCACGCGCTTCGGCAGTTGCTTCAGGTGGAAGGCCTCGTTCGATGAAATGACGTGCTCAAGGCCCGCAATCTGCGCGCCCAGATGCGGCGCGGCACCGGTGGCGATCAGGATCGTCCCGGCGCGCACGGTCGTGCCGGTCGCCGTCAGGCGCACGGTATGGGCATCCTCCAGTACCGCGCGACTCTTGACGATCGCGACCTTGGCGCGCTCGAGGTTGGTGGTATAGGCCGCTTCCAGCCGCGCGATTTCGCGGTCCTTGTTGGCGATCAGCGTCGGCCAGTCGAAGGCCGGCTCGCCCACGCTCCAGCCGTAGCCGGCGGCATCCTCGAACTCGTCGGCGAAGCGCGCGGCATAGACCAGCAGCTTCTTCGGAACGCAGCCGCGGATCACGCAGGTGCCGCCGACCCGGTACTCCTCGGCCACCATGACGCGCGCGCCATGTCCGGAGGCGATGCGCGCGGCGCGCACGCCGCCGGAGCCGCCGCCGATGACGAACAGGTCGACCTCGGGATCAGCCATGCCGCCGCATCCGCCGTGGCGCGCTGCGCGGCTTACAGGTCATGGCCGCGCTTCTTCATCTCGACGCGGAAGCGGGAAATCACCTCCTCGCCGAATTTCTCCTGCCACTTCTTCAGGCCCAGCATGGCATCGTCGAACACCCGCGGCTCGAGCTCGATCACCTTCTTGCCGGTGGCGGTGCGGTAGAACGCGACGATCTCCTTGAGTTCGGATTCGGTGAAGCGCGAGGCGTAGAGCCACGCGATGTCGTTCAAGAGCTCCTCGGTGCGCGGCGCGAAGGCCTTGCGCAGAACGCCGGCCACCTCGTCGAGCGCCTTGCGGAGATTGGGGTTGGTCTGGAGGTGCATCAGCCGCACGCGCTCGATCACGCCCGGCACCATCGGCTCGAAGATCGCACCCGTATTCTTCAGCGCGAGGATCTCGCGCGCGATCTTCATCGCGGCGGCCGACGGTTCCGACGGCTGCGGCGGCTGCGCCTGCTTCGGCGCGGCCGATGCCGGCCCTGCGATCGCGGCCATTGCGGCCAGCGAGACCGCGAGGACGGCCACGCGTGCAATACCGGCGATAACCCGGGCAAACCCGCTATTGGCGATCATGACGCTGTTCCCCTTCGTTTTGAGTCAGGTCCGTTCGATCACGCGGACGCCGCCGGTTCCGGCGAGCACGACCGCGGTCGCGAGCCCGATGAACAAGCCGTGTTCGATGACGCCCGGGATGGCGGACAGCCGGGCTGCCAGCGCCTTCGGATCGGCAATGCGCCGCAGTGCGCCATCCAGAATCCAGTGCCCCCCATCCGTGACGAAAGCGTGACCGCCGGCGTTCAGGCGCAGCGTCGCCGGCCCCGGCGCGCCGGCCGCCGCGCAGGCCTTTTCGATCGCGCGTCGGGTCGCAGCCAGGCCGAACGGCTCGACCTCGATCGGCAGCGGAAAGCGGCCGAGCGTCTGCACCCACTTCGATTCGTCGGCGATGACGACCATCCGCGCCGACGCCGCCGCCACGATCTTCTCGCGCATGAGCGCACCGCCGCCGCCCTTGATCAGGCTGAGGTCGGGCGCGATCTCGTCGGCGCCATCGACGGTCAGGTCGAGTTCGGGGGTCTCGTCGAGCGACGTCAGCGGCACGCCCACACGTTCGGCATCGCGCTGCGTGGCGGCAGAGGTAGCGACGGCAATCACATTGAGTCCGCCGCGGACGCGCGCTCCCAGGAGTTCGACGAAATGCCTGGCCGTCGAGCCGGTGCCGAGACCGAGCCGCATGCCCGGACGGACGAAGTCGATCGCGCGGGCAGCCGCGGCGCGTTTCTGCTCCTCGAGATTCATCGCGACGGCGGGGCTCTGACCTTGCATCTCGCTCCTGAAAGTATCTAGCGCCGTTCGCAAAGCGGGCATAGCCCAATCGCGGTCGCAGGCGCGGCAAAGCTTGCCATTGCCGGCACCAGCCGCTAGCCAAGGCCGTCATGTCACCCCCCCTTGTCATCTTCGATCTCGACGGCACGCTGGTCGATACGGCGCCCGATCTGGTCGCGACGCTGAATATCACCCTGGCGCGGCAAGGATTGCCGCCGGTCCCATACGAGACCGGGCGCAACATGGTCGGCGGCGGCGCACGCGTGATGATCGAGCGCGGGCTCGCCGCCGGCGGCCGCACCGTCGCTTCCGCCGCGCTCGACGACATGGTGCGGGCGTTTGTCGAGCACTATGCCGCCCACATCGCGGATGCGTCCCGGCCGTTCCCGGGAGCGAGGGCGGCGCTCGACACGCTGACCAGCCGCGGATGTCGGCTCGCGGTGTGCACCAACAAGCTGGAGTGGCTGTCGGTGCGCCTGCTCGAGACGCTCGGGCTGTCGCAATATTTTGCGGCCATCTGCGGGCCGGACACCTTCGGCGTCGCCAAGCCCGATCCGGAGATATTGCAGCGCACCATAAGCCGCTGCGGGTCGGCGGTGCGTTCGACCGTGATGGTGGGGGACTCCCAGACCGACATCGCGACCGCGCGGGCGGCCGGAGTGCCCGTCATTGCCGTGGATTTCGGCTACACCGAGACGCCGGTGTCGGAGCTGGCGCCCGACCGCGTCATCAGCCGCTTCGCCGACCTGCCGGAGGCCGTGTTCGCCATGGTCCGGCTCCCCACCCGGTTATTCGCCCGGAACAGTTAATCGTGTAATTTACCTTACCGCCGCCATACTTAGGGACCGATAATGGCCCCGGCCATTGGCTGGCGCCCGACGCGCCGCTGTTGCGCGCCCGCGGTCCCGCTCGTATGGTTGCCTGGGGAAAAGGCGGCTGTTTGCCGCCGATTGGTGGGTACGACCATGAGCCGAGTTATTGCCGTAATGGCATGTGGCTTGATCCTCGCCGCGTGCTCCGTGTCGATGCCAAGCTTCGACGTCTTCCGGTCGACACCGCCGACCGAGGTGCTGCGCATCGAGTCCGAGCCGCCGGGTGCCGATGCCCGCACTGCCGAAGGCCAGTCGTGCCGGACCCCGTGCGAACTGACCGTCCCGTCGACCGGCGAGGTGGCGATTTCCTTTGCGCTCCAGGGCTACAATCCGCAGACCATCAATGTCCGGGCGGAAGGCCCTCCCGCCGCCAGCTATGCGGACGCGGCGCCGCCGTCCCGAATGCAGCCGAACCCGGTCTATGCCGAGTTGACGCCGACGACACCGCCGCGGCCGAAGAAGAAGGCGCCGCCCAGGAAGAAAGTCGTGGCCAAGAAGGCGAGCCCGGAAGGAGCAGACCCGGCACCTCCGCCCGCACAGCCCAAGGGCACGGCCGACCCCGCCAGCGCCTACCCGTCCAACTATCCCTGGCCGCCGCCCCCGCCGCCGCCGGCGCAATCCCAGTAGGCGAAACCCGGACGCGTCCGGCAGCGCTGTATTGCAGCGTCCCGACGCTATGGACGCTCTGGCCGTTATCCGTCAGAGTCCATAGATCATGCGCGACATGACCCATGCATCCGAGTTCCGGGACGGGCGGGCGATGCGGCCGCTGATCGATCCGTTTGCGCGCGCGATTACCTATCTGCGCGTATCGGTGACCGACCGCTGCGACTTCCGCTGCGTCTATTGCATGTCCGAGAACATGGCCTTCCTGCCCAAGGCCGACCTCTTGACGCTTGAGGAACTCGACCGGCTGTGCAGCGCGTTCATCGCGCGCGGCGTGCGCAAGCTGCGGCTTACCGGCGGGGAGCCGCTGGTGCGGCGCGGCATCATGACACTCGTGGAATCGCTGTCGCGCCACCTGCGCTCCGGCGATCTCGACGAGCTCACATTGACCACCAACGGCTCGCAGCTGCCGAAGTTCGCCCGCCAACTGGCCGAATGCGGCGTCAAGCGCATCAATGTGTCGCTCGATACCCTCGACCCGGACAAGTTCCGCGCCATCACGCGCTGGGGTGAGCTCGACAAGGTGATCGCGGGCGTCGATGCCGCGCAGGATGCGGGGCTGCGGATCAAGATCAACGCCGTCGCGCTCAAGGGCGTCAACGAGGATGAGATCCCGGATCTCATCACGTGGGCACATGGCCGGGGCATGGAGCTGACGCTGATCGAGGTGATGCCGCTTGGCGATGTGGGCGAAGGCCGGCTCGACCAGTACCTGCCGCTGTCGATGGTGCGGGCGCGGCTGGCCGATCGCTTTACGATGGACGACATCCCCTATCGCACCGGCGGACCCGCGCGCTATGTGCGCGTGGCGGAGACCGGCGGGACGCTCGGTTTCATCACGCCGCTGACCCACAATTTCTGCGAATCCTGCAATCGCGTGCGGATCACCTGCACCGGCACGCTCTATATGTGCCTCGGTCAGGAGGATGCCGCCGACCTGCGCACGCCGCTGCGCGCCTCGGAAGGCAACGAACTGCTCGATGCTGCCCTCGACGAGGCCATCGCGCGCAAGCCCAAGGGCCACGATTTCATCATCGACCGCCGCCATCAGCGGCCGGCCGTGGCCCGGCACATGAGCGTGACCGGCGGCTAGGCCCAAAAAAATCTGCCCGTCCGTCTGACACCTCGATTTCCGCCGGCAATGGCGCCGGCACAGCTGCACCATCGGAGCCCGTTCCATGATCTCTCGCCGCGAATTCTGGCTTGTGCTCGCTGGCCTTGGCACGATCGTCCTGGCGCCGGCCCACGCCCAGTCCTGGCGCACCTACCGCAATCCGCGCTTCGGCACGACCATCGATTATCCGGACGATTTCCGGGCCGGCCGGCCGCCGACCAACGGCGCCGGACTGAGCTTCACGCGCGCCGACGGCGCGTCCTTCTCCATCTGGGGAAGCCATAACGCGCTGAACCACGACCTCGCCGCGCTCGAAGCCTTCATTCGCGAAGGCCGCACCGGGGAGCGGATCACCTACGATCAGCGCGGCGGCAACTGGTTCGTCATTTCGGGCGTGGCCGGCGATGCGATCTTCTACGAGCGGCACCTGCTGTCGCACGGCGGCCGCATCGTCAACGGCTTCTCGATCCGCTATCCGTCGCGCCTGAAGGCGCAATACGATCCGATCGTGACGCGCATGTCGCGCTCGTTCCGCGCCGGCCGGGGCGCCGACACCGAAGGCAATCCGTAACGTCAATGCCGCCGGCTCGTCGCCGACGGCATCGCCCGGCTCGCGGCCTGGGGGTGGGCCGCCTCAATTGATTGCCGGCTGCGCCACGATCACGCCGCCGAAGATCAGCCAGGCCAGCAGCAGCGTCCAGAATACGTTGAAGGTCTGCGCACCGAGGAAGGCCAGCGCCGGCCGGCCCTGCTCGTAGGTGGCAAGCTCGAGGAAGCGGGTTTCGAGCCCGATGCAGACGAAGGCGAGCGCGAACCACCAGGTCCTGATCTCGCCGAGCGCGGAACGCGTGCCGCTCACCAGCTCCGGCGACAGCGCGAACGAGAACACCGCCGACGCCAGCACGAAGCCGAGCACGAATTTCGGGAACCGCTCCCAGATCACGCCCGCGCTCGGCCGTTCGCCGCCGGCGGAGCCCGATCGGAACGTCCACCAGATCGCGAGCGCAAAGGCGGCAACGCCGATCAGCGCATTCTGCGAGAATTTCACGATCACTCCGGTCTTCATGGCGGCGTCCGAAATCAGCGCGCCGGCGGCGACCACCGAAGCCGAGGTGTCGAGCGTGCCGCCCAGCCAGGCGCCGGCCACCAGGTCGTTCATGCCGGTCGCCTTGGCGATCCACGGCATCACGATCATCATGGGAACGGCGACGATCAGCACCAGCGAGGTCACATAGGAGAGCTTCTTCTTGTCGCCCTTGACGGCGCCGCAGGCGGCGATCGCCGCAGAGACGCCGCAGATCGACACCGCGGTCGAGAGCATGGCGCCGAACTCGTCGTCGACCTTCAGTTTCCGGCAGAGCCAGAAACAGACGTACCAGACCACGAACACCACGGCGAGCGCCTGCACGACGCCGAGCGCGCCGGCTTGCAGCACCTCGTGGAACAGGAGGCCGGCGCCGAGGATCACCAGGCCGGTCTTGATGAAGAACTCGGTCTGCACCGCCGGCTTGAGCCAGCCGGGCGTGCCGACGGTGTTGCTCACCAGAAGTCCCAGCAGCAGCGCAAAGATCACGTATTCGATGCCGAAGTTCACGAAGGCGCCGTTGCCGGCAAGCAGGCGCGCGGCGAAGGCAAGGCCGAAGATCACGGGCAGACCGATCAGGAATGGCGCAATGCGGGCTCCGACCAGCGCGATGCCGACCGCGGTGACGATCAGAAACCCGACGCCGAGATAGAGCACCTTGAGCAGATTGCCGGACGACAATACGCGCTGCGGCGTTGCTGCGGCGTGCCCGCGGATCTCGACTGCGAGCGCGCCCGCGACCGTCCTTGAGCCGAGCGCGGCCATCTTGCCGGCGGCCGCCTCGATCGCCTTGCGATCCTTGCCGGCAAGCGCGTCCCTGAGGTTCGCGGACAACGCCACGACGTTCGGCTGCGCGTTCTTCTGAAGCTGGTCGAGCGCGTTCAGCCAGCCCGGCGTCAGCGATGCGATCTGGCTGTCGGTGGTCCAGCGGAAGCTCGGCACCAGGTTGCGCAGATCGAAAAGCTTCCACTGGAACGCCACCAGCAGCGCGACGATGACGAGAAAGCCGAGCACGACCGCGATCCAATCCTCGGTGCGCCATGGTTTTGCGGCCGGTGCGGTGACGTTGCCGGCTGTGCCGCCTGATGCGCCGGCCGGTGCGGTGCCGGCCGAGACAGAGTTTGACATGAGGCCCTCGGATTCCACGGTGTATCGCGCGTATTAAAATCTTTTTTCTTTTTGAGGCAATATAATACAGAAAAAAAGCAATTCATTTCTCCATTCTGGAACACCGTCGGGAAGAATTCTGTCCGCGATTGCGGCCGGGGAGAATGGGCGGCCCTCGTCCCGGGCCCCGCTCGCACGGGCCGCAGGCGGCAACGGTACGGCGGCGGCGGCCTCACATTTCCGCCGCACCGGGCGTGCTATCGATGGCCCGGCATTCACATCTCACGTGGCCCATGCGTCCTGCCGCCATCGTCCCGCCCGCGCTGCTGCTGACACTGCTGCTGTTGCCGCAGACGGCCATTGCGGAACCCTCGGCCAAGCCGCGCATCGAGTGGGAGGTGAAGAACCGGTTTCGGCTGTTCCGCAGCGAGTCGGACTTCCAGCGCCACGTCGCGGCCTGGCGCAATGACGGCGTCCTCGGCTCCGAGCGCCGCCTCGCCGTCGACAGCGACGGCCGCGGCTGGGCGCGCGACACGGTCGAGCGCCTGTGCGTCGATCGCGCCGGCCGGCTGATGGAATTCTGCGAACGCGACGGCACCCGCGAGATCTATCTCTCTCCGGGCGATCATCGCATCGGCGCGGTGCTGGCCGGACCGCTGCCGGAGAACGTCAACTGCGTCTGGACGTTCGAGGATGGCGTCAGCGAGCCGCGGCAGGCGTCCGGCTCGTGCGACGAGGAGATGCGGCTCCGCGTCGTGCATGGCCGCCCGACGGTTGCGTCCGTCGACATCGTACTGCCTGACGGCACCGCGCAGAGGATCGTCACCGAGATCCAGGTCCGCGACGTGCTGGTTGCGGGCATGGGTGATTCGATCGCCGCCGGCGAAGGCAATCCCGACCGGCCGATACGGCTGTCGGACGAGGGCTTCTGCTTTCGCCGCTTTCTCGGCGGCGATCTGAGCGAGTACTACCGGCCCGGGCGCGCCGGGTACAAGGGGAACCGTTCCTGCGTCGTCGAAGGCACCGACCCGCACGCCGATGACTGGGCGCGGCAGAGCGCGCGCTGGCATTCCGGCCCGTGTCACCGCTCGCTGTACGGCTATCAGATGCGCGCGGCGCTCGCGCTTGCGGTCGAGAACCCGCATATCGCCGTCACCTTCATCCCGCTCGCCTGCTCGGGTGCGACCATTGCCAGCGGATTCCTGGGCTCGCAGCGCATCACGGAATGTCCCAATCCCGGCACCAACACGGCCTGCTCAAGCACGGTCCGCGCGCAGATGGCCAGCCTTACCGAGGCGATGGCGACGGCGCGCAAGCACCGCGCCGACCGCGGTCTCGATCTCGTGCTGCTCACCATCGGCGCCAACGACATCCAGTTCTCGGGGCTGGTCGCCAACGTGATCATCGAATCGCGCACGGAACGGCTGCTGTTCGGCCGCAGCGGACACATTGCGTCGGTCGCGGACGCGCAGCGGATTCTCGACCGCAATCTGCCGAACGACTTCCTGCGGCTGCGCGCCGCGCTCAAGCCGTTCGTGGGCGGTGATTTGTCGCGCGTGGTGTTCGTATCCTATGGACATCCGGCGCTTGCCGCTCCTGGGACGCCCTGCCCGGGCGGCCGCAACGGTTTCGACGTCCATCCCTCCTTCGGCGTGAACCCGGATCGCCTGCGCAGCGTCGTCGATTTCGTCTCCAACGAATTCCTGCCCAAGATCAAGCAGATCGCGCTGTGCAGCGGCAAGCTCTGCCGCGACCCCAAAAGCGACCGGATGACGTTCGTGGATACGCACCAGCAGGCCTTCGCTCAGCACGGCGTCTGCGCGCGCGCCGACGACGACCCCGAATTCGACCGGACTTGCTTTGCGTCGAAAGGCGAGACGTTCCGAAGCGATCTCGCCACCGCGGCGAACGATCCCTTGTCCTGCGGCCGCCCGGCCAGCGATTACCGGCCCTATTCGCCGCGCGCGCGCTGGGTGCGCACCGCCAACGACAGCTATTTCACCGCAATGACCTACCCGCAGGGGCTCTCCACCCTGCTGACGCCGGCCAATATCCACGATGCGATCTGGGGCGTTCTGTCCGCCGTCTATGGCGGAGCGATCCATCCCACCGCCGAAGGCCATGCGGCCATGGCGGACGCGGCCTTGCCGGCCATGCGCGAGGTGCTCGGGATGGCCGGCGCGGAGCCGAAGGTCCGCGTTGAGCCGCTCGGGCTGCCGCCCCAGGTCAACCAGTAGGCCCGCATCGTTCGTGGAGTGATTCCGGCTTTCGTCGGTCCGGGCGTGAGGCCGGCTAAGGCGTGGACTCGTTAACGCGCAACCACAGCCGTATTGACGCAAGCTGGATGAATGCAAGGTAGTTGGCTGCGAGCTTGTCGTAGCGCGTTGCCACACGCCGACAGTGCTTGATCTTATTGAAGAACCGTTCGACCAGATTTCGCGCCCGGTAAAGATACGGACTGAAGCACAGTGCCTCTGTCCGATTTCTCATCGGTGGGATATTCGCCCAGGCGCCGTGCTGGCGAACAAGGTCCCCGATCCAGTCTGCATCGTATCCACGGTCAGCCAGCAGCATTGATCCCGACTTCAGGCGGGACAAGAGCTTGGCCGCAAGCCGATTGTCGTGCGCTTCGCTCGTTGTGAATCACGCGCCGGGCGACAACATCAACCCGCAAAAGCGTCTCGCAGCAGATGCCAATGTCCCTGATTTTACTTCCGCTTTCGGATCACAGCCGGACATGCCAGGACCTGCTGCTGGATCGCCTCAGTCGCGAATGACCCAACGGAGACTTAGGGTGACCATCCCGGTTTGATGTTGGCTGCTCGGATCACCTTGGCCCATTTCTCGATGTCGTTCGCGATGACCTTTCCATATTCTGCCGCCGACATCGCAACCGGAGTACCGATTACGGCGAGTTGAGCCTTTACTTTTGGCTCTGCGATGACGGCGTTGATCTCCTTCTGCAACCGATCGACAATCTCGACAGGCGTGTCTTTGACTACGCCGACTCCATACAATGCACTTGCGTCATAGTTCGGCACGAAATCAGCCATAGTTGGGATATCTGGTAACAACTCCGAGCGGGCCGGGGCAATGGTCGCCAGCGCGCGAAGCTTACCTGCTCTGATGTGCTCAATCGACAACGGCAGAGCACCGAAATAGACGTGCACATGGCCCGCTATAAGGTCGGTAAAAACGGGCGGGCTGCTCCGATAAGGCACGTTAAGCATAGTCACGCCGAGCATCATCTTGAACAATTCGCCGGCTACGTGACTCACAGTTCCGTTCCCACTCGACGCCAACCTGAGTTTACCTGGATTGGTCTTAGCATAGGCAATCAATTCGGGAACGCTCCTGACGGGAACAGAGGGATTGATAACCAAAATAAATGGTACGCGGACAATACTGGCCACCGGCACAATGTCGCGTGCGAAATTGAAATTTAGATTATCGTAGAGTGTTGCGTTGATCGCATGTGAATCCGCTAGAGCGAGAATTGTGTATCCATCTGGAGGTGCATTTACGACCGCCTGGGTACCGATGTTCCCGCCCGCTCCTGGCCGATTATCAATAACAACGGATTGGCCCAGCCGATCTGACAATCCTGGCGCTACCAAGCGAGCCGCAACATCTGGACCGCTACCCGCTCCAGCGCCCACGATCCATCGCACTGGCCTTGATGGATAGTTTTGCGCCCGCGCGGCACGCAAGACTAGCGGCATCGCCGCAAGATTGGCCGCTAAGTTCAGAAATTGTCTACGCCGCATAGTTTTCATAGTGGTGCCCTTTCATAGAATGCGACCCGTGCGGCCTCACTTCGAACCTTCCAGGCCGAGGCTGCGCGCGCCAGCACCCGCCCATTTCGCGACGTGCACGACTATTCCTCTCGATCACCCTGAATCACCACCAAAATCGAAGTGCATTCCGCAATGTGGAATGATACATTCCACATTCCGGAACGACCCACCTGGCTCAAAAGCAATGCCTTCGTCAAAGACCATCAAGGGCCTTGAGCGGGGCCTATTCGTGCTGCGGGCCCTGCAGATGCGACCGGATTCGACGTTGCACGATCTTTATCTTGTCACCCGCATTTCGAAGCCAGCACTGCTGCGAATTCTCCACACGCTGGAGAATGCCAGCGTTGTTACAAGGCGCCTTGCAGACGGGCGCTATCGGATCGGATCGAGCTTGACCTACCCGCATTCGCGCCAGCGTAAACGCGATCGCGTTGCCGAAGCAGCTGCGCCTGTCATGGATCGCCTGTGCCAGCGGGTGTCCTGGCCATCTGACTTGATGTTACCCGCGGGTGATCACATGGAAATCGGCGAAACGAACCGCGCGCGCAGTCCATTTCTGCTGCAGCAGGAGCGCGTCGGCCTGCCTATAAGCTGGCTGATGAGCGGCGGAGGACGCGCCTATCTCGCCTTCTGTCCCGCCAGAGAACGAGAACGGATCATCGAGCTATTGCGGGCGTCGCCAAAACCGGAGAATCGTCTTGCACGCGATCCTAAGCGGCTGAACGCGATCCTCGCAGAAACGCGCGGACGCCGTTACGCTATCCGGGATCCGGCTCACATCGGCGGCTATTACGGCCACCCGCCGCATGCTGACGGACTGCTAGCCATTGCGGTTCCGCTTCGGGACGGCAAGCGGGTTCTCGGCGCGATCAATCTGTTGTGGCTACGGCCGGCCTTTACGATTGAAGCATTCGCCGCCCGGTATCTTTCGGAACTCGAATCAGCGGCGGCTGAAATCGTCGCTGCTTTCCGTCGTCGTTCACATTAGGGAAGTTGAGCGACAGCGTGAGCGTGCAGCCGCTAATATCGCCTTCTGGCCCCTCGCGACATGTTGCGCTGCGGCCTGCTGATGGTCGCTTTCGCTAAAGCGGACTCCCGTAAGCTGTCCACCCGGACGAATTTATGGGCTCACGCCCTAAGTCACACCGAGTTTCTTCTGCAAGCTCGTGGACGACGTGGTGTATTGGAAGGTCAGCTTCTTGTCCGGATAGACATAGCGGTGCGCCTTCTGCGCCATCAGCGCGCCCTCGTGGAACCCGGAGAGGATGAGCTTGAGCTTGCCCGGATACCAGTTGATGTCGCCGATGGCGAAAATGCCCGGCACGCTTGATTCGAAATCCGCAGTGTTCACCGGGATATACTCGCCATCCTTCAACGCGATCCCCCAGTTGACGACGGGACCGAGCTTCATGGTGAGGCCGAAGAACGGCAGGATCGCATCGCAGGCGATCTCGAAATTGGAGCCGTCGTTGCGCTTGACGACCGCCTTCCTGATCTGACCGTCGGCTCCGTCCAGCGACGACACCTGGCCGAGCACGAAGTCGATCTTGCCCTCGCCAACCAGCGCCATCATCTTGTTGACGCTGTCGGGCGCGGCGCGGAACTGGTCGCGCCGGTGCAGCAGCGTCAGGTGGCTCGCGAGCGGCGCCAGGTTGAGCGTCCAGTCGAGCGCGGAATCGCCGCCGCCGATGACCAGCAGCCGCTTGCCGCGGAACTGCTCCATCTTGCGCACCGAATAGAAGACGGATTTTTCCTCGAAGGCCTCGATGCCGGCGATCGGCGGACGCTTGGGCTGGAACGAGCCGCCGCCGGCCGCGATGACGACGACCTTGCATTCGAACACCTTGCCCTGGTCGGTGGTGACACGGAACAAGGGGTCGCCGATCTTCTCGATGGTCTCGACCATCTCCTGCAGGTGAAACTGCGGCGCGAACGGCTTGATCTGCTTCATCAGGTCGTCGACCAGGCCCTGCGCCGTGCAATAGGGAATGCCGGGGATGTCGTAGATCGGCTTCTCGGGGTAGAGCTCGGCGCACTGGCCGCCGATCTTGTCGAGGATGTCGACCAGGTGGCACTTCATGTCGAGCAGGCCGAGCTCGAACACCGCAAACAGGCCGCAGGGCCCGGCGCCGATGATAAGCACGTCGGTTCTGATCGGTTCGGTCACGGATCGGTCTAGCATGCGTCAACTACCTCGTGCGTCGTGTCAACGACTTGCGTCAGGTTCGTCCCACAGTCGGCTTGGGTGGCTTAGCCGGAGCGTCCTGATGCAGCCCCGGAACCGGAAAAGGACGCAATCAAATGCGCGCCGCAGCGGCGGGTGCGCGGTGTGTGTAGCGCCGCCGGCGCGGGAGGAAAAGGGCTATTTCGATCGCCGTCAATACGCGCCCGCCTTGCTTTACAACCGCTGCCGCGGCGAACGTGCTTCTCCCCCGCCCGCCGGTGTGAGAAATTCAATCCCCGCCTGTCGGAGCCTGCCGCCCATGCCGCCCAGATCGCCGCACCCGGCCCCGTCGCGCGTTGAGGATTTCCCGGTCCGGGTATCCGACATCATCCGCTTTGCCGACATGGACCGTCAGGGCCACGTCAACAACGCCGTCTACCCGACCTATTTCGAGACCGGCCGCGTTCCCTTCATCTACGACCCCGACCATGGCTTGCAGGTGGAAGGCTGCACCACAGTGCTGGCGCGGCTTGAGATCGACTTCCTGATGGAGCTGCGCTGGCCGGGCGCGGTGGAGATCGGCACCGGCATCGCCGAGATCGGGCGCAGTTCGTACGTATTCGCGCAGGCGATCTTCCACGACGGCCAGTGCGCCGCCCGCGCGCGCTCCACCATGGTGCTGATCGACCGCGCGACACGCAAGGCACGGCCGCTGCCGGATTTCCTGATCGAGCGGCTCACGCGGATGCTGGTCCGCGCGGGCTGATGTGCGCCTAAGCCTGCCGCTCGGGCGTGCGCACGACGAGCCCGTCGAGTTCGGCCGTCACCTTGATCTGGCAGGAGAGCCGCGAGTTCGGCCGCACGTCGAAGCCGAAGTCGAGCATGTCCTCTTCCATGGGCGAGGGCTCGCCGACGACGGCGCGCCAGGCCTCGTCCACATGCACGTGGCAGGTGGCGCAGGCACAGGCGCCGCCGCACTCGGCCTCGATGCCGGGAATGTTGTTCTTGATCGCCGTCTCCATGACGGTCGAGCCAAGCTCACCCTCGACGGTGCGGGCCGTGCCATCGTGATCGACATAGGTGATTTGCGGCATGGGAACTGGGGTCAGCGGTGGGACGCCGTCCTATAACCGCTCGCGCCGGGCTGCGCCAGAGCACAAGCAGCCTGACCGCCTGCGGCCCGATCAGCCGCGCACCAGATCCGCAATCTCGACCTGCGCCTCCCGCACGGCGGCGGTCAGCCGCGCGACGGCGGCGGTGGTTTCGCCGCCGGCCGCGGCATCGGCCTCGAGCGCCGTTGCCGCCTCGGCCACGTGCCAGGCACCGATACCGCGCGCCGATCCCGAAAGCGTGTGCGCCAGCGCACCAATCGCGGCGGAATCCGCCCCTTGCATGCGTCCCAGCAGCAACCTGGTCTGGGTCGCGAACAATTGCAAGACCTCCCGCTCAAGATCGCACTCGCCATTGGTCATGCGCGCCAGATGGCCGCGGTCGATCGCCGGCTCGGCGGGTGCCAGCGGCGGCGCCGTGCGCTCGATCTGCATCTGCATGCCGGGCTTTGTCCGAAGTGCCGCCATGTCCGACCTCCCGGGGGCTCTGCGGCCCCTTTCCGCGGGTCTTCTGCCACACCGGCTTCCAAGGGCCGGTAAACGCCGGCGCGCCCGGCAGACCGATGGTTAAGGTGGCCCTGCCCGCGCGCCGCCCCCCAAACCGCCTTGCGGCCGGCCTCGGCACCCCGGACTGGGCCAAAATAGAGGGTCGCCTGCGGCTTTGGCCGTATGGCGGCCGCATTGTGGCGGGAAAAATTGCACCGCGCGTACGGGGGCGCTGCCACCGTAGGCCGGTACCGGGCGGTGGCGGCTCCATTAACGATGATTAAGAAGACCTTACCGGACAGTTTCCTTCGGTCTGCCAAGCCGATAGGATAAGTCGACGGCAGTGGACGATCAGTGCGGCGCGTTTGATGCCGGCTGCCACAGGGGATCCGGAGGGGATCTTTCAAGGCGCACGCGCTCGTGGCGCGGCCGGATGTTGTCCGGCTGCGGCCCTGGTCTAGCGTAACAACGAGGCGACGACCCATCATGGCGAACACCCCGAAGAGGATGAAGGATCCGACGGAAGCGGCGCTGTCGGCGATCCAGGATGCGCTTCAGGTCAGGGATGTCGATCCGCCGAAGGATCAGATGACGGCGCCGCCGCCGGCGAGCCTGCCGGCCGATGGACCGCCGGAGGCGCCGTGGCCCGGTCTGCGGGGAAGTCCGTCGTCCAAGGCCGATGTCTATGCCGATGAAGAAATCCGTCGGCCTGAGGATGCCGGCACGCTCCGGCGCCCGGCAGCCAATGACGACCAGGAATCGATCGGCAATATCCTGCGCGCGATCCAGCGCCGTCCGTCCCGGACATCCTACATTCTCGCCAGCATCTTCGCCGGCGTGTGGGTGATCGGCGGCTTCCTGCTCGGCTGGCTGTACCTCCCCGAGCTCCAGGCCGCGCTCGGACCGACCGGCCTGACCGCGCCGGTGCTGGCGGTGCTCGGCGCGATCTATCTCGCGCCGGTGGTGTTCTTCTACGTGCTCGCCCACATGGCCGTGCGGTCGCAGGAAATGCGGCTGATCGCGCAGTCGATGGCCGAGGTCGCGATGCGGCTCGCCGAGCCGGAGACGGTCGCGCGCGAATCGATCGTCACGGTCGGTCAGGCGATTCGCCGCGAGGTCGCCGCCATGGGCGACGGCATCGAGCGCGCGCTGGCGCGCGCTGCCGAACTCGAGACGCTGGTCGCCAACGAGGTCTCGGCGCTCGAACACGCCTACAACGACAACGAAGTGCGCATCCGCGCGCTGTTGCAGGACCTCGGCAGCCAGCGCGACACGCTGGTCGGCCAGGCCGAACAGATCCGCGACGCCATCAACGGCGTGCACCTCGACCTCTCCAACGACATTTCGCAGATCAGCGAGCTCGTCGCCGAACAGGTCAACGACGCCGCCCGCCGGATCACCATGACGCTCGCCGAAAAAGGCGAGCACATCACCCGCGCGCTCGGCCACGCCGGCGACAACATGATCGAGCAGCTCGGCGAACGCGGTGGAGACCTCCTGGAACGCCTGGAGACGACCGGCGCCATGACGGCCGAGGCCATCGCAGGCGCGAGCGACCGCCTGACGGCGACGCTCAACTTCAAGACCGACCATATCGGCGACGAGTTCACCGAGATTGCCGCCAATCTCCAGCACATGATGTCGGTCCGCCTCGACCGCGTGGCCGATGGCTTCTCGCAGAAGTCGGCCGCGATCCTCGACATGATGACGGGGCGCACGCAGCAGCTCACCGAGCTCGTGGTCGACACCGGCAACCAGCTTGCCGACGCAATCTCCAGCCGCGTCGAGGAGGTGAACTCCTCGCTCAAGACGACCGGTGACTCGCTGGTTCTCGACCTGTCGCTGCGCGGCGGCGACGTGGTCTCCAAGATGGAGCAGACCGGTCAGCGCATCACCGACACCATCGTCCAGCGCGGCAACAAGGTCTCCGACACCTTCCGCGAAAGCGCGGAAACGCTCGCCGAAGTCATCGGGACCCGCGGCGACGCGGTCCGCGAGATGCTGGCGGCTCGTCTGCAATCGTTCGAGGACATGTTCAACCACGGCGGCGCCGAGCTCGCGGAACGCATCGCGCGCGATTCCACCACGCTCGGAAACCTCATCACCCGCCACCTCGGCGAATTCGATCGCACCGTGAAGACCTACGGCGGCGAAATGGTGGAGCGCCTCGGCGACCGTACCCAGGAAGTCATCACCGCGATGCGGGACTACCTGGACAATTTCGACACCCGCGTGTCGACCAAGGCGGCCGAAGTCTCGACCAGCCTCGACCAGCAGTTCGTCCGCTTCCAGGACGCGCTCGACGGCCGCACCCAGACCCTCAACGAGGCGCTCGGCGGCCGCGTGATGGATATCGCCAAGACGCTCGCCGACGGCGGCAAGGAGGTGGTCGCGGCCCTCGACAAGCGCATCAGCGACGTCACCGCCGTCATCAACGTCCGCGGGGCCAAGCTCGCCGACGCGCTCGGCGCCAAGATCGACGACATCGACAAGGCGCTCGGTAACCGCGCCATGGAGGTGGCCGGCAATCTCGACACCCGCATCGGGCGCTTCGAGGAGTTGCTCATCGGTCGCGCGATGGAGGTCACCAAGGAGATCGAGACTCGCAGCAAGGCCGCGGCCGACATCCTCAACGCGCGCATGGAACAGCTGTCGACCACGATCAAGACCAACACCAGCGACGCCGAACGCGCCATCAACGAACTGACCGCTTCGACCGCCGACACGATCTCCTCGCGGATGGAGCAGTTCAGTCAGTCGATCAAGAGCAACACCGGCGACGCCGAGCGCGCCATCAGCACGCTGGCGACCACCACCACGACGGTGATCAACGCCCGGCTCGAGCAGTTGAGCCAGTCGATCAAGAGCAACGCCGGCGAGGCCGAACGCAATCTCGCCCAGCTCGCCTCGACCACCACGACCGCGATCCGGACCAGCGCCCAGGAGGCCGAGCGCAGCCTGACCGGCATGTCGACCGGCGTGAGCAACGTGCTCAAGCAGAACGCGACCGAGGTCGAGCGCACGCTGATCGGCGTGAGCGCCGAGGTGGCGCGCAATTTCGTCGGCAAGGCCGAAGAGATCACCACCGCGGTCTCCTCCCGGTCGGCCGAACTGACCCGCATCCTGGACGAAAAGTCGAGCATCCTGCTCAACGCGCTTGCCGGCAAGAGTCAGGAATTCGCAAGCGAGGTCAGCCGCGTGACCGAGCATGCGGTGAAGGCGATCGAGGCCAAGGGCTTCACCTTCACCCAGACCATGATGGACAACTCCGAGCACATCGCACGCCTCATCAACGAGGCGAGCGAGAACGCGACCAACGCTCTCAGCAGGTCCATGCAGGAGGCGCAAGCCACGACGCAGCAGGCGACCGACACCTCTACCACGTCGATCGCACGATCGTTGCGCGAGCTGCAGGAAGGCACCGATGCGGTCACCAAGGGCGCCGCAGCCACGATCGCCAAGACCCTGCGCGACCTGCACGAGCAGACGCACTCCGCCGTCGAGCAGTCGAAGTCGACCGCGGCCGCCGCGGTCTCCGAGATGCTCGAGACGCACGGCATGCTGCGGTCGGATACAACTGCGCTGTTCGAGCGCCTGCGCGAAGCCAACATCCTGCTCCAGGAAGTCCTGAGCGGTGCGCACGAGAACATGAACGAGATCGAGAGCACGCTGGTCAACCGCGTTGCCGACTTCGTCAGCGCCATGAACGAGGTGGCGCAGAAGACCGGAACCGCCAACAGCCAGGTCGAGCAGCACATCACGTCGTTCCGGACGCTGACGACCGAGACGCTGAGCGACCTGTCGCAGCTTGCGACCCAGTTCGACTCACACGGACGCTCGCTGGCGGAGGCGGTTGCGCTGATCGACCGCAGCAATCGGCGCACCGAGGGTTCGCTCAACGAACGCCGCGAGGCGCTCGAGGCGCTGGTGAAGAACCTCGACAGCAAGGCCGAGGACGTCGAGATGCGGATCTCGCGTTTCTCCGGCTCGCTCGACCAGAACCTTACGCGTCTGGTCTCAGTGCTCGACGAGAAGGCGCAAGACCTCCAGGCCCGCCTCACGCGCTTCTCCGACCTGCTCAACCAGTCGCTGGAGAGCGCCGGCGACCGCACCCGCGAGATCGCGCGCATGGTGGCGGACTCGACCAATCAGGGCGTCCGCACGATCGCCGAGAGTTACGAGGCGATCCGCTCGTCCAACGAAGAGGAATACCGACGAACCGCACAGGCGATGCGCGAGGTCTACGAGCAGACCACCGGTGACGGCCAGGAGATGCTCCATCAGGCCGCCGCGCGCTTCGCCGAAGTGGTCGAGGGCCTCAAGCACATGGCCGCCGAGATGCAGCGCGAACTCGACGCCACCCGGACCGAGCTGCGCAAGGGCATCCTCGAACTGCCGCAGGAGACCGCGGAAAGCGCCGCCCAGATGCGTCGCGTCATCGTCGACCAGATCGAGGCGCTGGCCGAGCTCAACCGCATCGTCGCCCGGCACGGCCGCGGGCTCGACGCGGTCGAGCCCGGTACCCGGCGCGTCGAAACCATCGAGGGTGCGCCGCGCCGGGAGGCCGCATACGCGAACGGCGGTCCCCGCCCGCGCGCCGAATCGGCGCCGCCGGTCGCTCCGCCGCCCCGTCGGGCGGAAGCGCCCTCACTCAGCCCGGCTGCCCAGAGCGGCGGTGCGGGCCGGACCGGGTGGCTGTCCGACCTGCTCACGCGGGCATCGGAGCCCGAGCCGCAGCGCGAGCCCCTGCGCGAGCCGCCACCTGAGACCGGAGAACGGCCGGCCCGCCATTCGATCGAGTCCCTCGATTCGCTTGCGGTCGACATCGCGCGCATGATCGACCATGACGCCGCCGCCGAACTGTGGGACCGCTACAAGCGCGGCGAACGCAACGTGTTCACGCGCAAGCTCTACACCATGCAGGGGCAGCGGGCGTTCGAGGAGATCCGGCGGAAGTATCGCAGCGACCGCGAGTTCATGCAGACGGTCGACCGCTACATCGCCGAATTCGAGCGGCTGCTCGACGAGGTGTCGCGCGATGACCGCGGCCAGGTGGTGGCGCGCACCTACCTGACCTCGGAGACCGGCAAGGTCTACACCATGCTCGCCCACGCGGCGGGGCGGTTCGACTAGGGTCGCCGGTCGGCCCGTCGCCGTCATTGCGCCTGCTGCTCTGCGGCGGGCGGCGCGATGGCGGCCACGGTGTTTGCTGACCAGTTGCACCGCGATGCCCCCACTCTCGCTCATCGCACGCGCCGAACGCTGGCCGATCGCCGGCACCTTCGCCATCAGCCGTGGCGCCAAGACCGAAGCGGACGTGATCGTCGCCGAGCTGAACGACGGCAAGCATCGCGGGCGCGGCGAGTGCGTGCCGTACGCCCGCTATGGCGAGAGCGTGGAGAGCGTCCTGGCCGCCCTCGACGCCATGCGGGCGCCGCTGGCCGGCGGACTGGATCGCGCCGGCCTGCAACAGGCCATGCCGCCGGGTGCGGCCCGCAACGCGCTTGACTGCGCGTTCTGGGACCTGGAGGCCAAGCGTACCGGCCGGCCGGCGCATGAACTGGCAGGGCTGGCCAGGCTGCAACCGCTGGTCACCGCCTATACCGTTTCCCTGGCGGCGCCGGAGCAGATGGCAAGCGCCGCCGCCAAAGCCGCCGAACGCGCCCTGCTCAAGGTCAAGCTCGGCGCCCCCGGCGACCCTGAACGGATCGCCGCCGTGCGCCGCGCAGCTCCCGATGCCGAGCTGATCGTGGATGCCAACGAGGGCTGGACACCGCAGACTCTCACGGAAAACCTTGCGGCCTGCGCGGCCGCGGGCGTCACATTGATCGAACAGCCGCTGCCGGACGGTCAGGACGGCGTTCTGTCCGCGTTCCGCCATCCGATCGCGATCTGCGCCGACGAGAGCGTGCACGCGCGTACCACGCTCGCCGCACTCGTGAACAAGTACGACGCCGTCAACATCAAGCTCGACAAGACCGGCGGCCTGACCGAGGCACTTGCTACCGTCGCGGAGGCGCGCCGGCTGGGACTTTTGGTGATGGTCGGCTGCATGGTGGCGACCTCGCTGGCGATGGCGCCGGCCATGCTGGTGGGTCAGCATGCCCGCGTCGTCGACCTCGACGGGCCGCTATTGCTGGCGCGCGACCGGCCCGATCCGCTGCGCTACGACGGCAGCCGCGTGTACCCGCCCGCGCGCGCGCTGTGGGGATGATGCGGGATGATTTGTCGCGACCCGGCCCGATCTCGGCACGGTAGTCTGTCGGACACGGGCGACCGTCGGGCGACCGTCGGCCCGAACATCCTTCGAACTCGACGCGAATTGGGGACGCCATGATCGAACGGCGATGGCTTCTTGGCGGCGGGGTTGCGGCGATTGTGTCCGCGCTGGCCGCGCCCGCCCTGGCGCAAACCTATCCGACCAAACCGGTGCGGATCGTCGTGCCGTTTGCGCCCGGCGGCGTCGACGTGACCGCGCGGCTCATGGCCGACCGCCTGACCGCAGCGATGGGGCAGCCGTTCGTGGTCGAGAACCGACCCGGCGCCGGCGGAACGGTGGGCGCCAAGGTCGTCACCGGCGCGCCGCCGGACGGCTACACGCTTCTGTTCAGCACGCCCGGCCCGGTGGTGGTGAGTCCCCTGATCAACCGAAACGCCGGCTACGACTCGGTGAAGAATTTCGCGCCGGTGGCGATCGTCTCGCAGAGTCCATTGATGCTGGTGATCCACCCGTCGGTGCCGGCGAAGACGGTGCGCGAACTCGTGGCCCATGCCAAAGCCAACCCGGGCAAGGTCCACTTCCCCTCGCCCGGCTTCGGAACCCAGCCGCACCTGGTCGGCGAAATGTTCAAGTCGCTGACCGGCGCCGACATCGTGCATGTTCCGTATCGCGGGTCGGCGCCGTCGATCACCGACCTGCTCGCGGGCCAGATGCAGATGTATTTCGACAATTTCGCCAACGTGCTCCAGCACGTCCATGCCGGAAAGCTGCGGGCGCTCGCCGTCACCGGCGACGCACGCAGCCCGCAACTGCCGGACGTGCCGACCATGCGCGAGAGCGGCTATGGCGGCATCGAGGCCACCTATTGGAACGGCATGCTGGCGCCGGCCGGAACTCCGGCCGCCGTGGTGACGCGGCTCAATGCAGAGATGAATACGGCTTTGGCGCTGCCCGAAGTGCGGGCCGCGCTGGTCAAGCTCGGTTCCAATCCGAGGACCGGCACGCCGCAGGACTTCGCGGCATTCATCGCCGCGGAAAAGGAACGATGGGGCAAGGTCGTGCGCGATGCGAACATCAAGGTCGACTGACAGGCCACGGTCGACTGACAAATCACGAACGGTATGACCGTATGGAAACGACTTGGGAACTTCCGTCGCGGTAAATTTAATGGAGCAAGGGACTTCCGCGGGGGGCGCCCGACACCTTAAAAAGGTGACCTGGGACTCTGGCACGAGGGAGAGGTCATGCGGTTGGCCGCGGCAGTTTTCGGCGCCGTCCTGGCGGCGCTAACGGTTTCGTCTGCATCGGCGGCGGTGCGCATCACCGGCGACCCGGGCGGCCAGATCGGGCCCTATCTCGAATCGCTGATGGCGTTGCGCGATTCCGGCCAGCGCGTGATCATCGACGGGCCGTGCCTGTCGGCCTGCACGCTCGTGCTCGGCATCATCCCGCGCGAGCGCATCTGCGTGACGCGGCGCGCGCGGCTTGGTTTTCATGCGGCCTGGCACCACGGCGAGAACGGCCGGCCGATCACCAGCCGCGGCGGCACGCAGCTGCTGATGGCGGTGTATCCCCAGCACGTGAAGGCCTGGCTCAAGAAGCGCGGCGGGCTGTCGCGGCAAATGAAATATCTCTCCGGCCGGGAACTGGCCGCGATGTATCCGACCTGCCAGTAGCAGCGGGGCGCCGCTGGCGTAATGCGCTCGGCGCACCGGGCGGGCTCAGGCTACGACTTGCGGCCACGGCTGCCCCCGGCTCCATCGGCTTCGTGGTCGTGACCGTGAACGACATCGGCACGCCGGCGTCAGAGAACGCCCGGCAAATCCAGAAATCCCACAAGCTCGCCGTCTTCCAGCGCGGGACGGAAGCGATAGCCGAGGCGTTCATACAGGCGACGCGCCGGTCCATTATCGGGATGGACCTTGAGCCGCACCCGCGACGCTCCCCGCCGCGCGGCAGCCGCGTGCAGATAGTCCATCAGGGTCCTGGCGGCGCCGGTGCCGCGCTGCTCCGCAACGACGTAAATGCCGAGGCTCGGGATGGCATAGTTTGCGTCCCAGCCGCGCAGGAACCCGTAACCGATCGCCGTCTCATGTTTGAGCATCAGGACGTAGATGTCCCGACCGGCATAGGTCGAGCGTATCTTGGCCTCCGCCGCGGTGAAGGGATGCGGATGAAAGTACCTTGCTTCGAAATCGTCGCTGATGCGATCAAACAGCGCCCGCAGACGGTCGAAGTGATCGGGACCGACCGGAACGATAACCGGGCTCACGCGGCCACCGCGATCGCCCGGCGCAGCGCATCCACGACGGTGTCGACCTCGTCGTCGGTCAGGCCTGGATAGCTCGGAAGGCTCAGGCCGCGCGCCGAAATATCCTCCGACACCGGGAAACGCTCGTTCGACTTATACATCGGCATGTGATGGGCGCAGTAGAACAGCGGCCGCGTTTCGACGCCGTCCGCAAGCATCCGCGCCCGCACGGACTCGCGGTCGAGGGGGGCCGGCAGCAGGCAGCTGATTACCCATTCCGTGCTGGTCGTGCCGGCCAGCGGCTGCGGCATCGTCACCGGCAGCTCCGCGAGCAGGCGGCGGTATCGGCCGGCAATCTCTTGCTTGCGCGCCAGGATTGCATCGAGCCGCTCCATCTGGGCGAGGCCGATCGCGGCGCAGATGTTGGTCATGCGCCAGTTGAAACCCAGGACCTCGTGCCAATAATTGCGCATCGGCGGGACCCCGTGACCCCGGATGAGGCGCATCAGCTCCGCGCGCTCGAAGTCGTCGGTGATGACCATGCCGCCCTCGCCGGTGGTGACGGTCTTGTTGCCGTAGAAGCTGAATATCCCGCTGTATCCGAAGGTTCCGACGTGCCGGCCGCGAAACCTCGTGCCGATGCTCTGCGCGCTGTCCTCGACGATCGCGAGGCCATGCCTGGACGCCAGGTCCATGAGCGCAGCCATGTCGCAGGCATTGCCGTACAGATGGACCGGCAGGATGGCCTTGGTGCGCGGGGTGATCCGCCGCGCCACATCGTCAATGTCGATCAGCCAATCGTCGCGGCGGCAGTCCGCAAACACCGGCGTGGCGCCCGCGTACGCGATCATGTTGACCGGCGCAATGAAGGTGAACGTGGGAACGATCACCTCGTCGCCCGGCCCGATGCCAAGGCAATGCAGGACGAGATGCAGGGCGGTCGTGCCGTTGGTAACCGCAACCGCGTGTCTCGCCCCGGTCAGTGCAGCGACAGCCTGCTCGAACCGCTCCGTGAACGAGCCCTGGGCCGAGATCCAGCCGGAGTCCAGGCATTCGTTGACGTATTGCTTTTCATTGCCGGACAGATCCACCCGATAGGCAGGGATCAGGGTTCGGGTCGGCGCTGGCGGCCGATGCGATGGCCTTTGCATGACAGGTCATCTACACTTTACGAGAATTCTCGCCTGGCACCAAGGCACCTCAATGAAGAGTGTCGCAATTTGCTCGCTCCTGCGAGCGGGCTCCGAATACGAGCGGGCCTATTATCTGCAAATTCTGGCGCTTTCGCGTCGCAGCTTCAGCATACGGTCGGTGAACGTGATCTATGACCGCGAGCCGCAGGACACCGCATGGCTGCGGGAGCTGCTGCGCAGCCAGGGAATTGCCGTCCATTGCGCGATCGAAGCCACCCCGGAACGCGACGCTACCGACCTTGACGACCGCGCTCGCCAATGGGCCGCGAGCTGCAATCAATGCATCGAGCTTGCGCTTTCGCGCGCCGATGGCCTCACCCATCTGGCGTGGATCGAATCCGACCTGTCCTATCCGTACGACACGATGGAGGTGCTGCTCCGCCGCAACAGGCCGATCATCGCGCCGCTCGTGTATCTCAACAACATCTTCTACGACAGTTGGGGCTATCGCGACGGCAGTGGCGCCAAGATCTCCTCGTTCCGGCCGGTCAACCCGGCGAGCGGGGATGAGCCCGTCGAAATGCGTTCGGTCGGCAGCTTCGTCGTGTATGACATCGCGGTCTTTCGCGCCGGCATACGGTTTCGCGGCGAGTACGAGCACGGCCTGGCGGTCGGCATCTGCGAGGACGCAGCCAGGATCGGCTTGAAATGCTTTGTCGACCCCTCGATCAGCGTCCTCCACCCGGTCTCTGCGTGGCTCGATCAGATCTGGCGTTGCACGAGCATCCAGATATTCAGGGACGGGGTGCTGCAGTCGAACACGCTGATGCTGCCGGACAGCGCCTTCGCCGGGCCCTATGAGGAGATGGTCCGGCCATCGCTCGACCGGTTCTTGCAGGAAACCGGCGGCGCCGCGGGTGCCGGTCGCGTGTCGATTGCGCGTGATCCGGTGGAAAAGACGTTCGCGATCAGAGTGGATGTCGATTCCGAATAGTTGCGGCGGACGACGAAACGCTATCCGCCGGGCGACGCGGGCGGCCTGCCCTCGCCCGGCCGCATGCGAAGCGCCATCAGCGCGACGATGAGGCCGAGGCCGGCGAGGACCGCCATCGCGCCGTAGCCGGCAGCGCCGAAGCGCCCGTAGAGCAGGCCCGACAAACCGGTCGCTGCCGCCATCGTCACGCCCAGGATGACCGAGACATAGCCCTGCGCCGTCGCTGCAAGGCCGGCCGGCGCAACCGCGGCGATGAAGGCCAGCGTGCCAAGGTGCGTCGCTCCGAACGACAGCGCGTGCAGACATTGCAGGAGCGGCAAGGCCAGGCCCGCCGGACCGAACGCCATGGCGGACCAGCGCACCAGCGCGCCGCCGGCGCCGATCACCACCAGCACGCCCGGCGTGAAGGCGGCCGGCAGCCGTGCCGACAGGGCGAACAGGACGATCTCGGCGACCACGCCCAACGCCCACAGCATGCCGATACTGCCGCCGCCATAGCCGGCAGCCTGCCAGTCGAGGGTGGAAAAGCTGTAATAGAGCGCGTGGCTGCCCTGGATCAGGCTCGCGGCCACGGCAATCGCCAGGAAGGCCGGATCACGCAGCAGCACGCGGGCCGGCGGCGTCGTGCCGGCAACGGCGGCTGGGCGGGCGCCGAGCGGCGCCAGCGCGCAGGCTGCCGCCGCGCACAGCCCCAAGGCCGCAACGACGAGCCAGATCAGATGGCCGGCCGCGATGATGTCGAGGAGGTAGCCGGCGGCGAGCGTTGTCACGACGAAAGCCACCGATCCCCACAACCGCACCGGTCCATAAGCCCGACGGTGGGGCGCAAGTCCGCGCAGAGCGTAGACATCCGACAGGACGAACAGCGGCATGAAGGCAGTCGCTGCCAGCGCGTAGACCACGGCAATGGCCGGCACGCCTTCGGCAAGGCCGAGGACGGCGAATCCCAGCAGCGCGGCAACTGCGGCCAACACCATCGCCGCCCGCAGCGCGTCGTGGCGATCGGCGGCCCGGGTCGCCATCGGAATGGCGAAAAGCCGCAAGATCATCGGCAGGGCCAGCGCGATACCGATGGCCTGCGCGTCGAGGCCGCGGGCCGCGAGCCACACCGGCAGGAACGGCAGCTGGACGCCGAGCACGACGAACAGGCTGGCATAGAACAGCGCCAGCCGCCGTGCGAAATGGCCGCCTGTGAGTTCCTGGGGATTACTGGACATCAGGTTGATTGCACCTTGGGAGCGATCATGCTGCAACTGGGCGCAGCACCAAACCGTCGCCCGACCGCAGGAACACGACAGATTCGCCGGTCGTGTCAGGGAAATGTCCGACAAGCCTCGTGCGTTATCCACACTCCCGCCGGAGCTGCCGGCGGAGGCCGACTACGATGCGATCTGCTCGGCGGTGATGGCGACCGAGCGCGGACGCTGGTTCCTTGAGGAATATGCCAGGCGCAACCGCAACGCCGACACCGCGCAGGTGCTGGCGGCGATCGCGCGCATCGAAACCGTGGTCGCGGGCGAGCGCGTACAGCAGGCGAACCAGGAGGTGCGGATCGAGCTCCTGGAAATGGCGCGCGCCATCGCGCAGACGCGCGCCGACGTGGCCGAAAGCCGCCTGGATGCACCGGCATCCGCCGCCGCAGCGGGCGCCGCCGCGCAGCCCGACATCACCGGCGCCGCCGAGCGGCTGCGGGACATCGCCTGGACCATGCGTGCCTGCGGGGTCGAGCTGAATACGTCGGAGCAGATCGAGCAGATCGCGGAGAGCATCCTGACGGCGGGGGCGCCGCACGATCCGGCCGATCATCGCACTCATAAGCTTGCCGAGGTGCTGCTCTATCTCGAACACCGCATCGATCGCATGCTCGACAGCCACATCCAGGCGGCGACGGAGGCTCAGGACGAAGGCGCGGCGGCGCCCGCAGCCGCCGCTGTTTCGGCAGACGACGCTCCTGCGGCAGTGCAGGCGCCCGCGACGAGCGAACCGCCGATGCCGAGTGCAGGGATCGCGGAGATCGCGCCCGACGCGCCGTCCGCGGCCGCGCCGGCCGCCGTCGGAGCTGACCCGGAGGTGGCCGCGGTGATTGCCCCGGTTCCGGATGCGCAGGAGCCGGCGTCCCCCGCATTCGACGTCATGGAATTGCGGGTCGAGAGCGTCGAACTTGAGCTTGCGCCGCTCGTGGTGACGCCGGCCGGACGTGCGGAGCCGGATGCGGCCCCACCGCCGGCTGCCGATGCAACCGCTCCCGAGGCGTCCTCGACCGGAGACCGCGCGCTCGATGCCGCCTTCGACGTTCCGGATGCACCCCCTCCGTCGCAGGACGATTCTGCCTTCATGGAGCTCGCGCCGCCCGCGATTGCGCGCGATGCCATGGACGAACCACCGACCGAGCGCGCGCCTGCGCCGGACGCGACCCTCGACCACGCACTCGATCGGGAGCTTGCCGCGCAGCCGGCGGAGGCGCTCGCCATCGAGCAGGACATCGTTTTCGTCGAGTTCGACCCGAGCGATGCGACCCTGCCCGAAACCGAGCCGGTCCCGACCACCGATTCCTGTCCTGGTTCCGGCCCCCCGGCGGCGGCTACCGATCCGACCGAGCCACCCGCGGCAGTCGAGTCGGAGGCAATCCCGGAGCTGGCGGCCGTGCCGGCCGTGATGGAGGTCGCCCCGGCCGAGACGGAGATCGCACCAGCCGGGATAGAGGCCGCCGCGGCCGAGACGGAGATCGCACCGGCCGGGATGGAGGCCGCCCCGGCCGAGACAGAGATCGCACCGGCCGAGATGGAGGCCACGCCGACCGAGATGGAGATCGTGCCGGCTGAGCTGGAAGCTGCGTCCGCCGTCCCGCCACCGGCTGTACCCGCGGAAACCGTCGAGGACGCTGCGTCTCCTGCCGCCGCCACCGATGCCGATGCAGTCGCCGTGCAGGTCGACGAGGATCTGCTCGCGCTCGCCGAGCTGTTTCCAACGCCCCCGAACGTGCCTGCCGATCCCGAGCCGCCGCCGGAGAGCGACGTGCTGTCGCGTGCGTGGGAGACGGCGATCAGGACACCGCCGGTGTTTCCGGAGCCCAATCCGGATCGGCAGCGGGTGCCGTCAATGTGGGAGCCGCCCGCGGATGATCGGGAGGAGCCCGCAAACCTTTCGTCCACATCGCCAGCGGCCCACGATGTCCCGATTCAGCCGGTCGCCGCCGCGCCCGATGCGCAGGCCGACATCGAAAGCGACCTGTTCGGCGACTGCCCCGACATGGCCGCCAGCGCACCGCCGCCCGCGGGAGCGGCCGCCCCGCAACCGCCAGCCACCGGGATACCTCCTGTCCCATCTGCAGCGGCACCGCTCGCGCGTGCGCCGGCAAAGCCGATGCCCCGGCATGTCGCCGACGATCCGCTCGCGGCGCTCACCGCGATGACGGACGAAGAACGCATCGCGCTGTTCACCTGATGCGGGAAGCGCCGGGCGCCCGATCCGGCTAGGCCACCAGCCGGTGGAACAGTTCGGCATCGACGTTGCCGCCCGACAGGACCGCCACGACCACCTTGCCCCTGACATCGAGCCTGCCGGCAAGCAGCGCCGCCAGTCCGATCGCCCCGCCCGGCTCGACCACCAGCTTGAGTTCGCGGAACGCAAACGCCACCGCGCGCCCGACCTCCTGGTCGCTGGCGGTGACGCCCTCGCCCACCAGCCTGCGGTTGATTTCGAACGTGATGACGCCGGGCGTATTCGTCATCAGCGCATCGCAGATGGTGCCGCTCATGCGCGCATTCGCCTCGCGCCGGCCGCTGCGGAACGAGCGCGCGGTATCGTCGAATCCTTCCGGCTCGGCGCTATAGAATTTCGCGCCCGGAAAGCGCGCCTTGACCGCGAGCGCGATGCCGGCGATGAGGCCGCCGCCGGAGGCACCGACCACCACCACGTCCGGCGCAAGCTTGAGCGCGGCGAGGTCCTCGACGATCTCCCGTCCGGCCGTCCCCTGACCGGCAATCACCATCGGGTCGTCAAACGGCGGCACCAGCACGGCGTGGCGCTTGGCCGCGATGTCGCGCGCAATCGCGGCGCGATCCTCGCGGTCGCGATCGTAAAGCACGATCTCAGCGCCGAGCGCCGCCGTGCGCTCGCGCTTCGGCCGCGGCGCGTCGGACGGCATGACGATCACCGCCGGCATGCCGAGAAGTTGCGCCGCCGCCGCCACGCCCTGCGCGTGGTTGCCGGAGGAATAGGCGACCACACCGCCCGCGCGGCGGTCCGGCGGGATCGACGACAGCTTGTTGTAGGCGCCGCGGAACTTGAACGAGCCGGTGCGCTGAAGGGTTTCGGCCTTGAGGAACACGCGCGCACCCGTCAGCGCATCGAGCACCGGCGAGGAAATCAGCGGCGTGCGCAGGGCGATGCCGGCGAGGCGCTGCGCCGCGGCGTCGACATCGGCGGCGGTCGGAAGGACAATGTCCGGCTCGGTTGCGGCCATGGCCGAACGGTAGCGCCGCAATGCAGGCAGGAGCAAGACTCGCGCCATAGGCCCTGCGCTCGTCGTGCCGGCAAAAGCCCCGGGCGCGGCCCGGGGCTTCCGAGTTCCCGCCGAGCGCCTCGTGGCCCGATCAATAGCGGGCGACGACCGCCGCAGGAGCGCCGAAGTGCCAATTGAAGCCGACCTTGACCACGTCGATCTCCGGCTTCCAGGTGCAGAAGATCGTGCCGACGGCCGGTGAAGGCGAACAATCCTTCCGCTCGCTTCCCAAACCGTAGCGCAGATACTCGGCCTTCACGCTGAGATTGGGGGCGAACTTCCACTCGACGCCGCCGCCACCGACCCACCCGCCGTGCCTCGCCGATGTCTGGAAGCCGCCGACCAGGCTTCCGGTCGCGATCGCGCGCGCCTCATAGTCGACCTTGCCCCAGGCTCCGCCGCCCGTGCCATAGACCAGGAACTGCTGCATGGGGCCAAACAGGACGCCCAATCGCGCGCGGGCGGTCCAAAGCGACTTGATGTCGTGCTTGCACGAGAAGGCGGGGTTGGGACACGCCCGCCGCCCGTCGATGTCGGTCACGTCGCCGTCCACTTCGACGCCGGCCACGAAATTGTTCCACTGCCAGTTGAAGCCGGCCTGGGCGCCCCCCATGAAACCCCGGCCTTTGTGCGAAAGATCGGTCGCAAAGGAGTCGACCCAATCGAGATCCGACCAGCCGTAGCCGGTGTGGGTACCAAGATAGAATCCGGTCCAGGTATAGAGCGGGGCCGGCACCACCGGCGGCGCTTTCACAGGAATGTCCGCGGCCATTGCCGGAGTAACCGCAAGCGCAGCCAATGCAACACCGATGATAAGCGTCTTCATGGCTTCCCCCGTCCCCAATTCCGCCTTCAAGGGTCCCCCAGGACCCTGTGAATCAGCGACAATCACGCTAGCCCGCTATGACGGCAAAAGCTGTTGCGGATTGGCCACTGTGAATAGGATTCGGTCGTGGAAGCGGATCTTTCAAACCTGTGGATAACAGGGTTAACGGCTATTCAATAATCAAAAGCCCCGGGTTTTTGCCCGGGGCTGCTGATTCGTCCGCGCTGCCTGAAGGCTCAGTACCGGGCGATGACGGGTGCGCCCCAATTGAACTTGTAGGTGGCGCGCGCGAGCGCAACGGTAAAGTCGAGGTCGACGTCGCGCGTGAACGTGGGCACCACGGCGCCGTTCGGCAGGAAGTGCCGCTCCGCACCCAGGCTGACGTGATAGGCTTCGATGCCGACCGTGAAGTTCGGCGCAACGCCCCACTCGATGCCAGCGCCCCCGAACCAGCCGTGATGATGATTGCCGGCCGACGCGGTATTGGCACCGGTCGCCACGACCGGGGTCCGGGTGTCAAGCTTGGCGCGCGCGAAGCCGCCCGTCGCGTAGAACAGCCAGTTGCCGGTTGCGCCGGCGGTCATGCCGGCCCGCACGCCGGCCCGCCAGAAGTGATCGACATCGGCTTCGCACCTGAATGCAGCATTGGGGCAGAGCGTCGAACCGTCCATCTTGGTGGCCGAAACGGACCCTTCAATGCCGAGAACCCACCGGTCGAACTGCCAATTGTAGCCGGTGTGGACGCCCCCGACGATGCCCTTCAGGCGGAAGTCGGTGAAGGTCGGCGCGGCGGGAGTATTGACGAACCCCCACTCGGTATCGCCCCAGCCGTAACCCACGTGCCCACCGATGTAGAAGCCACCCCAGTTGTACTGGGTGACCACGGCAGGCGGCGCCTTGACCGGCACGCGAGCCGGCAGATCCGCCGCCAGGGCGGGCCCCGCCAGGAACGCGCCAAACGCAATACCGCCCAAGAGTTTCTTTGTGATCGTCATTGATTTGCCCCTTTATCCGGCCCCGACCGGAGACTCATGAGATGGTCACTTTGTAGCCAATCCAGGTCGCAAAGTCTGTTGCATGCAGGCAACATTAACCAGGATTTACGTCAGGGTTAACCGGGTGTTGGCGAATCCGCGCCCTGTCGACTTGCGGTCCGGACAGGCAGGCTCGTGGACACGTCAAAAAGCCCCGGGGCCGGGCCCCGGGGCTTCGAGCAGAGCGTCCGATCTCAGACCCGGCGTCAGTAGCGCGCCACGACTGCGCCGCCGCCCCAACGATAGTTGATGCCCACCTTCACGATGTGCATGTGCTGGCGGATGCGCTCGGTGCCGCAGGTTCCGGTCGGCACGGGACACAGCGTGATGTCTTCGGTGCCGAAGTGATTGAAGTTGTATTCGGCCTTGGCCGACCAGTTGCCGCTGAAGGCATATTCGAAGCCGCCGCCGACCATCCAGCCCCAACGCAGTTCCTTGTCGGTCTGGAAGGTGGTCACGCCCGCGCCGGTCGCGATCCAGTGCCGCTCATGCACGAAGGCGGCGCCGCCCTTGACGAAGATCAGGGTGCGATCGAACGCCCAGCCGATGCGGGCCGCGACGCTGCCGAGCACGTCGACCTCGGTGTTGTAGCTGAGAACGACGGGGACCGCGCCGGGAACCGGCGTGGTGACGGTCACGCCGCCATCGACGTCGGCCCAGCCGGCCTGACCTTCGATGCCGAACACCCACTGGCCGTGCTGGATGTTGCAGCCCACCTGGCCGCCGACCAGGAAGCCGTCGACGTCATGTTCGCGGTCGACGAACTCGACGCCGGCTGAGTTGTACCAGCGCTTGTTGCCCCAGGCGCCGCCGCCGTGAATACCGACATAGCAGCCGGTCCAGCTGAACACCGCGACTGCCACCGGCGGCGGTGCCTTCACCGGCACCCGCGCCGGAATGTCCGCTGCCATCGCAGGCGCCGCGAGAAACGCGCTGAGTGCAATGCCGCCCAAGAGCTTCTTCATGATGGATCCCCTGTCTTGGCCCGCCCAGAGCCTCTTTTGTAGATGCTGAAATCTACCCGCCCGGAGCGCCGAAGTCTGTTGCACGCGGGCAACGGTGAAAGGAATTGTTAAGGATCGCCGAGAGGGGCGCCCACGGCCCGCCCATCGAGCCGGGCGCCGAGGCTGCGAGAAAGCGTTGTGTTTTCAGATTAAATCGCCGCGGCGGGGTGACCGCCGGTCCCGGCGACGGTATCGGACAACCATCCGACCTGCCCCCTGCAAAAAAGCCCCGGGGGCATGCCCCCGGGGCTGCTGATCCCTATTCCGCCGACGGGCCGTCAGTAGCGCGCCATGAGCGGACCGCCGAATCGGTAGTTGAGCCGCACGGTCGCGAGATGGATGTTCTGGTCGATCGAATCGGTGAACGGCGCGACGCCGCCGCCGCTGAACGTGGCGTTGCGGTCGCCGAGGTCGACATAGTTGTATTGCGCAGCCACCGACCAGTTGGGCGTGATGCCGTATTCGATGCCGGCGCCGACCGTCCAGCCCCAGCGATTGTCGCGCGCAGAGGCGGTGCCGACACCGGCTGCGGTGTATTCGAACCGGTCGCGCACCCACGCGCCACCGCCGGTCACGTAGAGCAGCAACCGGTCGAACGTCATGCCCACGCGGCCGGTCAGCATCAGGATCGAGCTGATGTCCGAACGATAGCTGTCGGCCGGAACGATCTGCGCCGAATGATTGCCGGCGATGTCGGCTGCGCTGCCGGAGAACTCGACGCCGAACACGACGTTGCCGGTCTGCCAGTTGTAGCCGACCTGTCCGCCGCCGAGCCAGCCGTCGCCGTCGTGGCAGCCGTCGCTCACGCCGCCGAAGGTGAAGCATTGCTCGCTCCATGCTCCGCCGCCGTGCGCACCGATGTAGAAGCCCGACCAGTTGTAGGCATACGCCACCGGCGGCGCCGCCGCCGGGCGTACCGGAACACGCGGCGGCAGGTCGGCAGCCACGGCCGAGTTCGCGGCCAGCGCAAAGAACGCCATGCCGCACAGCAGTTGTCTTTTCATTTGAAGCACCCCGATCGTTGTCGCACTTACCGCAGCTACAACGCAGTCAAACGTGATTTGGGTGTGGCCAAAGGGTGACAATCGCGATCATTTATGTGGCCGCAAAGCGCGCGCGCCGCCTGCCAATTGGAACCGATACCGCAGGCATGGCAGTAACCCGCCACCGCGGCAGGGTTGCGAGCGCGATCCTGCTGTGATGCCGTCGTTGCGATCACCACGCTGGGGGAACCGCCATGGACCTTGGAATTGCCGGCCGGAAGGCCATCGTCTGCGCCTCCAGCCGGGGGCTTGGCCGCGCCTGCGCCGAAGCGCTCGCACAGGCCGGCTGCGACGTCGTCATCAACGGGCTTGACGCTGAGCGGCTCGCAGCAACCGCCGGCGAACTGCGCAAGGCCACCGGCGCGACGGTGACGCCGGTGCGCGCCGATGTGGCGACCGCGGAGGGCCAAGCGGCGCTGTTCGCGGCCTGCCCGGCGCCCGACATCCTGGTCAACAACAATGCCGGACCGCCACCGCGCGATTTTCGCGAACTGACGCGCCAGCAGATGCTGGACGGCGTCATCGCCAACATGGTGGTGGCGATCGAACTGACCCAGAAGGCGATCCCGTCGATGATTGCGAACAAGTTCGGACGGATCGTCAATATCACCTCGGGCACGGTGAAACTGCCGCAGGCGGGGCTCGACCTGTCGTCGGCCGCGCGCGGCGGCCTGACCATCTTTCTCGCCGGCGTCGCGCGGCAGGTGGCCGCCAGCAACGTGACGATCAACAATCTGCTGCCGGGCGCGTTCGAGACCGACCGGCTCAAGACCGTGCTCGGCGCCGCCGCCAAGCGGCGCAGCATCAGCTACGAGGAGGCGAAAGCCGAGCGCATCGCCTCGATCCCGGCGAAACGGCTGGGCGACCTGCAAGGCTTCGGCGCGACCTGCGCCTTCCTGTGCTCGGCGCATACCGGCTTCATCACCGGGCAGAACATCGTGATCGATGGCGGCGCCTTTCCGGGCGCGCTCTGACTTCGCTTTCCGCCCGGCACCGGCTATGACACGCCGGAACGCCATGCACCTGGGGGAGATACATCCATGAAGCTCGTCCGTTACGGCGCGCCCGGCCGCGAGAAGCCGGGAATCCTCGATGGCGATGGCGGCATCCGCGACCTCTCGAAGGTGGTGCCGGATATCGCAGGCGAGGCGCTGACACCCAAGGGACTTGCCAAAATCCGCAAGGCCAAGATCGGAACGCTGCCGCTGGTGCGGGGCAATCCGCGACTTGGACCGTGCGTCGGCGCAACGCGCAATTTCATCGCGGTCGGCTTGAATTTCGCCGACCACGCCGCGGAAGCCGGCATGGCGATCCCGAAGGAGCCTGTCCTCTTCAGCAAGGCCACGTCGTCGATCTGCGGGCCCAACGACGACACCATGATGCCGAAGGAGGGCGCGAAGCTCGATTACGAGGTCGAGCTCGGCATCGTGATCGGCTCGCGTGCGCGCTACCTCGCCAAGAACAGGGCGATGGATGCCGTCGCCGGCTACTGCCTCGCCAACGACGTGTCGGAACGCACGTTCCAGATCGAGCGCAACGGTGGGCAATGGTTCAAGGGCAAGACCTGCGAGACCTTCGGGCCGCTCGGGCCGTGGCTCGTCACCAAGGACGAGATCAAGGACCCGCAGAAGCTCGACATGTGGCTCACCGTCAACGGGGAGACCCGGCAGGTCGGCAATACCAGGACCATGATCTTCGGCGTCGCACATCTCGTCTGGTACTGCTCGCAGTTCGTCGTCATGGAGCCGGGCGATGTCATCATCACCGGCACCCCGCCCGGCGTGGCGCTCGGCATGAAGCCCGTGCAGAAATTCCTCAAGGTGGGCGACGTGGTGCGCCTGCACATCGACGGACTGGGCGAGCAGGAGCAGAAGATCGTGAAGTTCAGGCCGTAAGGTCGGTCACCACCATCTGTGGAAATGATGCACCGGCCCGTGTCCGGAGCCGATGGTCAGGCGTGCGGAGGCCGCGAGCGCTTCGCTGACGTAGACCTTGGCCTCGCGCGCCGCGGCCACAAGGTCGAGTCCCTTGGCGAGCCCGGCGGCAATCGCCGACGAGAGCGTGCAGCCGGTGCCATGGGTGTTGCGCGTGGCGACGCGCGGCGCCGCCAGCCGCGTGAACGACGCCGGCATCACCAGCATGTCGACGCTTTCGGCGCCCTCGCCATGCCCGCCCTTGATCAGCACCGCGCGCGCGCCGCGGTCGCGCAGCCGTCCGGCCTGCGCCAGCATCTCGTCTTCGTCGCGCGCGATCGGCGCGTCCAGCAACGCTGCCGCTTCCGGCAGGTTGGGCGTGATGACCGCGGCCCGCGGGATGAGCACGCGTCGCAACACCGCGATCGCCTCCGGATTGAGCAGCCGGTCGCCCGAGGTCGCGACCATCACCGGATCGAGCACGACATTCTTCGCCTGCCAGCGGTCGAGCCCGGCTGCGACCGCTTCAATCACCGCCGGCTGCGACAGCATGCCGATCTTCACGGCCTTGATATCGAGATCGGAGAACACGGCGTCGATCTGCGCCGCGATGAAATCCGGCGGCACGTCGTGGATGCCGGTGACGCCCCGGGTGTTCTGCGCGGTCAGCGCGGTGATGACGCTCGCGCCGTAGACGCCGAGCGCCGAGAACGTCTTGAGGTCGGCCTGGATGCCGGCGCCGCCGCCCGAGTCCGAGCCGGCGATGGTGACGGCGATCGCGTTCATCGCGCCGGCCGTGCCGCAAGCGCCGAATCGACGACGCCGCGCAGCGCGCGCGCCGCCGCCGTGGGATCCGGCGCCTTCGACAGCGCCGAAATCACCGCTACGCCGTCGGCGCCGGCCGCGATGGTGGCGGCGGCATTGCCGGCGGTAATGCCGGCGATGGCGCAGGCCGGAAAGCCCGGCTTGCGGCGCCGGAACACGTCGACGATGCGCTTGAGGCCGTCGACGCCGATCGGCGCCTTCTTCTGGTTCTTCGATGTCGTCGCATAGACGCCGCCGATGCCGACATAGTCGACTAGTTCGATCGGCGCGGCCTCCGCCAGCGCAACCGTGTTGATCGACAGCCCGATGACGGCGTCGCGGCCAAGGAGCCTGCGCGCGTCCTCCGCATCCATGTCGGTCTGCCCGATATGAACGCCGGCGGCGCCGGCCGCCAGCGCCACGTCGACCCGGTCATTGATCAGGAGCGGCACGCCGAACGGCGCCAGCGCCGCCTTCACCGCGCGCGCCGTCTCCACCATGGCGCGGGTCTCGCTCACCTTGTCGCGCAGTTGCACCAGCGTCGCACCGCCGGCGGCAAGCTTGCCGGCAAGCTCGTGCAGGGCGTGACCGCCCGCATGCTCGGGATCGATGATGGCATAGACGCGAAGATCGACGGGCATTTTCACTCCCTAGTCCGGCGTTGCCGTGGCGGCAAGGGGGCCGCCGGCACGTGCGGCTTGCCACTGGATCGGCTTTTTGCTGGATTGCGGGGACGGCCCCTGGAGGCGCCCATGATCCCGTTCTTCGTCCAGATCAAGTGCCAGCTCGGCAAGTCCTATGACGTCGCCAACCGGCTGGCCGATGCCGAAATTGCCTCGGAAATCTATTCTACCGCCGGCGAGTTCGACCTCTTGGTAAAATTCTATGTCGCGCAGGGCACCGATATCGGGCATTTCGTCAACGAGAAGGTCCAGACCATCCCGGGCATTCAGGACACCCGGACGCTGATCACGTTCAAGGCCTTTTGATTTCCGTCTTTCCTGTGAGCACGGCCTATGTTGCCGCCGGCGGCCCTTCGGCGTCGCGCGCGCGCTGTAACCCGAGCTGGCGTTCGCGCCAGATCACGAACAGGCCGGCGCCGGCGATGATCGCTGCGCCCACGAACACCAGCGCATGCGGCAACTCGTGGAAGACAAGGTAGCCGAGCACAAGCGCCCATAACATCGAGGTATAGTCGAAGGGCGCGACCAGCGACGCCTCGGCAAGGCGATAGCTCTCGGTCAGGAAGATGTGCGCGAGCCCGCCGAAGATGCCGATCGCGACGAAAGCGGCGAGTTCCTGCCAGGTCGGCGCGATCCAGCCGAACGGCAGCGTGACAAGCCCCGCGATCGCGCAGATGAGCGAGAAATAGAAGACGATCGAGGACGTGGTCTCGCTTCGCGCGAGCGAGCGCGTCTGCACCGTCGAGCAGGCGCTGAAGAAGGCGCCGATCAGCCCGAAGGTCGCGCCCGCCACGGCCACCGATGTCGCCGTCGTCCCGCTGACACCGAGATGCGGCGCCAGCATTACCAGCACGCCGACGAAGCCGACGATCACCGCGCTCCAGCGATAGATGCGCACGCGTTCCTTCAGGAAGATCGCCGCCAGCGCCACCGTGATCAGCGGTGACACGTAGGAGATCGCGGTCGCGTCCACCACCGGCAGCCGCGCCAGCGCCGAGAAGTTGCTGAACATGGCGCCGACCGCGGTCAGACCGCGCCCGAGATGCCGCCACGGGCGGCCGATGCGGAGCGCAGCCATCAGTTCGCGGCGCCAGGCATAGATGATCACCACCGGCAGGATCGCAAAGGCCGAGCGGTAGAACACCACCTGCCCGATCGGAGCGCGCTGGCCGAGCCAGCGCACCAGCACCGACATCAGGGCGAACAGGAACGCCGCCAGAAGCTTCAGGAGGACCGCTTTGAGGAGGTTCATGGTGACGACGTACCAACCGGAAAGCCGGCGACTTGAGCACGTTGCCGTGGGGCCGGGAAGCGCCGGTTGGCGCCAGCCCTGATGAGCCGATGTCTATTTCACCGGGGGCAGCGACTTGATGTACGCCGCCATCGCCGCCCGGTCAGTCTGCGGAAGCTGCGAGGTGTTGCGCACGACCGCCGCCATGGAACCACCGACGTTGTCGCCTTCGGGGTTGGTTCCGGTTGCAAGAATTTCCTCGATGTCACCCGCCGAATACTCGCCGATGCCGGCTGGCGTGATGTTGGGGATGGTCCCCTCGCCTTCGGGGTTTGGGCCGCCGGCAAAGCGCTTGTCCTCGACGATGCCGCCGAGGACATTGCGCGGCGAGTGGCACTCGGCGCAATGGCCGGGGCCGTTCACCAGATAGGCACCGCGGTTCCACTGTGCCGGCCGATTTGGATCGGGCGTGAACCGTCGTCCGTCGAGATACAGGAACTTCCAGCCGCCGAGCGCCAGACGGATGTTGAAAGGAAAGCGGATGTCGTGATCGCGCACGCGACCCTGCACTGGCGGCAAGGTCTTGATGAACGCAAACATGTCGCGCAAATCCGTCATCGTCATGCGCTGATACGAGGTATACGGGAAGGATGGAAAATAGTGGCGGCCGTCCGGCGACGTGCCCTTCACCATCGCGGTGACGAAATTCGCTTCGTTCCAGGCGCCGATCCCGTCCTTCGGATCGGGCGAGATGTTGGGCGGGTAGAACGTGCCGTAGGGCGAGCCGAGCGCCATGCCGCCGCCGAGACGCGTGCGGTCCTCCGCTTTCGGAATGGCATGGCAGCCGGTGCAGCCACCGGCGAAGAACATCACCTTGCCGTTGTCGAGATTGGGCTTGTACGGCGGCAGCTCGCTGGCCGCGATCACCTGCGGCCTGGTGACGAACCAGAACGCGGCCGCGCCGACCAGCCCCAGCATGAGGACGGCGAGCAAGAAACGGCGCATGCGGTGCTCCTGTCGACGGCGGACGGCAATCCAAGTGTCACGCTCTTAGCATGACAGCGAAACGCCGTCGCGGCTCGCGGCCGCGACGGCGCATCGGTCGTACAACAAGGGACCGACGCTACTTCTTCGCAGCGGCCCGGTATCCCTCGTGGCAGCTCCCGCAGCTCTTGCCGACGGCGGAGAAGGATGCCTTGAGTTGTTCAAGGTTGGTGGGCTTGGCGGCGGCGGCCTTCGCGAAACCGGCGATCTCGGCGTTGAAACCGGCGCGATCGGTCCAGATCTTCGGCAGCGCGCGGGTGTCTCCGCCCTTTGAATTGTCCGGGAACAGCTTCGGCAGCTGCGCCGCAGTTTCGGCCCATTGCGCAAATGCCGCATTCACCGCCGCCTGGTCGTAGGCAGCGGCGCCCTTGACCATGCCGCCGACCGCCTTGGTGTGCTGCGAGTTCTTTTTCATCAACGCCTTGCGCGCACCGATCGGGTCGGTCTGGGCGGTGACCGCGGTCACGCCGAACGCGACAGCAACCAGCACAAAAATGACTCGGATCATCTGAGGTCTCCCCAATGGACGTTCTGCTTCTCGATCGGCGATCAGGCCGGTGGACCGGGCGCAAACACCCAGTGTGCAACCAACACCGGGCCCGGATTGATATTCCTCCAATTCCACAGCGTGGCAAAGTGGCACAGAGCCGGGGGCCAAAAGCCGATTGATTTCAAACGATTGGGTGTGATCTTGCCCAGCCGGTCAGTCGGGCGCTGCCGCGCGTTCGGCGCGCTTGACGATATGCTCGGGCGTCGCCAGCGACGCCGCCACCAGCGCCGTGATCTGCTCGCCGGTCTGCGGAAACACCTCGAACCCCATGGTCTGCGCCTCCTTCAGGAAGGCAGCGTCCGCCATGGTGGCGTCGAACGCCCGCCGCAGCGCCGCGACGCGTTCCGCCGGCACGCCCGGCGGCGCCAGGATCGGCCGGCCCTGCCGGGTGTTGCCGGCGAAGAAGGTCAGCACCTGGCGCTGCTCCTCGGTGGCGGTGAAGTCGAAGATGGTCGGAACGCCGAGCCAGGGGACGCGGTCGGGCTCCATGTTGAACAGCACGCGCATCTGTCCGGAGTCGATCCACTTGCGGCGCGCGCCGCTCGGGCCGCCGATGCTGATGACAAAGCCGCCGACCTCGCCGCGGTTGATTGCGAGCACGATGTCGCCAGGCGAGCGGTAACCGGTGACGATCTTGAATTTCAGGCCGAGGAGGTTCTTCAGCAGCGTCGGCGCCGCGGTGACGCCCTGCGCGCCGCCCGGCGCGCCGACGAGCAGCTCGCGCTCGAACAGCTCGCGCACCGCCGTGAAGCCGGTCGCCGTCCCCACGAACAGCACACGGTAGTTGATCTCCGGGCTGCCGAGCCAATTGAACCTGGCGGGATCGAAGCGGATGTTCCTGACCTTCATGATGTAGGCGTCGGTCATGTTGCGCGACACCATGCCGATCACGGTGCCGTCGCGCGGCGCCACGTTGAACAGATGGTTGGTCGCGACGATGTGGCCGGCGCCCGGCATGTTCTCGACCACGATGCCCGGCTGGCCGGGGATGTGGCGCGTGATGTGGCGCGCGATCAGCCGCGCCCACAGGTCGTAGTCCTGGCCGGACGAGGTGCCGACGACGAACCGAAGCTGCTTGCCCTTGTAGAACTCGGCCGCGTCCTGTGCCGCGGCGGGCGACGCCACGGCAGGAAAGAGTGCGGCAATCAGCACCGCCGGCACGACCTTCATCATGGTTCGATCCCCTGTGCCGGGATCATACCGACTCGACTTGGCCCGGTGCAGGGACTTAAATGGTTATCATCGTCGCACCGCCTCATGCATGGAGCAGCCATGGCCAGGATCCGTCACATCGTCTTCCACACCACTGACGTCGAGCGACTGGCCAAATTCTACGTCGACGTGATGGGGCTCGAGATCGTGCATCGCCAGGAGAACGGCGGCATCTCGCTGACCGACGGCTACCTCAACTTTTCGATCCACACCAACAAGATGGACGGCAAGCCCTCGGGCTTCAATCATTTCGGGTTCGAGGTGGAGGACAATCAGGAGATCATCGAGCGCTTCGAGAAGCTCGGCTACCGCGTGCCGCAGAGGCGACCGGGCGATCGTCTCTATGCCGAGTACCGGGCGATCGATCCCGACGGCAACAATTTCGACATCTCGACGAACGGCTACGAGACCATCCGCGAGGACCGGGTGCCGTCGACAGAGAAGGCTTGAGGCGTCTTGCCGGAGACGGCGGCCGTATCCGCCGGATGGTCATCGCCCTGCGCGTGCGCCGGCGACCGCCGCGGTGCGCGTCACGCACGGCGCAGGCGTGGGTTTTTTCAACTCGATCGACTGTTCGTGCAGGGGCCCGATGACGGATCGGCGTCCGACCGTGACGATGACGGTCTGCGGCAGCCGTTCGATCAGCCGCGCAAACAGCTCGCGGCCGCCGGCCTCGTCGAGTGCCGCAACCGGCTCATCCAGGAGAAGCACCTGCGGCGGGCGCAGCAGGACGCCGGCCAGGGCGGCGCGCTGCTGTTCGCCCCCTGACAACTCCACCCGCCAATCGGCCTCTTCGTTCAGGCGTGCGGCGAGATGGTCGAGGCCCACGGCGTCCATGACCGACCGCACGGCGGCGTCGTCGAACGCGCTCTCCGGCACCGGGTAGGCGATGGCGGCCTTCAGGGTTCCAAGCGGAAAGTACGGCCGCTGCGGAATGGCCACGACGCATTGCGGCAGGACGATCGAACCCCGGCCGAACCGCCACAGACCGCGCAACGCGCGCAACAGGCTCGATTTTCCGCTGCCGGAACGGCCCGTAATGAGCAGGCGCTGCCCGGGACCGAGCGACAGCGCAGGCACAACGGTCAGCGGCGCACCGGAGGGATGGTTGAGGACGAGCTCGCTGGTCTGAAGCCTGCCGTCGCCATTGCTGACGACGGTGATGCCATTGGATTGGACCGCCAGCGCCTCCAGCGCCGCTTCAAATTCCGTCAGCCGGTCGATGAGCGCCTTCCATTCGGCGACCCGGCTGTAGGCTCCGATGAAAAAGGCAAATGCGCCTTCGACCCGTTGGAACGCCGACACCGTCTGCATCAGGATGCCGAGCGACATGACGCCCATGAAATAGGCGGGGCTCGCCACCAGAACCGGAACGACCGTGGACGCCTGCCCGTAGCTGGTGGTGAACGTGGTCAGGCGCGATTGCCGCAGCACGATGGCCTTCCAATTGGATATGAGCACGCCCAGCCGGTTGATGAGGGTGGCACGTTCGACCGCCTCCCCGCCCATCATGGCAATCGGCTCGGCGTGGTCGGCCACCCGTGCAATCGCAAACCGGAAATCGGCTTCCCGGCGCTGCTGATTGAAGTCGAGCGGAACCAATCGGCGGCCGATCAGGTGCGCGATCAGCGTACCCATGCCGGCGTAGAGCAGCGCAACCCAAACCAGATAGCCCGGTATCGCGACGTCGATCCCGAACGCGACGAGCGGCGTCTGCTTCGACAGGGCCCAGAGAATCACCGCGAACGACGCGAGCGACACGACGCTGCTGAGCAGGCCGGTGCCCAGTTCGAGCGTGTACTGGATGAACAGATAGACGTCGTTTGCGATCCGCAAATGGATATTGTCGACGGCCGGGTTGACGAACTGCACGCGGTACAGCCGGCTTTGCGCCAGCCAGTTTTCCAGGTAGCGCCGGGTCATCCATTCGCGCCATCGCATGATCAGCGTTTGGCTGAGGAAATACTGCGACACCACCAGCACCACCATGGCGGTGGCGAGGCCAAGGAAGACCACCAGCGACCACAGGAACGCGTCCCAGTTGCGGTCCTGCAGGGAGTTGTAGAACAGCACGTACCATTCGTTGTTCAGGACAGCGAGATAGACCAGCGCAAGCTCGACGACGATGATGCTGGCGAGCAAGGTCCGCGCCCGCCAGCGATCTTCGGACTGGAAAAACGGAACGGCGACCTTGAGAAAGGCACGAACCGCGTTCGATTTTAGTCTCATCGCAACCGATCACTCCCTTCGCACCGTTGCGGTCCTCCGCAGGAAACGACCGCGTGCCAGGACCGCCCCGCGCGCCCCAGGCCTGACCCGGTCGCGAAGCGGGCGAGTTTCCGTCGCCTGTATGAGGCACGGAGGGGCCGGCGGGCGTTGCGGTATGTCAATCGGGGCGCATTCGCATCGGCGCCGAAGGCAACCGGCCGAGCGAGGTCGCGCTACGGAGAAACCTGAGTTCGACGCCCGCGGGACGGGCGCAAAGGTCGGACCGCCCTTGCACAACTTGCAGGAAAGCGCGGGCGGGCCGCGATCGAAGCGCGGTCGCCGCAGCGTCAGAATAATCGAGACAGCAACAGGTATGGCAGCGCGATAAGGAGCGCCAGCGTGCCGAACTTGATGATGTTGTAAGCCACCATGCTCCGGCGCTTGACCTTGACCTTCACATAGGAACGAATCTTGAAGATCGGCTTGTAGGCCCGGGAAATCCAGGAGATCTTGCCGTTGTCCTTTGCGCCGGTCAGTCTGGCAACCACGCGGAAGTCGATCCAGTCCGCAAGCCGCTTGATGAATCCCCGCAGCTGAGTCTTTTCGACGTCGCAGAACAGGATCACGCGCGTCACGTCGGTATCGTTGACCGCACTGTGCAGATAGGTCTGGTCGAACAACAGCTCCTCGCCGTCGAACCAGGGATAATCGACGCCATCGAGAGTCAAGGCGCACTTGTCGGAGTTCGGCGTCAGCAGTCCGAGATGATACCGAAGGGACGAGGCAACCGGGTCGTGGTGGCGGCCCAGCTTCGCGCCGGGCGGAAGCACGGTGAACATCGCGGAGCGGACTGCGGGGATCGAATCGATGACGGCGCAGGTGCCGGGACACATCCTGGCCGCGGCACGGTCGCATTCCCGCGTGTACCATTTGAGAGGATAGATTCGATATCCGCCCTGTTCGAACGTGTTGTAGCCGGGCTGGTCGTCCGCCGGCGGACGCTGGAGCACCCCGGTATCGAGCAGAGCCTTGGCTTCATTGCGAATGAGCGGGTAATTGGCCTTGATCTTGTCCAGGCCGGGAACCAGCCTGGTTTCAAACACCGCCGATGGTCGCCCGCCCGCAAAAAAGGCAAACAGGAAATTCAGGGGCGCAAAGAGAAGGACGTGGTTTGACAGGTATTTGTGAAAAGGAAGTCGATCCCTGTAGCGCGAATAGATGTAGGCGAAGGAGCCCGCATAGATGAGCGCCACTGCCGCCAACGGATAGTTGATCATCGGGTTCCCTTGGGCACGGAATCTATGTGAGCGTGCAGACCACCAGCGCCAAACGCAACCGTGGCCCAACCCTCGACGTACGGCCTGGTCCGGCCGGATCGCATGATTTTATCCACGTTCGAGACGAAGCGACAAGACGCCGTACCCACCGCGCCTCGGGGCGTCGGCGCCGTCGGTCGCATGGAGATGACAGCCCCGCCTACTCCACCGGTTGCGCGCGTGCGGCCGGCCGGCCCGCCCGCGTCGCGATCCAGCGGCAGACCACATAGAACGCCGGCGTGAAGATCAGGCCGAACACCGTCACGCCGATCATGCCGGAGAACACCGCGGTACCGAGCGTCTGGCGCAGCTCGGCGCCGGCGCCGACCGCCCAGACCAGCGGCAGAACGCCGAAGATGAAGGCGAACGACGTCATCAGGATCGGGCGCAGCCGCAGCCGCGCCGCCTCGACCGCAGCCGCGAAGCGGTCGCGGCCGCGATCCTCGAGCTGCTTGGCGAATTCGACGATCAGGATCGCGTTCTTGGCCGCCAGGCCTATCAGCACCACGAAGCCGACCTGGGTCAGGATGTTGTTGTCCTGTCCGCGCAGCACCACGCCGACGATCGACGCCACCAGGCACATCGGCACGATCAGAATCACCGCGAGCGGCAATGTCAGGCTCTCGTATTGCGCTGCCAGCACCAGGAACACGAACACCACCGCAAGCACGAAAGCGAAGGTCGCGGTGTTGCCGGCACGGTTCTGCTGAAACGCGAGCGTCGTCCACTCGTACGCGAAGCCGTCGGGCAGCGTGGTCGCCGCGAGGCGCTCCATCGCGGCGATCGCCTGGCCGAGCGAGTAGCCGGGCGCGGCGGCGCCATCCAGCTCCGCCGCAGGATAGAGATTGTAGCGCGGCACGCGATACGGGCCGGACAAATCGCGCACGGTGGTGAACGAAGCCAGCGGCACGGTCTGCCCCGAGTCGTTGCGCACCCGGATATTCAGCACGTCGCTCGGTTCGAGCCGGTAGTTGCTGTCGGCCTGTGCGGTCACGCGATACGTGCGGCCGAACAGGTTGAAGTCGTTGACGTAGGACGAGCCGATATAGATCTGGAGCGCCGCAAACACGTCGGGCACGCGCACGCCGAGCATCTGCGCCTTGGTGCGGTCGATGTCGAGATATAGCTGCGGTGTCGATATTTCGAAGAACGAGAACACCTGCGTGAGCGTCGGGTCCTTCGCCGCTGCGCCCATCATGGCCTGGGCCGCCCCCAGCAAGGCCTGCTGGCCGCGGCCGGCGCGGTCCTCGATGATCATGCGGAAGCCGCCGGCATTGCCGATGCCCTGCACCGGCGGCGGCGTCACCACGAAGATCTGCGCCTCCTGGATGGCGGACAGCCGGCCGTACAGCTCCCGCACGATACCGCCCGCCGAGAGCCTCGGATCGCGCCCGCGGCTCTGGAACGAGTCGAGCACGACGAAGATCGCGCCGGCGTTC
>Ga0073934_10001416_pt1 | contig 57757 bp, 51 predicted proteins | sample LarsenN4metaG_FD_76834 | JGI IMG/M metagenome (GOLD analysis project Ga0073934, IMG submission 76834) | Hot spring sediment bacterial and archeal communities from British Columbia, Canada, to study Microbial Dark Matter (Phase II) - Larsen... ...
ACCGCACCCGAGGCGGCCCATTGGCCGTTCTGCACGATCCAGGTGTTGACCTCGCTGGTCGCCGAATTGCGCAGCAGCACGTCGCTGGTGCCATCGCCGGTGAAGTCGCCGGTGCCGGCGAGCTGCCAGCTCCCGGTGAGGATGCCAACGGCACCGCTGCCGACGAGTTGACCGTTCTGAATCAGCAGCGTGGTAACTTGGCCGGTGCCGGCGTTGTGCAACAGCACATCGCGGGTGCCGTCGTGGTTGAAATCGCCGACACCCCCAACCCACCGGCCCTCGCCGGTCAGGCCGAAGTCGACGACGGAGGGCGCGGTCGCGCTTGCGCCCCCGACGACCACTGTGACGCCCTGCGTCTGTGACGCGCTCAGTATCACGCGAACGGAATCGCCGGCGTGCAGCCCGTCCATGCGGGCGATCGTGACCCAGTTCCCGTCGGCATTGACCTCGAGGATCGAAAACAGGTGGCCGCCGTCTTCCGATACCCGGACGAACGAGCTGACCGCCTGTCCACCAGCGAACTTGGCCGCGAGCGCGGTGACCGCGGAAAGATTGACTGCGTCGGATTCGCTGGTGCTGACCTGCCCGCTGTTGCCCTGGTTGAAGTCGACGATGCGGTCGAACGCCCCGGCCGCGGAGTCGACGATGTCCTGGTTGATCATGACGAACCAGTCGGACCCCGCGCCGCCCCACAGCGTGTCCGCGTTGGCATCCCCGGTGAGCTTGTCGCTGCCGGAACCGCCCTTCAGCGTATTGGCAGCCGCATTGCCGAGGATGGTGTCGCTGCCGGTCCCGCCGGTCGCATTCTCGATCAAGGATCGGACATCGCCGTTGTATTGCAGGGCATTGGAGATGCTGCCGGCCGCGAGATGCCCGGAACCAAGGCGGGCGACCTGCGCCGCGGCCAATGTCGTCCAATGCCCCGGCGCCAGATCGACGGTGAGGTTGGCGGTATAGTTGGAGAAGTCGTAGTGATCGACGCCGTTTCCGTCCCACAGCGTCATGAAGATCTGATTGCCCCCCGGAGCCCCCTGCCCGACTCCGTTGACGAACATCTCGCCGGTCGTCGGGCTCCAGGTGTATGTCGTGTTCCCGCTGTTATAGTTGAAATTCGCGCCATAGAGGTATTGCAACGCCGCGATGTCGTTCTGCATCAGCGTCTGCGGCGCGCCCCATGTCTCGTAGGTGTAGCCGTTCAGCGGACCGTCGACATAGGTCCGATAGGTCATCACCGTATATTCGATGGAGTCATGCTCGGACGGAACCGCGCCAAACGGATTTTCCTCGTCGTGCCCGTGCTCGAGACCCATCGCGTGACCGATCTCGTGCAGGAAGGTGTGGGCGGCGTAGTTCCCGCGCACCGGATTGTCGTAATTGCCGCCGGCGTTGTACCAGGAATCGCCGCCGGCCGGCGAAGCGGAGGGAAAGTAGGCCCACGCCGTCGACGGCACGTTCGATTGCGCGAAGCGCAGATCGGCGTGACTGGTCGCCGTCTCGGTCATCTCCGTGAAGGTGACGTTGATGAACGAGGAATAGTGCTGCAACGCCCAGCGCGCGTAGCTCTGCTGGGTCGCGTTCAGGACTTCGAATCCGTTGGAAGCTTCGCCGTTGGGCGTGGAGTTCGCCTGGTAGAACGATGCGCTGGCCGGGAAACTGAATGTCAGCGCGCTGACCGCCCATTTGCGGGTATATAGCAGCCCGTCAATGTCCTGGTCGCCTGACGCGGTGACCGCGGTAGTAGCCGGCATTCCTTGCTCCTGAAAACGAGGCGCCCACGACCAACGATCTCGACTATCGGCACGGACGTCTAATGAGTCCTGAGGCGCGCTCGATGTCCGACAAAAAGCTGAGGAATTGGTCTATTTTTTGTTCCCGATGCGGCATTCATACCGTCCTTAATGGGAACCTAATGTGAGCCGATGAAGTGTAGTCTTCCGTCTTCGACCACGGCAGAGATCGCCCGTCCGGGCAGGCAGACGGACGTCCGCGGCCCGGCACCGCGCGCCCGGGATGACGCGCCAGGACTCGCACCATGGTGAATTCGATCCTCAAGCAGGCGATGGCAGGTGACCTCGTTCACCAGCGGGAACTCTGCGAGCGCTATCGGCTCGGCCGCGACCCGGCGTCGGCGTGCGCGTGGCGCATCGTGATTGTCGCCTCCGGCGCGGCGGGCGTGACCCCGGACGACATCGAGCACCGCAAGCGTGACTGCGAGGGGCTGGCCGTCGCCCAGCAGCGCGCCGCGACGGCACGGGCCAAGGCCTTGTTCCAAGAGATCTACGGCAGGGACCTCGAGCTGCCTGCCGATCTCTTCGGCGGGAATCGCCGGGCCGGCTCGTAGCGCGGCGCACTGCTCGCGACGGCCCACGCGCGCCATTGAAACCCGAAGCTTGCCTGATAGATTCCACCCGGGTTTCCGCACCGAGGACCGCATTGAAAACGGCAGCCGTCACGGGAGCGACCGGGTTCATCGGTGCCGCCGTCTGCGCCGTGCTGCGCGCGCGCGGCTGGCGCGTCGTCCGCCTCGGCCGCAAGCTTGCGACCACCGGCGACGACTGGCACTGGCAGCTCGGCGAGCCGATTCCCATCGATTTGCGCGATGTGGATTGCGTGATCCATCTGGCGTCGGCCACACTCGTCGCCAGGCGCGACATTGCCGCCGCCGCCGCGCGCGACCTCGATGGCGCACGGGTCCTTGTCGGGCAGTTTCGGGCACAATGCCAAACCGCCGGGCGGCGGTTCATCTTCGTCTCAAGCCAGTCCGCCCGCGCCGATGCGGCCAACCACTACGGCCGGGTCAAATGGCAGGTGGAGCAGCTCATGAACGAACCCGGTGAGCTGATCGTGCGGCCCGGGCTTGTGTTCGGGCAGGCCGAGGCGACGAGTTTCGGGCAGGTGCGGGCGATCGTGCGCAAGTCACGAATCCTGCCGGACCTTTGCGAAGCCGCCGCCATCCACCCGATCCATGTCGACGACCTGGCGCTCGCCATCGCCCTGATCGCCGAGCACGAGTCTCCGCAGAAGCTGTGGCTGCTCGGTCATCCGCAGCCGATGCAGATCAAGGAACTGTTTGCCGCCGTGGCGCAGCGCGAACGGCTGCGACCGCCGACATTCGTCAAGTTCCCCGCGCCCTTGGCGCGGTTCGGAGCGAGGGTCGTGGACTTCATCCTGCGGCCGGTGCCCTCGTTCTCGGAACGGGTCGACGGTCTCATCGGCCTGCTGCCGTTTGAACCCACGCCCTCGTTGCAGGCGCTTCGCCTCGAATTGCGTCCGCTCGTACCGCGGGAGCAATCATGCTGAACCGGTTCTTCCATTCATCATCGCTGACGCCGCTGACCGTGGGTTCGCGGGAGTATTTCGCGGCGCAACGCAAACTGATCCTGAGCCGGCGCGCGCTGAAATGGTGCTACGATCAGTGGTACGCGCGGCTCATCGCCGACGTGCGCTCGGCTCCCCCGGGCGGCATCGTCCTCGAACTCGGCAGCGGCGGCAGCTACCTCAAGCAGATCGAGCCCTCGATCGTGACGTCGGACGTGACCGCCGGCGTCGCCGACACGGTCATCGACGGGCGCTGTCTTCCCTTTGCCGACCGCTCCATCTCCGCGCTGCTGCTGACGCACGTCCTGCACCACATTCCCGATGTCGACCGCTTCTTTCGCGAGGCCGACCGGACGCTCATGCCCGGCGGCGTCATCTCGATGATCGAGGTCGCGCACACGCCGTTTGCACGGTACTTCTTCCGCAATTTCCATCCCGAGCCCTATCAGGACGACCGGACGGAATGGAGCTTCGAGCAGACCGATGCCATGATGGATTCGAACCAGGCGCTGTCGTGGATGGTCTTCGTGCGCGATCGGCGGATCTTTGAACAGCGCTATCCGGGCCTGACGATCGAAGCGCTGTCCTACCTTCCGTGGTTCAGCTATCTGGCGGCCGGCGGCGTGACCGGCGTGTGCCTGAGCCCCGGAATCCTCGGGTACCTGCCGCCGCTGATCGAGTTCGCGCTGCGTCCGCTGACGCCCCTGTTCGCGCTGCACTGGCACATCCGGGTGCGGAAGGCGGCGTAGCCCCACCGTCACCCGTTCATCATCGACCGCGTGCTGATGAGCGCGTTGGCGACCAGCGTTTCCGTGTGCGGGCGCGGCGACAGCCACGGCAGCACGGAACCGTCGACGATCAGGACATCGTCTCCGAACAACCGGGTGATTTGGCTTCGGGCGGAGTCGTAGGCGACGCCGTCTTCGGACAATTGCAGCGCGTGATAGTGGAACCCCATGCCGGCCGGCGTCGGCGACAGCCGGATCTCCCGCAGGCCGCAGGCCTTGAGCGCCGTCCGCGCGAGTTGAAGCCCTTCCGGATTGTCCTGGAACCGGCAGCGCCGCGCGACGATCTCCTCGTCTGCACGTTCGAGGTCGATCTCGACAAAGCTGTCCCGGGTCCAGGTCTGCACCGGATAGAACGGCAGCGGCAGGATCTCCAGGTTGCGGCCGCTCAGCGCGCCCAGCATCGGCAGGCCGAAGTGGGCCAGCAGCAGGTTCGCCGGCATCTTGCGCACGTTGTAGATGGACAGGAACGCACACAATTGGCCTGCGCGCGTGACCTCGATCGAGGCCATGTTCATGTTGGTCGATTGCCGGCGTGCCGTTCTGCAATGGCGGTTCCCCAGGGACACCGAATGCAGGAACACCGGCATATGGTCCCGGAAGCGCGCGTGCCGCAGCTCCGGCACGCTCCGCATCAGGATGCGGGCGGTGCCGATGACGCCGGACGCCAGGATCACCCGGCCGGCCTCGATTCCCTCGCCGTCTTCAAACACCAGCCGGTAGCTCTGCGAAGCCCTTTCCAGGCGCGTCAGGCGCTGCCTGATGACGGTGGTACCCGCACTCGCCAGCGCGAACTGGTGCACGAACGAGTCGATGGGCTCCACGATGGTGGTCGGGCGGATCACGAGATCGAAACCATCGGGAAGCGTCCAGCCGTCGATGGCCTCGGGCTGGGCCAGTCCGAGCCGGCCCTCGATCAGGTCGAAAGCGGCTTCGTAATCGTCGAACGTCTGGCCGGGCATGGCCGCGACAAAATCCGGCTTCAGCAGCCGGACGAATTGCTGCCCCCAGAACGACGTCAGTCCGCCGCGGCAGGCGGTTTCGAACAGGTAATAGGACTTTCCCAGCGAGTTCGTCGGCACGAATTGCCCGATCACCCGCTGCATGCGGGCTTCGAAGATCACCTTGCGGACTTTCGGGTGCACCCAGGTCGAGTCGGGGCGCGGCATGTCGCCTGCGCCGGTCTCGCCGGGCAGAACGGCGACGGTGCGCGAGCCGCCTTGCGCGGATTGCAGCCCCCACAGCGCGCCGATTGCGGCCGGCCCCGCGCCGACAATTGCCACATCAAATCTTGGCATCGAGCCGCGTGTTCCAGACCTGCTTCATTTCCCGGAAGCGGATGGCGTCCTGCCGTCGCGACTCCGCCTGCCGCATCCCCAGCATCAGGCCCGAAAATACCAGTTGAAAGGCCAGGATTCCAAACGCCGCGGCGGCAATCGCGGTCGCAAGATGCGGCATGGCGCCATGCTGGATGTAGTAGATCACCGCCTGCACGCCCCAGAACAGGCTCAAGGCGAACGACGCCACCGCGCAGACCGCAAATGCCGGCACCGGATTGCGGATGGAAAAGCTCGAGAAGGCGAACTTCAGAATCTGCCATCCATCCCGGAACGTGCGCAGCTTGGAGGCGGTGCCCACGGGCCGCTTGTTGTAGCTGATGGGAAGCTCGCGCACGTCGGCCCCGAGATAGGCGGCGGTCAGGTTGAATTCGGTCTCGATCTGGAAGCCGTCGCTGCGCATCTCGAAGCAGCGCGCCAGCGGGCGCGAGACCGCGCGCAGGCCCGAGAGCACGTCGTTGAACCTGCGGCCGGCGAGCCTGGAAACGATCCACGACACCACCACATTGCCGACGCCGTGAAAGCGCCGGCGATTCTGGGCGTCGTAGGCGCCGCCGGTGACCCTGTCGCCCACGACCATGTCCAGCCGCTCGGCCACGAGCAGGTCGAGAAGCCTGCGGGCGTCGTCCGCCGGATAGGTCAGGTCGGCATCGGTGAACACGAACACGTCGGCATCGATGCGCGCGACGGCGGCGCGCATCGCATTGCCTTTGCCGCGGGTGGTCTCGCGCAACAGGATGTCCCGGCCGGGATCGATGGCTTCCGCCGCGCGCGCATAGGTGGCGTCGGCGGAGGCATTGTCGACGACGATGATGACGGCGAAGGGAAACGCGCGCCGGTATTCCCTGATGGTGCCGGCGATGCTCTGCTCCTCGTTGTAGGCGGGGATGACGACGGCGACGGTGAGGTTGGCGCAGCCGGTCGCGGCCGGCGCACCGTCGGAGGCCGCATCCTCCCTGTCATCCTGAACAACTCTCATGCCGTTGATCTTATGATCGCGCGCGTCGGCTGTTGTTGCGGCGTCGCAGGCTCCGGGAGCCTGCAACCATGGAACACATGTCAAAGATCATGGTCTTGCGCAGTCAAGAACAGGCGTTCCGGCGATGAATAGAGGCTCTTGAGGATATCCCTGCGAGCAACCCCCTCCCAGAGCAGGGTCGACCAGTGACGAAATCCCGCCTCGTCCACCTTCCGGCGGAAGCACTGAAGGCAGGCCCTTGCGACGAAATCCTCATCGGAGAGGTGATCCCACTGCGCAAGAAGACAGCTCCAATCCGAAACCTTCTTTGCCTCGACATAGAACATCCAGTCTTGCCGAACCTCCTGGTGCAGGATTTCAAACTTGGCGGCCAACAGGTGGACGCGAAGAGTCAGCTCGGTGAAGCCGGTATGGTGGAAGTCGCCCGCGTGCGCCTGATTTCCAAAAAGGCAAATAGTCCACCCGTGATGGGCGGCGTACTTGGACGACTGCTGAAGCTTGGCTGCGACATGGAGGATGCTGCTCGTTTCGAGGACGAGCTTTCCGCCCATTTGAAGGTAGCTGGCGAAGTCCAGAAGCACAGACAAGGTCGCTGCACGCGGAACATGCTCGATGACGTCCTTTGCCAAGACCTCTTCGAAGTAATCCAGCGGAATGGCCGAATAATCATGGTCGGCAATCAGGAGATCGGGAGTGCAGGCCGGATCGACGTCCACGTTCAGGTAATCGGACCGCTTGTCATAGCCGCATCCGAAGTTCAGCTTCCGCGGATAGGCGGGGGGAGGACCGCCAGACTTGGCGAACAGCTTGCGGCCGTGGGTACGAGCTCGACGCGCCAGACTGCGAGCGGATCGCGCCCAGTCCTGAGGCGAAAACAGGTTACGCGCGGGCATCGACCCGGCCTTCGTTTGCGGACCACGCACCAGTCGCCCCGGCCGTTCCGCAAAGTCGGTGGACGCTGCGGTTGTAACGCGTTGCGCCGCGCTCGGGGCGTCGATCGGCTCGCGGACGCGAGGCTACGACGGCTGCAATCATGTTGACCTTCGATGCAATCACGTTAAGAAGTCCATATCCTCTGCGATACATTCATGCTCTTCCATCAAAATATCTTCGCGCGCCGAGTACTTCTTCTTGCGGCCTGCATGGCGTGCTTTGGAATACTGTCGGTTTTGATGGGCCAGGATGCAAACTGGGACCTGAGAAATCATCGGGTCTATATCGGATTTCAGTTCCACGAGCAGAGGTTCCTGACCGACTTCATGGCGGTCGGGCTCCAGACATACTACAACCCGCTGCCCGATCTCTTCTACTATTATGTTGCTTTTCTTCTTTTCCCAAACGATCCAAAGATCGTTTCTTTCCTGATGGGATTCAATCACGCCGTCCTGGCGTTCGTTGTGATCCTGATCTATCGCCGCGTTTTCGCCGCCAGACAGCAGATCCCGGCATTCGCAACCGCCGCCGCCATATTCATTGGATTGTCGGGCGCCATAACGATTTCAGAGCTGGGAACGACCTTCAACGACGCATTGCCCCCGGCCATCGCACTCTGTGGCGTGCTGATCCTGCTGCCGGAATTTGAGCGGGGCGGAAACGCAGAGCCGGGGCGCTACGGCCGATTCCTTCTCGCCGGCGCCTTGGCGGGCTGCGCGGCGGGACTGAAGCTGACCGCCATGCTGTTCGCGCCCGCGCTTGTCATGGCGGTCCTGCTCGTCCAGGGCCTGCGAAAGCGGACGTTCGTCAGCCTCGTTGTCCTTGGCATCGGCGTGGGGCTGGGCTTTGTTGCGACCAACGGCTGGTGGGCGCTGAAAGTCTACTGGCTGACCGGCAACCCGATCTTCCCGCTCCACAACCATATCTTTCAATCCGACTGGTATCCACCGATCGCATTCCGCGATCTGCGCTGGAGAACGCGCGACTGGCTGCAGAGCGTGGCCTATCCGTTCTTCTGGATCCGCCACAACTATCTTGTCGTCACGGAGATACCATTTGCCGATGCGCGCTTTGCTGCCGCCTACGTCGCGACGGCAGCAATCCTCTTTGCGGCCGGGATGGCCTTTGCATTCAGGCGCAACATGGAAATCTCCAGGCGTATCGTCTCTATGCCGCGAACGTGGTGGTTCGTTCTTGTATTTGTCATCTTCTCTTATTTCATATGGCAGCGGACGTTTGCCTATTTGCGTTATGCGATTGGCATCGAGGTGCTCGTCGGGATTCCAATCCTTATCGCAACATATTATCTCGTTCGCGCATTGGCTCCCCAGCAGTGGCGCCGCCCGCTGATCAATGCCTGCATGGTGACGTTCGCAGTGGCATTGCAGGCGACAACCGTCTATCCGGACTGGAGCAGAGTGCCCTACGGCAACACCATGTATTCCGTGCAGGCGCCGCCGCTTCCTCCCAACAGCATGATCATCGTCTCAAGCGGGCCGCACGGCTACCTCGCCCCGTTCCTGCGCGGCGACAATGTAAGATTTGTGGGTGTGCATCACACGACGCTTGAAGCAAGAGGCTACCGCCTGTGGACGGAAACGGCACGGCGGATTTCCAACCACAATGGCCCGTTGTTCGTCCTGGAGCGGCCCGACGGCGCCGGCATGCGACCGGCACTCAAAGAACTTGGAGTTATTGTGATCGATGACGCCTGCCAGCCGATCGCGACCAACATCGACAAGGGGATACGGCTGTGCCGTGCCAAACGCTCGGGCGGCGCGAGCGGCGACAAGACTTCGTAAGCCTTTCTCGCTGGTTGGACCATTCGGCCAGGCGTGCTTTTCAACAGCCCCCGATGGACCAAAAGCGCGGGTTTTACCCGTAGAATCAAGTCGATGTCACAATATGGCCAATCTTGCACGCAATGGCTGCAAGCAATCACGGACAATTCGCCCGCGCGCGGTCATAGTTCTTATACCGGTGCTGGCTTACTCCTATGTAATGCAAGGACTGCTCCTGTGGGGCGTGATGCCTGCGGGGCGTGAATAGGCTCCGGGTGGTTTGATCCGGGCAGGCGCCATTTGCGCCTGCCGGTTCCGCCGGCGGAACCCGGCAACAACCGACTTGTCGAACGACTGGATAGGAAGCAAATGGCCAATTTCGTTGGTGGCTCTGGTGACGACACCTTCCCCGGCGGCCCGAGCGTCGACTCCTATAATGGCGGCGCGGGCATCGACACGGTCACCTACATCAATTCCACCGCCGGCATCAGCGTGTTCCTGTTCGGCGCCCCCGACTGGCACACGGGCGACGCCGCCGGCGATTCGTTCACGTCGATCGAGAACATCATCGGCACCAACTTCGCCGACGCCCTCTACGGCAATAGTGACAGCAACCGCCTGTTCGGCATGGGCGGGAATGACCTTCTCTTTGGTGGCTTCGGTGGAGAGAATTTTCTGTTCGGCGGTGACGGTGACGATTGGCTGGTTGGGGGCGCCGGTATCGACCATATGGACGGCGGGGCGGGCGAGAACTACATAAGTTACCAGCTATCCAGCGCAGGCGTGACCGCATCGCTCTTAAACCCTTCCATCAACACCGGCGATGCAGCGGGCGATACCTATGCCAACGCTCACTCGTTGACCGGCTCGGATCATGACGACGTTCTGTGGGGCGACGACTCCGGCGCGGTCAACCAGTTGTGGGGCCTCAAGGGCAACAACGTCCTGCACGGCGCCAAGGGATACACGACGTTCATCAGCGGCCCCAACGCGGACACCATGATCGGCGGCCTCGGTCGGGGCATGATCGATTACGAAGTCGATACCGCGGGGGTTGTAGCTTCGATCGCCGACCCATCCATCAATCAGGGCGAAGCCCGGGGCGATACCTACTCCAATATCTGGGACATCGCGGGCGGCCAGGGCAACGACATCCTTCATGGCGACGGCAACCAGAACAACATGCTGGGGCTGCGCGGCGATGACGTCATGTACGGCCACGCCGGCAGCGATACGCTCACCGGCGACAGCGGCAGCTTCTCGCAGGCGCCGGGCGCCGACACGCTGCACGGCGGCGCGGCGTCCGATTGGTTCGTGATGAACGACCTTGCCATCACGGCGTCCCAGGCCGGCAAGTTCGACCGCATCATGGACTTCAACCAGGGCAACAGCGGCGCGTACGACGTCAACGAATTCGATGCGGTGAATCTGTCGCAGGTCTCGGCGATCTCGGCGGCGTTCCGTTCCGGCGCGGCCATCAATTCCATGGTGCGCATCTTGGAGGATGCGAGCCACACATTCTCGGAGTTCCAGGTCAATATCAGCGGAAGCTGGCTGACGATTGCCCGTATGGACGGCATCCGCGGCAATCATACCGTGCGCGTGATCTTCGATGATGCGCAGCCGGTTGGATCGAGCGTGACGGTGCAGTCCTCGACCGGCCCCACGGCCATCAATTTCGGGTCGATGGGAAGCTGGGTGATTTCAGGTGCCGGACACTTCAATGCCGACGGCGACAGCGACATTCTGCTGCGCAACATCTTCGATGGCGCTGTTCATACGTCTCTTTTGCAGAACGGCCAGTTGATCGGTTCGGGCGCGGTCGGCCAACTGGTCGGCGGCTGGCAACTCGCCGGCATCGGCGATTTCAATCAGGACGGATCGAGCGACGTCCTCCTGCGCAACGCCAACACCGGCGAGGTGAACACCTGGATCGTGAAGAACGGGCAGTGGTCGGCCTCCGGCGCCGTCGGCGTGCTCGTTGGTGGCTGGCAGCTCGCCGGCACCGGCGACTTCAACAACGACGGCACCAGCGACGTGCTGCTGCGCAACGCCAACACGGCCGAAGTCAACACCTGGATCGTCAAGAACGGCCAGTGGTCGGCCTCGGGCGCCGTCGGGGTGCTCACGGGTGCCTGGCAGGCAATCGGGACCGGCGATTTCAACAACGACGGCACCACCGACGTGCTCCTGCACAACACAGCCACCAACGAGGTGAACGCCTGGATCGTGCAGAATGGCCAGTGGGCGGCGTCGACAGCCTGCGGCGTGCTGAGCGGAACCTGGCAGGTCAAGGGCACCGGTGACTTCAACGGCGACGGCACCGATGACGTGCTGCTGCACAACACGTCGACCGGCGAGGTGGCCGCGTGGCTTCTTCAGAACGGCTCGTGGACCGCGTCCGCCTCGATCGGGACGTTCGAGACCGCCTCCAATGTCGCAGCCATCGGCGACTTCAACAACGACGGCACCAGCGATCTGTTCTGGCAGAACCCGTCGAACGGCAACGCCGTGGAATGGCTGCTGAACGCCTAGTGAGGCGGGCGTTCAGGTCGTAATGCTGCCCGCCAAGGCGTAGCGGCGCAAGGCCGCGAGCGCCTCCGCGAGGTTTCGCACCACGTGATGCGGAGGATGCCCCGGGCCGGCGGTCGTGCCGTCGGGATCGAGCCGGATGCACCAGGCTAGTCCGGCCGCGGCCGCGGCTTCGATGTCGCTCAGCTTGTCGCCGACCAGGACCGAAGCCATCAGGTCGAGCTGAAGGTCGGCCGCGGCCTGCAGGATCATGCCGGGCCTGGGTTTGCGCCACGGGTGGTCGACACGGTATTCGCCGATGCCGTGCTCGGGATGGTAGGGGCAGTGATAGACCCGCGTGATGGGCGCCTGCTCGTTGCGAAAGCGCTCGCACATCCAGTCGTTCAGCGCGCCATAGGCCGCCTCGTCGAACAGTCCGCGGCCGATCCCCGCCTGGTTGGTGACGACGACGACCGGCCAGGCCAGCTCCTGCACGGCAAACCGCGCGAGATCGAAGATGCCGGGGACGAACTTGAAATCCTCGATGCGATGGACGTAGCCGCTGTCAACATTGATCACGCCATCCCGGTCGAGGAACAGCGCCGGGGTCTTTGCAGCGTTGGCGGGGGATTTGCCGTTCATGCCAAGGCGGCCGCCGCGGTTGGTGGTGGGATCAGGCGCGGTGGTAGTCGTCGTCGAAGCGCACGATGTCGTCCTCGCCGAGATAGCTGCCGCTCTGCACCTCGATCAGTTCCAGGTTGATCCGCCCCGGATTCTCCAGCCGGTGCGTCGCACCGATCGGGATATAGGTCGATTCGTTCTCGTGCAGCGTGCGCACCTCGCCGTTGATCGTCACCTGCGCAGTCCCGCGCACCACCACCCAGTGCTCGGCCCGGTGATGATGCTTCTGCAGCGACAGCCGGCCCTGCGGCTTCACGATGATCCGCTTGACCTGGTAGCGTTCCCCCTGGTCCAGCGACTGGTACGACCCCCACGGCCGGAACACCTGCAAGTGCTCCCGCGTCAGCGCCGGCGCGATCTCCTTCAGCTGCGCCACCATCTGCCGCAAATCCCCCGCCCGGTCCCGCCGCGTCACCAGCACCGCGTCCTCGCTCGCAACCACCACCAGGTCGTCGGCCCCCAGAACCGCCACCAGCGCCCGCTCCGACGCCGCGTAGCAGTTGCTCGCATCCAGGAACACCGCCCGGCCCTGCGCGGCGTTCTCCGCCGTATCCTTGGCCGCAAGCTGCCACACCGCGTGCCACGACCCCACATCCGACCAGTCGAACGTCACCGGCAGCACCGCCGCATGCGCGGTCTTCTCCATGATCGCGTAGTCCACCGAGATCGCGACCGCCCGCGAAAATGCCTCACGCTCGAGGATCACGAACCCCAGATCAGTGGTCGCACGCACCACCGCCTCCGCCACCGCCTGCGCGCTCTCCGGCTCGAACGTCCGGTACTCCGACAGCAGCACATCGGCGCGGAACATGAAGTTTCCGGAATTCCACAGGTACCCCTGCGCCACATAGCCCACCGCCGTGGCCTGGTCCGGCTTCTCCACGAAACGTTCGACCGCATAGCAGCCGCCGCCCAGCGCCGCCCCCGGCCGGATATAGCCGTATTCCGTGGTCGGCTGGAACGGACGCACTCCGAAGGTCACGATCCGCCCCTCCACCGCCGCCGGCAGTGCCGTCCGGCACGCCGCCACAAAGGCCTCCGCGTCGTTGACCACGTGGTCCGCCGCCAGCACCAGCAGCACCGTGTCCTCGCCGTCGCGCCGCCCAACGAATTCCGTCGCCGCCGCGATCGCCGGCGCCGAGTCGCGCCGCACAGGCTCGAGCAGGATGTCCGCCTCGGCGCCGATCTCGGCCAGCTGGTCGGCCACCAGGAACCGGTACTGGGCGTTGGTGATCACCACCGGCCGCGCGAACGCCGACGGCTCCGACACCCGCAGCACCGTGTTCTGGAACGTCGAGCGCGGACCGAACAACCGCAGGAACTGCTTCGGACGGTCCTCCCGCGACGCCGGCCACAGCCGCGTCCCCGCACCGCCGCACATGATCACCGGAGCAATCAGCCCCATCGTCAAATCAACCACCCGCCAGCCCTCACCGCCATCACGCCCCGCCGCAACGCCTCAGATCGGCGTCCGTTGCTGCAAGCGGGTATTGCATGCCCGTACCGATCCAAGGCAAGCCGGTCGCTTGAGGCTGGACGCCGATCAAAGCCCGTCGGGCTGATAGAGCACAATCTTGCTGCCCTCGTTTTCGAATCCGAACGAAACATTGACGAGGTTCTTCAGGCGCTCGCGGACGGCCTGTTGCCGGTCCGCCTCGACCATCAACAGCATGAACCCGCCCCCGCCCGCGCCCAGAAGCTTTCCGCCCAATGCGCCGGCTTCGCGCGCGCCCTCGTAGATTTCATCGATCTGCCGGTTGGACACGGTATTGGCCAGCTCGCGCTTGACGACCCAGGCCTCGTGCAGCAATTCGCCGAATTCGCGCAGCGGAGTGCGCGAATCGGACAGGATCTCGATGGCGCTGTTGACCATTCCGCGCATCGTGCGCAGTTGCGCCTTGCGCTGACCGATGTTGGCGAGCTGCTCCTTCGCAAAATCGGACGAGAAGCGCGTGAAGCCCGTAAAGAACAGCATCAACGATTGCAGCAGCTCCTTGCGGCGTTCCGCCGGCAATACGATCGGCGAAACCGCGAATTCACCGTCGGGGAAAAACTCGATATGGTTGAAGCCGCCGAACGCGGCCCACAGCTGATCCTGACAGCCGACGCTTTCCTTCAAGACGTCCTGCTCGATGCGTATCGCTTCCCGCCCGAGCTCGCGTTTCGACATCATCCTGCCGTCCAGCGCCGCGAGCGCATTGAGCAGGCCGACCGTGAACGAACTGCTGGAGCCGAGGCCGGAACGGGCGGGAAGGTCGGCGTCGTGATGGATTTCAAGTCCGTCGGTAACACCCTTGTCGGTCAGCACGCCACGGACCGCCGGATGGCGAATTTCGGCGTGATCGGTGATCAGCTCCACCTGCGAATACACGATGCGCGAGCGATGCTCGAAGAACGGCGGGAGCCGCCGGACGCTGATGTAGCAGTACTTGTCGATCGCCGTGCCGACCACGGCCCCGCCATGCTCGCGGAACCAGGTCGGGTAATCGGTCCCACCGCCGAAGAACGAGATGCGAAACGGCGTGCGGCTGATGATCATGGGCGGCTGTCCGATAAATGGCCGGCAGTCCTCGTCGCGCCGAACACTTCGGCGGACCGTGCGAGCGACTCGGGTGTGCCGATATCGATGAATGAAAATCGGCCGGCATGCACGGCCAGTGACCCCGGCGGCATGCGCTGAAACACGTCGCTTTCAAGCGACCTGGCGTCCCCCGCCGCCAGCTCGTCCAGCAGCGCGGCCGACAAGAGATAGACACCGCCGTTCACCAGCGCGGGCCCGTGGAACGCGGGATCCTTTTCCCGGAAGCTTTCGATAAATCCGCGGTCGTCGACCAGCACGCGGCCGTAGCGCGCGGCATCGTCGACTTCCACGCAAAGGATTGTGCCACGTGCCGCACTGTGACTGTGCCGCTCAACGAACTCGCAGAGATCCGCACTCACAAAACTGTCCCCGTTCATCACCAGCACAGGATTGCTGCGAAGCTCGGCCCGTGCGAAGCGCACGGCCCCTGCGGTTCCGAGCGGGCTTGGTTCGACCAGCGGACACAGTTCCAGGTCTGGACAGGGCTGCGACCGCAGCAGGTCCAGCACCTTGTCGGCCCCAAATCCGAGGCCAAGAACAACCCGATACGCGCCGAATTCCCGAAGCCAATCCAAGAGATAGCTCAAATAGGGGCGCCCGGCAATAGGAGCCAGCAGCTTGGGCGTGTCACCCAGGACCGGCCGGATGCGCGTTCCAAGCCCGCCGGCGAGCACCAGAACATCAATGGCGGAAAGGCAGCGCTTTGGTTGCGTCAATGGAGCATCCGAGACAGCCTGGCATCCGGTCGATCGCGATTCGCGACGCGCGCGCCGCCCCGCAGATGCGCGCCGCCCGGCGACATCCTACCTGATCCTCCGCAATGGGCAAATGCGCGACCGAACGTCTGCGCGACCGAACGTCCGCGCAGCCGGATACGCGAGGTCGTAGCACGACGCCCAATCCTTGCCTTGTCGCGCCATACTGGTTACGACCGCGGGACCCGCGATGATCATGGACGAGCGAATGGCCGACCTGCGCCGCGACCGTGATACCCGGGAGCCCGGCAGCACCGATCCTGACCCGGTCTCTGGCCCGACGCGGTCGGCCATGGATCGCCTGCTGCAAGCCATCGCCGCAAACGCCACCTTGATCAAGGTCGTCGTGCTGATTGCGTTTGTGCTGTTGACGCTGGCCGGCCTGCGCGCGGTCTATGTCGTCGATGTCAAGGCCATCACCACGGTCATCCAACAGCATGCCGCGGTGTCGTTGATCGTCTTCATCTTCATCTTCGTAGCCTTGACCATTCTGCTGCTGCCGACGCTGCCGGTGAGTCTGCTGGCCGGCGCCCTGTGGGGCGCCCTTCTCGGGGGCGTCGTATGCGCCTTCGCGACCGGCATCGCCGCGTGTTTATGTGTCGTCCTCGGGCGGCGCTTTCTGGGGCAGGCAACGGCGCGTCACCTGCTCGGTCGCCACTACGATTTCGTGACCGAGGAGTTCGAGCGCAACGGCAATCTGATCGTGGCGCTGTTCCGCCTGAACCCCATCTTTCCCGCCGCCGTCAACTACGCGTTCGCGTTCATGCCGATCTCCGCCATTCGTTTCGGCGTGCTGTCGTTTCTGTTCGCGCTGCCGATCGGCGTCGCGATCGCGGGCATCGGCGAAATCTCAAGCGTGGCGGTGCTCGAAGGCACGGTTCCGGACATGGCGCAGTGGGGCATTTCCGGACTGTCGGCCGCGGTCACCGTGATTTCGCTGATCTGGGTCGTCAGGATCAGGCGCAGTTCGCGCTAGTCGCCCGGCGAGGTCGGGCGGACAGTTGTGACTCTTTCGAATCCGGCCGTCGGGTGGTAAATTCTTCCACCTTTGTCGGTCAAATTGACAGGGTCGCGCTGTTGAAGATGGACGGCGCGCTGGCTACCTTCCATTCGGAGGTCCCCATGAGCTGTTGCGATGAAACCACCGCCCGCGTCCCCCCGACTGACGTGTCGCGACGCTCGGTGCTGAAGGGTGCGGCGCTTGTCGCCAGCGCCTTGCCGGGCGCGGCGGCGGCACAGGGTCGTCGCATCAAGCTTGCCTATTGTAGCCAGCTTCTGTGCGGCGTGCCCTACGAGGTCGCGCGCCCAGCCGGCCATTTCAAGAAGCACGGGCTCGACGTCGAACTGGTCTATACCCGCGGCGGCAGCGCCGCGATGGCGGCCCTGGTCGGCAACGCCGTCGACTATGCGGCGACCTCGCTCGACGTCGCCATCACCGCCTTCGCCAAGGGCGCCGGCATCACCCGGTTCGCGGTCACCGGCCGGCTGCCGCTGTTCGCGCTCGTCACCGCGCCGAGAACCGCCGCACAGATCAAAGGCGTCGGCGACCTTCAGGGCCGCACCGTCGGCGTGTCCGGGCTCGGCAATGCCGACCATGCGCTCACCCTCTTTCTCCTGGCGAACGTCATGGCCGACGCCGGCAAGGTCAAGTTCGCGACCATGGGCGTCAACCTTCTGGAGGCGCTGCGCCAGGGTCAGATTGATGCCGGCCTGGTGCAGGAGCCGGCGCTGACGCTGCTGCAACGTGCGGGCGCGCGCGTCATCGTCAATGCCATGAACCTTGCCGACGCGGAGCGCTATCTTGGCGGCGCCTATGAGTTCATGGGCGTCGCTGTGCGCAGCAAGGAGGCGGCCCAGCGCAAGGACGAAATGGTGACGCTGACCAGGGCGCTCGCCGATGCGCTCCAGGCCCTGCGCAAGATGAACGGCGCAGAGCTGATCGCGGCGCTACCCAAGGAGATGACGACCGGACTCGACACCAAGGAGTTCGGCGAAATCATCGTGCGTTATCGCGATTCGCTCTACCCGGAGCGGGTGACCATCGATCTCGCGGCCGCCGATCGCGTGGCCCAGACGCTGGTGGCCGGCGGCCTGCTCAAGCCCGGTGCCAGCATCAAGGGGCTGCATGACACGTCGATCGTGGGGAGCTGATTTGCAGTCTCATGAGCGCGATCGAAGCTCCAGCGTCGTTGCCGGCTCGGTCCCGGCAATCCAACTTTTTGGGCACGTGTTGCGCGGCGAACGGACCCCCGGGATAGACCCGGCGCGGCCTGCGTGGTGATGACGTGCGCGTCCGTGACCTGAGCATCTCCTATGGCGGCGAGCCGGTGCTCGAAGGCGCCAGCGTCGAGGTCGCCCAGGGCCAGTTCGTGAGCCTGGTCGGTCCTTCGGGCTCGGGCAAATCGAGCCTGCTGCGGGCGGTCATCGGGCTCCAGAGGCCGCTCGCGGGCACCGTGGACCCGGGCGTCAAGCCTGCCGAGATCGGCATGCTGTTCCAGGACGACGCGCTGCTGCCGTGGAAGACGGCGCGCGACAACGTCGCGCTCGGGCTGGACTTCCGAGGCTGCTCGCGGAAAAGCGCGCTGGTGCAGGCCGACTACTGGCTCGACCGCGTCGGGCTCTACGGCTTCGAGAACCGCTATCCGCGCCATCTCAGCGGCGGGCAACGAAAGCGTGTCGCGCTGGCGCAGGTGCTGGCGCTCATGCCCAAGCTGCTGTTGATGGACGAGCCGTTCGCGTCGCTCGACGCCATCGTGCGCGCCCGCATCATCCGCGACGTGGCCTCGCTGGTCGAAGAGGAAGGCATCAGCGTGCTCCTGGTCACCCACGATCTCGAAGAGGCGATCAGCCTGTCGGACTGCGTCTACCTCCTCTCGCAGGGGCCGCGCGCGCGCATTACCCAGCAATACAAGGTGCCGATCCCGCGCCCGCGCGACCCGGTCAAGGCACGCACGCACCCGGCATTCGCTCCGCTCTACGAGAAGCTGTGGAGCGACCTCTCCCATGAGGTTGCACTCGACCAGCAACGCGCTGAGGCGGCGGAGTGATTCTCACCGATCCGCGCTTTGCGCCGCTGCGCCAACTCACCGCCTTCGGCATCCTGCTGCTGATCTGGGAGGCCGCCGGGCGCTACGACCTGGTCAACCCCCTGTTCGTGCCGAGCCCGAGCCGCATCGGCTCGGCGCTCTGGGAGCTGTTCGCCGACGGGCGCATCTGGCCGCACCTCGACGCCACCTTTACCGCCGCGCTGGTCGGGCTGGCGCTCGGCATCTTGGTCGGGATCGCGCTCGGCGTGCTCGCTGCGCTCATCCCTCCGGTCGCCGAACTGCTTGAACCGGTGATGACGCTGCTCAACGCCATCCCGCGCGTGGTGCTGGCGCCGTTGTTCGTGATCTGGCTCGGCATCGAACTCGCCTCCAAGGTCGCGCTCGCCTTCATCCTGGTGGCGGTGGTGATCTTCTTCACGGTCTATGGCGGCATCCGGCAGGTCGACCGCAGGCTGGTCGAGCGCATCGTGACGCTCGGCGGCGGCCGTTGGGAGCTGGTGCGGCACGTCTACCTCCCCTCGGTGGCGGCCTGGGTGCTGGGCAATCTCAAGGTCGCGGTCGGCTTCGCCTTCACCGGCGCCTGCGTTGGCGAATTCGTGGGCGCGAGCCGCGGGCTCGGCTATCTGCTCTCCTTCGCGCAATCGACCTACAACTCCGCGCTGATGTTCGCATTGATTTTCCTGATCATGGTGGTGGTGCTGCTGATCTTCGCCGCCGCCGGGCGGCTCGAACGGTTCCTGCTGCGCTGGCAGTAGCGCGCGATGCCGAAAAGTGGCACCGGTTTTCGGAGTGGGTCATGCGCCGCCGAGGGATATTCCGATGACGGCAACCTGTCGGGAGGCCTGCTGCAACGTAACGCCTCGGCTGACGGTGACCGAGCTGTTCGAGCGCGGCTTCCGCCGCAGTCGCGAGGCGCCGCTGCCGATCCAAGGCGCGACCTGCGCCGGCGCCGACGACAATACCGCCGCCTTCAGCCTCGACGTTGCCGGCGGCAGGATCGTCGCGGTGCGCTTCCGGGCCTCCTGTTGCGCGACGTTGATGGCCTATTGTGAATTCATCGCCGAGATCGCCCCGGGCTTCGGGATCGCGATCGCGCAGGAGCTGACGGCAACCAACGTGGTGGAGGGCGTGCCCGGGGTGCCGGCGCTCAAGCGCGACCGCGCCGTTCTGGCCGTCGCGGCCTTCCGCGCTGCGCTTGCCGCGACGGACGAATTGCATCGGGGAGCATCGAACAATGAAAGTCGCCTACATCTTCGCCACCCAGCGCCATAACGTCTCCTACGTGCTCGCCAAGATGATCCTGCCGCAGCTCGAACAGAGGCGGCACGGGGCCGATGTCGTCGGCATGTTCTTCTTCGAGGACAACAACTACGTCCTGGTCGACGGCAATCCGATCGGCGCGCGGCTCACCAAGGTCGCGAAGGAAACCGGCATGCTGCTGATGGGCTGCGACCAGTGCTGCTACGAGCGCGAGATCGCCGACAGGCTTTTTCCCGGCGTGCCGATCGGCTGCTTCCCCGACCTCTACAAGGCGCTGTCCGGCAACATGCCGGACCAGGTGATCACGCTGTAGCGCCTTGCAGATTGGAACCTTGCCTGGTCCAGGGCGTTGACCGCGCGACATCTGTTCGTGCGAGGCAACGTCATGCTGACGACCATTCTGATTGTCATTCTCATTCTTGCGCTGATCGGTGCGCTGCCGACCTGGAACTACAGCCGCAACTGGGGCTACGGTCCGGGTGGCGGCGTCGGCCTGCTGCTGATCATCCTGATCATTCTCGCCCTGACCGGCCGCGTGTAGCGCCACACGCCAAGCATGCGCACGTCGCGGCCCGGAACAACACTTGGCCGCGACGCGCGGCTATCGTTGCTCCCCGATCAGCTTGAACCACTCGTCCTCGGTGAGCACGGTCACGCCGAATTCCCTGGCCTTGCCGAGCTTCGAGCCGGCGCCCGGGCCGGCAACGACGTAGTCGGTCTTCTTCGACACCGAGCCCGCAGTCTTGGCGCCGAGCCGCTCGGCCATGGCCTTGGCCTCGTCGCGCGTCATCTTCTCCAATGAACCCGTGAACACGACAGTCTTGCCGGCAACGGGCGAATCGGTACGCGGCTTCTCGACGTCGAGGATCGTGACCTGCTTCGCCAGACGTTCGACAAGCTCGCGGTTGTGCGGCTCGCCGAAATAATCCGCGATTGCCTCTATGACGGTATCGCCGATCTGATCGAGCGCATCCATCTCCTGCCTGATGTCCTGGTTACCCTTGGCGACCTCAAGGCTCGCGTCATGGAAGGCCTGCCACGAACCATACCCCCGGGCCAGCGCCATGGCCGTCGTCTCGCCGACATGGCGAATTCCCAAGGCGTAGATGAAGCGATCGAGAGAAATCTCGCGACGCGCCTCGATCGCGCGATAAAGATTACGGACCGATGTTTCGCCGTAACCTTCGACCTCGCGGAGGTTGATAGACTTGTCGCGCTCCTCCAGGGTGAAGATATCGGCCGGCTCCTTGACCCAGCCTTGTCCATAGAACAGCTCGATTTGCTTCTCGCCGAGGCCATCGATATCGAAGGCGCGACGCGACACGAAGTGCTTGAGGTGTTCGATGCGCTGGAATGGGCAGGCGAATTCCCCCGTACAGTGCGCTCTTGCACCCTGCTCGCCCCCGGCGATGATCTCGCGAACCACCTCGGTCTTGAGGTCGCAGGGACATTTTGTCGGAAACTCGTAAGGCGTCGAGTCCTTTGGACGCTTGTCAAGGACCACTTCGACCACTTGCGGGATGACATCACCGGCGCGCTGGATGACGACGGTATCCTTCTTGCGCACATCAAGGCGCGCAATCTCATCCTGATTGTGAAGAGTGGCGTTCTGCACAATCACGCCGCCCACCGACACCGGCTCCAGTTTCGCGACCGGGGTTAGCGCGCCGGTGCGGCCGACCTGGATCTCGATGTCACGTACGACGGTTGTCGCCCTTTCGGCCGCGAACTTGTGCGCGATCGCCCAGCGCGGCGAGCGCGACACGAAGCCGAGCCGCTCCTGCCAGTCGAGGCGGTCGAGCTTGTAGACGACGCCATCGATGTCGTAATCGAGCTCGGCGCGCCGACCTTCGACGTCCCGATGAAAGGCGAGCATCTCGTCCACCGAGCGTACGATCGTCCAGAGCGGGTTGGTCTTGAAGCCGATCTTGCCCAGCCATTCGATCATGCCGGATTGCCTGTCCGACGCCTTGTCGGCGATCTCGCCCCAGGAATACGCGAAGAAATGCAGCGGCCGCGACGCCGTGATCGAGGGGTCCTTCTGGCGCAGCGAACCCGCGGCCGAGTTCCGGGGATTGGCGAACACCGGCTCACCAGCCTCGGCCTGGCGCCTGTTGAGCGCAAGGAAAGCGTCCTTGGTCATGTAGATCTCGCCACGGATCTCGCAGGTGGCGGGGATATGTCGGCCCCTGAGCGTGTGGGGAACGTCCCGGATCGTACGCACATTGGCGGTGACGTCCTCGCCCTCGTAGCCGTCGCCGCGGGTGGCGGCGGTCACCAGCGCGCCGTCTTGGTAGCGCAGCGACATGGAGAGCCCATCGATCTTCGGCTCGGCAGTGAAGGCGAGCGGCTCGTCCTGCTTCAGATTGAGGAAGCGCCGGATACGCCCGACGAAATCCGCGACCTCCTCCGCGTCGAACGCATTCTGGAGCGACAGCATCGGCACCGCGTGCCGGACCTTGGCAAAGCCGCGCGCAGGCGCGGCGCCGACCTTGCGCGAAAGACTATCGAGCGTGCGCAGGTCCGGGAACCGTTCCTCGATCGCTTCGTAACGGCGGCGCAGCGCATCGTATTCCGCATCCGAAACCGTCGGCGCGTCCTTCTGGTAGTAGCTCTCGTCATGGCGCCTGATCTCGGCGTCGAGGCGGGCGTGCTCGGCCTTGGCCTGCTTGTCGGTGAGCTTTTCGACGGCGATCTTGCTGTTGTCGCGGGCTGCCATGGGCGATTTCTAGCGAATGGCGCGAGCCGCGCCAACGCGGCCGCAGGCCGTTTCCACCGCCCTGCCGTGACGATAGGATGGCGGCCCTCGACCGGGCTCAACTCAACGAGGCTCGGCGCAACAGCCACACGGGAGGTTCCCATGCGAGCCATCGCTGTACTCGGCGCAGCCGCGCTTGTCCTTTCAGCCGGGAGTGCGCCGGCTCAGGTCACTGCGCTCACCAATGCGACCCTGATCGACGGAACCGGCGCCGCCCCTCAAGGCGGCGTCACCATCGTGATGCGGCAGGGGCGCATCGCGGCCATCGGTCGCGATGTCAGGGCGCTCGACGGCGCTGCCGTCGTCAACCTCGCCGGCAAATACGTGGTGCCGGGCATCATCAACGGCCACGGCCATGTCGGGCCGGCGCCGCATCCCAAACAGGTCCGCCAATATGCGCTCTACGGCGTGACCACGACCACCAGCATGGGCTCCGACCCGGACGCCATCGCCGACTACAAGGCGCGCACGCGCGCCGGCGACATCCAGGGTTCGCGCGTGCTCACCGTGATGTATCGCTTCACCACCATGCTGGCGCCCGGCGCCGGCTACGACTACCGCACGCCCGAGGCCGCACGCGGCAAGGTCGATGAGATCGCCGGGAAGGGCGCCGACGTGCTGAAGGTCTGGGTCGACGCGTAGGGCGGCAGGGTGCCCAGGCTGTCGCGCGACATGGTTTCGGCCATCGTCGACCAGGGGCGCAAGCACAATCTCATCACCGGCGCGCATATCGTGGAGCTTGCCGACGCCAACATGGTGATCGACGAGGGCGTGCGCATCCTTCTGCACAATGTGCGCGACCGGGAGGTGGGACCCGATTTCATCGCGCGGCTGACGGACCGCAACATCACGGTGATCTCCACCCTGGCGCGCGAGGAGGGCATGTTCGTCTACGGCAATGCCGGCCCGGGCTTCACCGACAATCCGTTCTTCACCAAGTCGGTGCCCCCGGAGCGGATGGCGGTGCTCACCGGCAAGATCCGCGAGCAGCAGGCCAAGTCGAAGGCCGCGACCGCGCCATGCGGGCCTTTGAAATCGACAAGACGAATCTCAAGAAGATGGTCGACGCCGGCGTCCGCTTCGGGTTCGGCGCCGATTCCGGCGGCGCTCCGGACCGCTTCTTTGTGCAGGGCTTCTTCGAACACCGGCAGATGGAACTGATGGTGCAGGCCGGGCTCAGCCCCATGCAGGTGATCCAGGCGTTCTCGCGCAATAATGCGGAAGCCTACGGCATCGACAGGGATTTCGGCACGCTGGCGCTCGGCAAGTACGCCGACCTCCTGGTGCTCGCGAACAATCCGCTCGACGACATCCTCAACATGCGGACGCTCGAGGCGGTCTACATCAACGGCAGAAAATTCGAATAGGGAGGCAGCCATGTCCACGATCCATCGCGCCGCCGCCGTGGCGGCGGTCGTCGTTGTGTGCGGATTGAGCCCGTCATTCACCGGCGCCAATGACGTGCCGCGCTTCGAAATCGACGCCACGTGGCCCAAACCGCTGCCCGGCGACTGGATTACCGGGCGGCTCGGCGGCGTCTGCATGGATGCCAAGGGCGACAACGTCTACGTCGTCAACCGCCAGGACATCACCCGGGAAGAGCAGGAAACGTCCACCTCCGCGCCCGCGATCATCAAGTTCAGCCCGGCCGGCGACGTGATCTCGTCGTGGGGCGACCAGACCACCGTGCCGCGATCGATCCACGGCTGCTTCGTCGATCTGTCGGGCAATGTCTGGGTTGCCGGCAACGGCGACGCCATGATCCAGAAATACGGCCCGGACGCCAAGCTTCTGCTCCAGATCGGCCAGCGCGGCAAGTTCGACTCGGTCGACGGCACCCGCAAGGGCAAGGGCACCAATTCCGCCAGGGACCAGCTTCACATGCCGGCGGCGATGGTGGTCGATCCCGACAACGGCGACATTTTCGTAGCCGACGGCTACGGCAATCGCCGGGTCGTGGTGTTCGACCGCAACGGCAAGTACCTGCGCCAGTGGGGCCGGCAGGCGACCGACGAGGAAACCCAGAAGGGCGTGCCCGGCGTGTTCGCGCAGGTCGTGCACTGCATTCACATGAGCAATGCGGGCCTGATCTATGTGTGCGACCGACAGGGCAACCGGGTGCAGGTGTTCCGCAAGGACGGCAGCTTCGTGCGCAACATCAACATCCCGAACAAGTCGGGCAAGCTGCCGGACCGGCGCGGCACCGCCTGGTGGGCGGCGTTCTCGCCCGACAAGGAGCAGCGCTACATGTACGTCATGAGCGGCGGCACCGAGCAGGTCCACATCCTCGATCACAAGAGCGGCAGCATTCTCTCAAGCTTCGGGCGGCCGGGACATCAGATCGGCAACTTCACCCACGGCCACACCATCGCGGTGGATTCGCAGGGCTCGATCTACGTCGCCGAGACGGATTGGGGCCGCAGGATTCAGAAGTTCCGGCTGGTGCGGTAGGGCGGTTCAGGTTTTGTCGGAATCGTCATGCGCGGGCTTGACCCGCGCATCCATCGACATGAGAGAGTCGTTTCAAACAGATGGATTGCCGGATCAAGCCCGGCAATGACAAGGCTGGTTTCCCATCGAAAGCGAAACGACCCTGGATCAACTCCACTGCGTCAGACAGCGGGGGCCGCTGCGATTGTGCCCCCGCGGGAGAGGGCCCAGATGCAGGCGCCGCGCTTGTGACGCAGCAAGATAAAGAGGCCCTACCCCGCAGCCTTGATCAGCCGCTCGGCGGCGGCGCGCGCCTCGGCGGTGATCTCGGCGCCCGCCAGCATGCGCGCGATCTCCTCGCGGCGGCGCTCGGCGGCGAGCTCGGCCACGCGGGTCGCCACCCGCCGGCCGCGATCGAGCGCGTCCTTCGAGATCAGGTAGTGGCGGCCGGCGCGCGCGGCGACCTGCGGGGCGTGCGTCACGGCAATCACCTGCGCACGCCTGGCGAGCCGCGCCAGCCGTACGCCGATGGCGTCGGCCACCGCGCCGCCGACACCGGTGTCGATCTCGTCGAACACCAGCGTCGGCGCCGAGCCGCGGTCGGCCAGCACCACCTTCAGCGCCAGCAGGAAGCGCGCCAGTTCGCCGCCGGAGGCGACCTTCATCATCGGGCCGGGGCGTGTGCCCGGATTGGTCTGCACCCAGAATTCGACCCGGTCGATGCCGTGCGGCCCGGGCGCGTTCTCGTCGGTTGCCAGATCGATGGAGAACCTCGCCCGCTCGAGCTTGAGCGGCTTCAACTCCGCATTGACTGCCTTGTCGAGTGTCTCGGCCGCCTTGCGGCGTTCTGCCGACAGCGCCGTCGCCGCCTGGCGGTATCGCTCCGCCGCCTCAGCGGCCGCCTTCTCCAGTGCCGCAAGCCGCTCTGCGCCGGCGTCGATCAGCGCGAGGTCGGAAGCATAGCGCGCCGCCAGCGCATTCAGCCCATCCACCGGCACATTGTATTTGCGCGCCGCTGCACGCAACGCGAACAGCCGCTCCTCGATGCGCTCCTGTTCGTGCGGATCATGATCGGCGGCCTGCAACGCAGCCTCCAGATGACCGCGGGCCTCGTCGAGGGCGGTCAATGCGGCATCGAAAGCCTTCACCGCCGGCTCAATCAAGGACGGCGCGTTTGCGGTGCGGCGCTCGAGCCGGCGCACCGCCGCTGCCAATGCCGGTATCGGTGACTGGCCGCCGGCCACCGCATCGTGCGCCTCGCGCAGGTCGCCGGCGACCTTCTCGGCCTGCATCATGGCGGCGCGGCGCTCCGCCAGCGACGTCTCTTCCGCGGGCTCCGGTTTCAACCGATGCAGCTCCTCGACGGCGTGCCGCAGCCAGTCGGCCTCGCGCTGCGCACGCTCCACCTCGGCCCGATGCGAGGCGACCGCCTGCTCGCAGGCGCGCCGCTCGTCCCACAGCCGCGCAACCGCGCGCGCCTCGCCGTCGAGGTCGCCGAAGGCATCGAGCAAGGCGCGATGGGTCGCAGCATCGACCAGCGCGCGGTCGTCATGCTGCCCGTGGATTTCGACCAGGGCCGATCCCAGCGACCGCAGCGCCTGCACGCTCACCGGCTGATCGTTGACCAGGGCGCGGGTACGCCCGTCGGCGAACTGGGTCCGGCGCAGGATCAGCTCGTCGTCCGGCGGAATCCCGTTGTCGGCGATCACCTGGCGCGCCGGGTGGTCGCGCGGCAGATCGAAGGCCGCCGTCACCTGTCCCTGCTCAGCCCCGTGCCGCACCAGGGCGGCATCGCCGCGGGCGCCAAGCGCAAGCGCAAACGCATCGAGCAGGATCGACTTGCCGGCACCGGTTTCCCCGGTGAGCACGGCAAGCCCGCCGGCAAAATCGATGTCGAGCCGATCGATCAGGACGATGTCGCGGATCGAAAGTCGGGTAAGCATCAGACGACAGGCAACCGGGGACAGGGACCGACAGGATAATTGCGATTCTGCCGTCTGTCGTCCGCCCTGTGGCAGCCGGTTTCAGCCGGTGCTGCCGATGCCGAGCCTCCGGAACGCCTGGCTGATCCAGGAGTCACGGTTCTCCGCGGGCAACAGCCCCCGCCGCTGGACCAGCGCGTAGGCGTCCTTGTACCAGCGGCTGTCCGGGAAATTATGTCCCAGCACGGCGGCAGAGGTCTGCGCCTCGCCGACGATGCCGAGGGAGAGATAGGCCTCGGTCAGGCGCAGCAGCGCTTCCTCGACATGGCGGGTGGTCTGATAGCGCGTCACCACAATCTTGAAACGGTTGATGGCGCCCGCCCAGTCGCGGCGATCCATGTAATAGCGGCCGATCATCATCTCGCGGGCGGCCAGATTGTCGCGCGCCACGTCGATCCGCCGTTTGGCGGTCACCGCGTATTCGGAGTTCGGGTATTTGCGGACCACTTCGTCGAAGGCGGAGATCGCGCGCTCGGTGCGATCCTGGTCGCGGGTGACGTCGCGAATCTGGTCGAAATAGCACGATCCGATCAGGAACTGCGCATAGGCGGCGTCCGGACTGCCCGGATGGAGCTGGATGTAGCGCCGCGAGGCGGTGATCGATTCCTCGTACATGCCGGCCTGGTAGTAGGTGTAGGCAGTCATGATCAGCGATTTGCGCGCCCACTCGGAGTAGGGATGCTGGCGGTCGACCTCCTCGAACCGCTTGGCGGCGGTGCGCAAATCCTTCTTGGCATTCAGGAGGTAGAGGCCTTCGTTATAGAGCTTGTCGGCCGGTTCCTCGAACACCTCCTGCCGGCCGCCCCAGAAGCTGCTCAACGATTCGCAGCCAATCAGCACCGGCGCCAGAAGCGCCAGCAGGATTGCACGCGCGATGAGTTGTCCGCGTCGGCTGTTCGACGTAAGCGACATACGCACCTTGCAGCTGACGATCCGAATCCCCCGGCCGCTCCCCGGGCCTTCCCGTCACCCCAGGAATACCCGATAACCCACGGCATTACCACGCGAATAGGCGGACAATCCGCCCGGAATATGGCGGATCATAGGGGTCGGGCGGTAAAGCTCGCGTTAGGACACGTCCGGCGCGTAGGCCGGAACCGCAAGGCCGGCTGCGACATCGCCATGGCCGCGCACCGGACGGACCTGCTCGGCCTCGACCACGGTCCAGGCGCTGGCGTCGGACATCAGCGCCGTCACGGCTGCGTAATTCAGCTTATGGCCGCCGCGCACCGACCGATAGACCCCCAGGAGCGGCGCGCCGGCGAGCGCCAGATCGCCGATGGCATCGAGCACCTTGTGCCGCACGAACTCGTCCGGGAAACGCGCTCCCTCGGGATTGAGGATGCGGCTGTCGCTGACGACCAGCGTATTTTCCAGCGATGCACCGAGCGCATAGCCGGCGCTCCACAGCCGCGTCACGTCGCGCATGAAGCCGAACGTGCGGGCGCGTGCAAATTCCCGGCGGAAGGTTTCCGGGCGGCCGTCATAGGCGATGGACTGGCGGCCGATCAGCGGATGATCGAATTCGATCTCGGCCTCGACCCGGAAGCCGCGCGAAAACGGGCGAAACTCGGCCATCGCGTCGCCGATCGCGACCTGGACCGGCTTCAGCACGCGGATGCAGCGGCGCGGCTCGCTCAGCGATTCAAGACCAACCTGATCGATCGCCAGCACGAAGGGCGCCGCGCTACCGTCCATGATCGGAGCTTCGGGACCGTCGATCTCAACCACCACGTTGTCCACGCCGAGCCCACGCAATGCTGCGAGGATGTGCTCGGCGGTGGACACCAGCGGGCCTGACGCATCTCCCAGGACGGTAGCAAATTCGGTTGCAGTGACGGACCGGATGGTCGCTTCGATCTCGCGATGGCGCGAGCCCCGGAGGCCGGTGCGGATGAAACGAATGCCGGTATCGCCGTCGGCCGGGTGCAGGGTGAGCGTGACCGGCAATCCGGAGTGGACCCCGACGCCCGTCAGCACGGCCTGATCGCGAAGCGTGGTCTGCTTGCCGATCTTCATGCCCGTCCCACCTACGCGCCTGCCCATTTCCGCCAGACAAGCGACCAATCACCGAAGCGACACACGGATGTCGCTTTGCAAACGTCAGTTGGGACGTGACTATTGTTCCGAAGTCTTCTTTTTGTAGCGGATTGCTACAAGTCCCCCGACGAATTCCCCTGTTGCGGTGGCAGCTTAGCGGGACTTTCGGCCAACTCAACTCACGCTTTCTTACGGACTGTTACCTCGATCTGGCCGCATTCGTGCCCTCGGACCGTCGCAAGTTGGGACAGGAAGCCGCTGGGACCACGACCAGTTGTTGGTGCGATCGAACCCACAGCCCAGTCGAGGGGCCGCCGATTTGGTTAATCTGGGCAACCGGTTACCGCCACTGCCGGCGGCCGGGGGACGGGCGTGGATGCCTCCCCCCAGGCCCCCTCAGCGGGACGGAGCGGCGCCCGCGCGCCGCGTCAGTTCGCCTGCCGGCGCAGGAACGCCGGGATGTCGAGCTGATCGTCCTCCGGCGAATTATTCACAGGAGCCTGACGCCCGAGGGGGTCGAGTCCCTGGTGGGGAGGCCGCTTGGCGAAATCGGAGACCGGGTCGGGCCGCGCCTGGACGGGCGCCGGCCGCGGCGTCATGGGGCGATCGGGCATCCGCGGCAGGGGCGGCATCTGCGCCCGCGGCGGCTGCGGCGGTGCCGCATCCTCTTCGCGCCGGCCGAGGCCGACCGAGGCAAGCCGCTGGAGCAGTCCCATGCGCCGCTTCTCCGGGTGCTCGGGCGGGGCGGCTTCGCCGCGCTGGACGCGCAGCTCGTTCTGTGCCGGCAGCGGCAGTTCGTCGATCCTCGGCATCCGCGGGCCGCGCGCAACCGGCCGTTCCGGCGCAGGCGGGATGAAGGCCGTCGCCGGCGGCGGTTCGAACGCCTTCGGCTCGTGCGCCGGCTCGGGGAACAGCGACGGCTTCGGCTGCATCGGCCGGATGGTCACGTCGTCGATGCCGGTGATCGGCAGCACCGCGGCTTCCACGGCGGCCTTCGCCGCCGCTTCGATCGCTTCCTGGGCGTGCGGATTTGCCGGGGCGTGGCTGCCGGCCGCAGGCATCGCCGGCGCGCGATTGCTGCGCTCGACGCGCTCGGCCATGCGCTGCTGGTCGGCGCGCAGCTTCTGGGTGAGCTCCGCGAGCTTCGCCTCCGGAGCCGAAACTGGCCGCGGCGTGGCCGCGGTCGCGGCGTGGTCGATACCGGTGGCGACCACCGATACCCGAATTGTGCCCTCCAGGCTCTCGTCGAAGGTCGCGCCGACGATGATGTTGGCGTCCTGATCGACCTCTTCGCGGATGCGGGTGGCGGCCTCGTCGACTTCGTAGAGCGTGAGATCGCGTCCACCGGTGATCGAGATCAGGAGGCCCTTGGCACCCTTCATCGAAGCGTCGTCGATGAGCGGATTGGCGATCGCGAGCTCGGCTGCCGACAGCGCGCGCTTCTCGCCCTGCGCTTCGCCGGTACCCATCATGGCCTTGCCCATCTCGCGCATCACCGCGCGTACGTCGGCGAAGTCGAGGTTGATGAGGCCTTCCTTCACCATCAGGTCGGTGATGCAGGACACGCCCGAGCGCAGCACTTCGTCGGCGAGCGCAAACGCGTCGGCAAACGTGGTCTTCTCATTGGCGACCCGGAACAGGTTTTGATTCGGGATGATCAGGAGCGTGTCGACGACCTTCTGTAGTTCGACAATGCCGGCTTCGGCCACCCGCATGCGGCGGATGCCCTCGAAATGGAAGGGCTTGGTGACCACGCCAACTGTGAGGATGCCGAGTTCTTTGGCGGTGCGGGCGACCACCGGGGCGGCGCCGGTGCCGGTGCCGCCGCCCATGCCGGCGGTGACGAACACCATGTGCGCGCCCTGCAGGTGGTCGCGGATCTCGTCGATCACCTCCTCGGCGGCGGCGCGCCCGACCTCCGGCTGCGAGCCGGCGCCGAGCCCCTCGGTGACCTGCACGCCCATCTGGATGATGCGTTCCGCCTTCGAGGTGGTCAGCGCCTGCGCGTCGGTATTGGCGACGACGAAATCGACGCCCTGGAGCCCGCTCGCGATCATGTTGTTGACGGCGTTGCCGCCGGCGCCGCCGGTCCCGAACACGGTGATCCGCGGCTTCAGCTCACGGATGTCGGGCATCTGTAAATTGATGGTCATGGTTGCCTCTTGGTTCCGCGCGCACCGTAGCGACGCCGCCGTCGCATGCAATACGAGCCCCGGGAGCGAGCGAGGCTTCGGTCAGGCCGGCATCGGTGGTGAACTGAAGCAGAAGCCGGTTCCCCCTCGATCCGGCCGCGTAGCGGCGATCCGCGTGATACGCGCTACGACAGCCGAAGGGCCTCGTGCGCCCCCGACACTAGTCTTCGGGCCTGTTGGTTAACAAAACATGAAAATTGAACGCGGCGGCCGACGATGTTTTGCTCCGCCACGGGAATGTCCCGCCTGCTCTGCCGCGATGACGCCGGCGCCGGCATGTCGGGCAAACGATGGCGTGGCGGACGCTGTCATACGTGTGGGGTCTGTCACCGAGGACGCGCGATCAGAAGCTGTCGCGCAGCCAGCGTCCGACGCGGGCGAAGTAGCCGCCTGCGCCGGCCGTGGTCCGCCGCACCGGCTGCGGTTCGCGCGGCTCGAGATGCGCCAGCTGCGGATAGACCAGGAGCCCGGTCGCCACCGCAAAGGCCGGCCCCTTGGCCTCCTCCGGCAGTCCGGCAATGCCGAGCGGCCGTCCAATCCGCACCGGCCGCCCGAGGATCTGCGTCGCCAGATCCGGCAGGCCGGTGAGCTGGCTCGCACCGCCGGTCAGCACCACCCGCCCACGCGGCTCGGCCGCAAACGGCGATGCCGCCAGGCGATCGCGCACCATCTCCAGGATCTCCTCGACGCGCGGCTTGATGATGCGCACGAGCTGCGCGCGCGAGACGAACTGCGGCGCCCCGTGGGCATCGTCGTCCACCGGCGGAACCGTGATCATGTCGCGCTCGTCGGAGCCGCCGGCGAGCACGCTGCCGTAGAGCGTCTTGATGCGCTCGGCGTCGGCGATGCGGGCGTTGATCCCGCGCGCGATGTCCATGGTCACGTGGTGGCCGCCGAGCGCAAAGCCGTCGCCATGCACGAAGCGTCCGCCCGAGAACACCGCGAGCGTGGTGGTGCCCGCGCCCATGTCGACGAGAGCGGCGCCCAGATCGGCCTCGTCGTCCGCCAGCACCGACAGCGCCGCCGCATAGGAGCTTGCCACCATCGAGGCGACCTGGATATGACAGCTTTCGATCGCGTACATCAGGTTGCGGATGACCGACATGTCGGCGGTCAGGACGTGCATGTCGATGCCGAACTCGCGCCCCAGCATGCCGCGCGGGTCGCGAATGCCGGACACGCCGTCGAGCGAGTAGCCGATCGGCAGCGAATGCAGCACGGCGCGGCCGGCGCGCGCCGAATGCCGGGTTCCCGCCGCGATGACGCGGGCGATGTCGCGCTCCGACACGGTCGCGCCGGCGACCGTCACCGACGCCGACATCAGCGCGCTGGCCGGCTTGCCGGCGGCCATCGAAACGATCACCGCTTCGAGCTGCATCTTCGCGCTGCGCTCGGCGAGGTCGATGGCCTGCCGCATCGCCTCTTCCGCCGCCTGGAGATCGACCACCGCGCCGGCCTTGATGCCGCGGGCGAGGGTGTGGCCGAATCCGACCACGTCGACGGCATGCGTGCGCCGGCGCAGGATGTCCTGCGGCCCCTGCGGCTTCAGCCGCGCGATCAGGCACGCCACCTTGCTGGTTCCCACATCGAGCGCCGCCACCAGCGCCGAGCGCTTGGGCGACAGCGCCTTGGCCTTCGGCGTGAGGCCGAACTGGAGGACGTTCATGCGCGGCCGCCCTTCTTGCCCTTCTTCGGCAGCTGTTCCTGACGTGCCTTGGCCGCCGTCTCCGACTGCCGCACGGTCACGCGATCCGGCAGCCGCAGGTCGATGCTGACGATGTCGCGCGACAAGAGCTGGACCTCGCGGTCGAGCGCGACGAGCTGCTCCAGCGCGCCGACGGCGCCGAATTCCGGCAGCCGGATGTCGAGCCCGTTGCGCAGGCGCAGATTCCAGCGCCGCTCGCCGACCAGGATCGAGGCCCGCACCTGATCGCGGATCGCCGGGAAGCGATCGAGCAGCGCGAGAAAGTCCCTGGCGCGGGTTTCGGCGCCGGCGCCGACCACCATCGGCAGGGTCAGCAGTTGCGGCGCCACGAACGATTCCAGCACCGTGCCGTCATCGGCAATGACCGAGACGCGCCGGTCTTTCTGCCACAGCGCGAACGGCACGCGCTCCCTGATCTCAATCTGGAGCTGGCCCGGCAGGAGCTTGCGCACGGTGGCGTCGGCGATCCACGGATTGGTCTTCAGCCGCTCGCGCGTCGTATCGACGTCGAGAAACAGGAGCGACGAGCGGCCGGTGACCTGCGCGGAGGCCAGCACCTCCTCGCGCGTCAACTGATCGTGCCCGGTGACGGAGAGGTCGGCGATCTGGAAGCCGACCGCATTGGCGACCTGGTCGCGTGCATCCGCGAAGGCGGCGGCGATGGCCGGCATGTGCTCGCCCTTCACGACGCCGTAGCCGAGGCCGCCGAGCATGATGAGGACGGCGGCGGCCACGCCCGCGCCGCGCGGGACGCGCACGCGCAGCAGCCGCGTCCAGCAGCGCTGCATCAACCATTGCATGCGCGTCGGCGGCACCAGCGGATCGATCGGCGGCAATGGGGCGCGGCCGGTGGGCGGCCGCAGCCGGGCGATCCAGGTCAGCGATTGAGCGAGGCGTCCTCGACCATCCATCGCACAAGCTCGTCAAACGCAAGGCCCGCGTGCACCGCGAGCTCGGGGACGAGCGAGGTTTCGGTCATGCCGGGTTGGGTGTTGACCTCCAGACAGACCAGCCCTCCCGTCCCCTCGATGCGGTCGTCGTAGCGAAAGTCCGCCCGCGAGACGCCGCGACAGCCGAGCGCCTTGTGCGCCCCCAACGCCAGTTCTCGGACCCGTTGGTAAACAAAGGGTGAAACCGGCGCCGGCAGCAGGTGCCGGGACCCGCCGGGGGCGTATTTGGCCTCGTAGTCGTAAAACCGGACCGTCGGCACGATCTCGATCACCCCAAGCGCCTGCTCGCCCATGACCGCACAGGTCAACTCCTTGCCGGCAACGTACTTTTCAACGATGACCCGGTCGCCGAAGGTCCAGTCCTCGCGGGTCAGCTCCTGCGGCGGATGGGCGTGGTCGGCGGTCACCACGAAGACCCCGACGCTCGACCCCTCCGCAATCGGCTTGATGACGTAGGGCGGCGGTATCAGGTGGCGCTGCGCCGCCTCGAAGCGGTCGGCCACGATTCCCTCCGGCACCGGCACGCCGGCGGCCCGGAACAGGGTCTTCGCGACATCCTTCTGCATCGCCAGCGCGGAGGCGAGCACGCCGGAATGGCTGTAGGGAATCCCCACGACCTCAAGCAGGCCCTGCAGCGTGCCGTCCTCGCCCGGCCGGCCGTGCAGCACATTGAGCGCCACGTCCGGCTTCACGGTCGCGAGCACGGACGCGATATCGCGCCCGACGTCGATCCGCGTCACACGATAGCCGACCCTCGCAAGCGCGTCCGCGCAGGCGCGCCCCGACCGCAGCGACACCTCCCGCTCGGCCGACCAGCCCCCGTTCAGAACCGCGACGTGCTTGCTCATGTCCCTCGCTGAGGCGCGAAGTGATTCGCGACGGAACTCAATAGAATCGAGATTTGGCGTGGCGTCGAGAGTCCTGCGCCGATTTGTTGGCGCGAATCCGATCGGCAGCGCGGGGGGATTGGCCTAGTGCCGTCCAGATGTGCGACTTCGGCGTCGACGGCCTCTCCGGCGGCCGCACGCCCGATCGTCTTGACGCGCTGGTGTGGGGGTGACGGAGCTGCCGCTGCCCACCCTACCGCGTCAATCGGAATCCGTCGTAAAGCCAGGCCAGGCAATCGAACATGTGGTTCTCGTCCCAGGCGGCCACGGTTTCGTTGCGCACGTCCCGGGCGATGCCTTCGGCGTGATAGAAGTCCCAGAGCGCGCGCGATTCAAGCTGCACGCGTGCAGTGCGCAGCAGCCGCGCGGACTGAAATGCCCTGAACGCCGAAGCGAAGTCGCCGCCGGCGGCGTGGATCAGGTCGCCGAGGCACAGCCCGTCCTCGATCGCCATGCAGGCGCCCTGGGCCAGCGATTGCAGCGGCGCGTGCGCGGCGTCGCCGAGCATCACGATGCGGCCGCTCCACCAGTGCCGGATCGGGTCGCGGTCGCCGATCGGCCGGCGCCAGCCGAAGTCGATCATGGCGACGAGATCGCGCATGGCCGGGTGGGCGTCGCGGTAGGTCTCGGCCAGCTCCGCCCGCTGGGCGGCCAGTTCGCCGCGCTCGCCATGGGTCGCGGTGCGGAACACGGCGACGATGTTGAACAGCGTCCCGTGACGCAGCGGATAGTGCACGATGTGGAATCCCGGGCCGCCCCACAGCACCACTTCGCGGCGGTGCACGTCGGCGGCGAGGTTTTCCATCGGCACGATGGTGCGGTGGGCAACATAGCCGATCGGGCGAGGTTCGCCGTCGCCGACCAGCCTTGCGCGCACGACCGAGCGGATGCCGTCGGCGCCGATCAGGGCCGCGCCCTCGAAATGGCGGCCGTCGGCGGTGGTTGCCGCGACGCGGTCGCCGCGATCCTCGAACGCCGTCACCATGGCGTCGGGCACGAGTTCAATCGCGGACGTCTGCCGGCAGGCATCGAGCAGCACGTTGTGCAGATCGATGCGGTGGATGATCAGGTAGGGCTGCCGGAAGCGGGCGCGGAACGACGCGCCGGTCGGGATGCGCACCAGTTCGGCGCCGGTGAAGGCGTCGCGCATCAACACCGCGGGCGGCACGTCGCCCTTGTCCATCACGGCGTCGGTGAGGCCGAGCCGGTCGAACACATGGAAGACATTGGGGCCAAACTGGATGCCGTAGCCGATGGCGCCGAATTCCGGCGCACCCTCCAGCACGCGGCTGGCGATGCCGTGACGCGCCAGCGCCAGCGCGGTGGTCAGTCCGCCAAGCCCGCCGCCGACAATGAGGATCGGTTGATCTGCCGACACCGGCGTTGCCCCTGATCGGGGCAAGTCTGCCATGACCGTACAAGACCCGACAATCTGTCATTTGGCAAAGCGTTTTCGAATGACTGATGCGCGGGTCAGGCCCGGCGATGACGTGAGAAACTATCGCGCCACGCCGATCCGCTTGATCTCCCATTCCAGCTCTACGCCGGAATGCTCCTTCACCCGGGCGCGCACGGTTTCGCCCAGGGTCTCGATGTCGGTGGCGGTGGCGTTGCCGCGGTTGATCAGGAAGTTGCAGTGCAGTTCCGACACCTGCGCGTCGCCCACCACAAGGCCGCGGCAGCCGGCGGCGTCGATCAGCTGCCAGGCCTTGTGCCCGGGCGGATTCTTGAAGGTGGAGCCGCCGGTGCGGCTCTTGATCGGCTGCGTCGCCTCGCGCGCTTCGGTGATCCTGTCCATCTCGGCGGCAATGGCGGCAGGGTCGCCGGGCGTGCCCTGCAACAGGGCCTGCGTGAAGATGATGTCGTCGGGGACCCCGCAATGGCGATAGGTGTAATGCATGTCGCCGTTCGCCAACACGCGCACCTTGCCCGCGCGGTCGATTCCGCGGGCCTCGATCAGTACATCGCAGGTCTCGCGGCCGTAGGCGCCGCCGTTCATGCGCAGCGCGCCGCCGACAGCACCGGGAATCCCGCGCATGAAGGCGAGCCCGGCGAGCCCCGCCTCCTGCGCCGCGCGCGCCACCCGCACATCCGGCACCGCGGCGCCGGCGCGGATGCGCTCGCCCTCGACCGCGATGTCGGAGAAGCCGCGGCCGAGCCGGACGACGACGCCCGGCACGCCGCCGTCGCGCACGATCAGGTTGGAGCCGAGGCCGACCACAGTGACGGGAATGTCGTTTGGAAGGTTGGCGAGGAGATAGGACAAGTCCGCCTCGTCCTCCGGCATGAACAGCACCTGCGCCGGCCCGCCGACGCGGAACCAGGTCAGCGGCGCCAGCGGCTCGTTGGCCAGAAGCCGGCCGCGCAGCTGCGGCATGCGGGATTTGAGATCGGGCAGCATATCGCGGAACGTCATGCGTATGACACGGCTATCCGATTCATGCGGACTCCGGCAAGCGCCGGCGCGGATTGCGAGCGCAGGCCATCACGACGATCGCTTCATTGGTCGTTCTGTAGATCAAACTGTATGGAAAGAGCCGCAGACGCACTCTCCGAAACTCGCCAAAAGCTTCCGGATACCGACCAGGATTGAGCGCGACCTCAGCGGCCGCTTCGTCGACTGCGGTGATGAACTCGTCGCCCCACCCTTCACTCAAGCTTTCATACTTTTCAGCAGCTTCCGCGATAGCGCGCCGCGCTCGCGGTCGAAACACGATACGCCGACTCATTTATTCCTGGAGCGTAGCCACCTCCGCACGTCCTCCCATGCTTCGGCGGAATCCGGGTGCTTTTGATGCTCAGTCCAGTCCTGCTCGATTTCCGCAACTTCTTCTGGAGTGAGTGGCGGCAAATCTCCGGGCGCAAGGCTATCCCAGAGTTCCTCCACGAATTCGAGACGTTCGGCGGGCGAAAGCGCCATCAATTCCTTTCGCAAGGTGGCCTTGTTCATTTAAGCGTCCATTCAGAGGAGCCCGGGTTCCAAAATAGTAGCAATTGCAGCCTTGCTCAATCGTGTCTTCGAATCACGCCACCTTGCCCGTCGCCGCCAGTTCGCCCGGCAGCGCATAGGCCCACTGCGTGATGTTGCCGGCGCCGAGGAACACCACGATGTCGCCCGGCCGCGCCAGCCGCTTGACGATGCCGGCGATGTCCTGCGGACCGTCGAGCGGGATCACCTGGCGGTGGCCGCGCGCGCGCATGCCCTGCACCAGCGCATCGCGGTCGGCGCCCGCGATCGGCTGCTCGCCCGCCGGATAGACATGCGCCACCATGACGGTGTCGGCGTCGTTGAAGCAGGTGCAGAACTGTTCGAACAGCGACGACAGCCGCGTGTAGCGGTGCGGCTGCATCACCGCGATCACCTGGCCTTTGGTCGATTCGCGCGCCGCGCGCAGCACGGCCGCGATCTCGACCGGGTGATGGCCGTAATCGTCAATGATCGGCACGCCGTTCCACTCGCCGGTGCGGGTGAAGCGCCGCCGCACGCCGCCGAAGCCGGCCAGCGCCTTGCGGATCATGTCATCGCCGATGCCGAGTTCACGCGCCACCGCGATTGCAGCGGTGGCGTTGAGCGCGTTGTGGCGGCCCGGCATCGGCAGCGTGAGACTGCGGATGGTGTGGACTTCCTGCCCGGCGCGGTTGCGGAACATCACGCCGAAGCGCGACGCGCCATTGGCGTGGTCGAGATCGATCAGCCGCACGTCGGCCTGCGGGTTCTCGCCATAGGTGACGATGCGGCGGTCCTCGATGCGACCGACGAGCTGCTGCACCACCTCGTGGTCGGTGCACATCACCGCAAAGCCGTAGAACGGCACGTTCTCGACAAAGCCGCGGAACGCCTCCTGTACCGCGTCGTAGGTCTTGAAGTGGTCGAGATGCTCGGGGTCGACATTGGTGACGACGGCAATGTCGGCCGGCAGCTTCAGGAACGTGCCGTCCGACTCGTCGGCTTCCACCACCATCCAGTCGCCGCCGCCGAGCCGCGCATTGGTGCCGTAGGCCTCGATGATGCCGCCGTTGATCACGGTCGGGTCGAGATTGCCGGCATCGAGCAGCGCAGCCACCAGCGATGTGGTCGTGGTCTTGCCGTGGGTGCCGGCGATTGCGACGCAGCTTTTCAGCCGCATCAGTTCGGCCAGCATCTCCGCGCGCCGCACCACCGGCAGGCGCTTCGCCCGCGCCGCCACCAGTTCCGGATTGTCGCGCCTGATCGCGGTCGAGACCACGACCACCTCGGCGGCGCCGAGATTGGCGGCGGCGTGGCCGATCGACACGGTCGCACCCTTGTCGCGCAGGCGCTTGATGTTATAGCCCTCGGCGGCATCGGAGCCCTGCACCACATAGCCGAGATTGATCAGCACCTCGGCGATGCCGCTCATGCCGATGCCGCCGATGCCGACGAAGTGGATCGGCCCGATATCGCGCGGAAGTTTCATGCCGTGCCCCTGTTGATCGTCGCAAGCACCAGGTCGGCGAGCCGCTCGGCGGCATCGGGCGCGCCCTGCGCGCGCGCGGCGGCCGCCATTGCTACGAGCTTTTGCGGGTTGGAGGCAAGCGCGGTGATTTCGGATGCCAAACGCTCCGGCGTGAAATCGTTCTGCGGCAAGCGGATGGCGCCGCCGGCAGCGGCCAGCACGCCGGCATTGGCGAACTGGTCCTGATCGAGCGCGCCCGGCAGCGGAACCAGGATCGACGGCCGCCCGATCGCCGCCAGTTCGGCCACGGTCGAGGCGCCCGACCGCGATATCACCAGATGCGCGGCGGCGATCCGCGCCGGCAGATCGGAAAAGAACGGGGCGACCTCGCAGGCGATGCTGAGCCGCGCGTAGGTCTCGCGCACGCGCGCCAGATCCTCGTCGCGCGCCTGCTGCGCCAGCAGGAGCCGCCTGCGCAACGCGGCATCGAGACGTTCGATCGCCGGCGGCACGATCTCCGACATGATGCGGGCGCCCTGGCTGCCGCCGAACACCAGCAGGCGGAACAATCCCTCCGCCTGCGGCGCCGCGAACGGCGACGCTGAAGCGGCAATCACGGCCGGGCGCACCGGATTGCCGGTGCGGGTGGCCTTGGCGGCCAGCGCCGGGTCGGCGGCGAGGACGCCGTCGAACCCGGTCGCGATCGCGGTCACGCGCGGCGCCAGCTGGCGGTTGGCGCGGCCCATCACCGCGTTCTGCTCGTGGATGACGGTGGGAATTCCGAGCACGGTCGCCGCCCCGAGCGGCGGCAGGGTCGGATAGCCGCCGAAGCCGACCACGGCGGCGGGCCTCAGGCGTCGCAGCAGGAAATAGGCGCGCCACAGTCCGCGGCCGAGCGCGAGCACGGTGCGCGCCAGCGAAAGCGGATTGCGCGAACGCACGGTGTCGCTCGGAATGATGTGGGTCGCGCGCGCCGGAAATCGTCCGCCATAGCGCTCGGCCCGATGGTCGGTCGCGAGATCGACGATCGCGCCGCGGCGGACCAGCGCGTCCGCGAGCGCTTCCGCCGGAAACAGGTGGCCGCCGGTGCCGCCGGCCGCGAGCAGCACGAGCCGTCCTTTTGCCTGCGCTGCAAAGGGAGAACCGTTGGACGCATTCGCTGCGGCGGATGGCGACACCGAGGGCGCTCGTTACTGCGCCCTCTCCCTGCAAGGGAGAGGGCAGGAATGAGTCTCAACAGGCACGGCCGGGTGAGGGTCTCATCGACCCTCTCTCCCATTCATCGCGTTGCGAGTCCCCCCGCAGCCCTTTCCTTGCAGGGAGAGGGCACAACAACGGGGGACGCCCATACTGCTACACTGTGCCTGCGGCGGGGACCAGATCGCTGTTCGCCAGCAGCTCGACGCGCGGGCGCTCGCGCGTGAGCGCCAGCAGCATGCCCATGCCCCAGGCCAGCGAGATCATCGAGGAGCCGCCGTAGGAGACGAACGGCAGCGTCATGCCCTTGGCCGGCATCAGGTGCGCATTGACCGCCATGTTGATGGCGGATTGCAGGCCGAACAGGATCGCGAGCCCGACCGCCGCGAAGCGCTGAAACGGATCGTGGTTGCGCAGCGCATGCAGGAGCGCGCGCAAAACGATGAAGGCGAACAGCAGCAGCAGTACCAGGCAGAGCGCGATGCCGAATTCCTCCGCCGCCACCGCAAAGATGAAGTCGGTATGACCCTCGGGCAGGATGCGCTTGATCGTGCCCTCGCCCGGGCCGCGGCCGAACCAGCCGCCGCGCACGAACGACTCCACCGCCTGGTCGATGTTGAAGGTATCGCCCGAGGACGGATCGACGAAACGCTTGATGCGCCGCGCCACGTGCGGAACGGTGAAGTAGGCGCCGGCGAGGCCGATAGTCGCCACCCCGCCGAGGCCCGCGACCCAGATCAGCCGCATGCCGGCGAGGAAGAACAGCGCGCCCCAGACCGCCAGGATCAGCATGGTCTGTCCGAAGTCGGGCTGCATCACCAGCCCGAGGACGACCGTGACCAGGAGCGCCAGCGCGATGGTGTTGGCCGGCATCTCCGGGCGGCGCGCCGATTCCCCGAACAGCCAGGCGATCAGGACCACGAACGCCGGCTTGAGGAATTCGGACGGCTGAATGTTGACGCCCAGGATGACCAGCCAGCGCCGCGCGCCCTTGACCTCCGCGCCGTAGACCAGAGTCATGAACACGAGCACCAGGCTGACGCAGAACACGACGAGGGCTATGCGCCGGACGTGACGCGGCGGCAGGAACGAGGTGGCGATCAGCACCGCGATGGCGGGGATCAGGAACAGCACATGGCGATTGACGAAGTAAAACGGCCCGAGCCCGAGCCGGGCCGCAACCGGCGGGCTCGCTGCGAGCGACAGCACGATGCCGGCCAGCATGAGCGCCAGCAGTGCGGCGAGCGTCAGCCGGTCGACCGTCCTCCACCAGTCTGCAAAAGCCGTGCGATCGACCCGCGAAACCATGGCAACCCCGTCCCGGGATAGTCCTGACCGGGGTCGGTTGACGGAAGGTTAACGGCGGGCGAACCGCCTCATCCGGCGGCACGCATGGCCTGCTTCGGCATGGGCGCGGACAGCCCGAGCAGGCCGGCTACATATTCGCCGATCGCCAGCGACGCGGTCAGCCCCGGTGATTCGATGCCGAACAGGTTGACGAGGTGGGCAATGCCGTGATCGCGCGGGCCTTGAATCACGAAATCGGCCGGCGGTTCGTCCGGACCGGTGATCCGCGGCCGGATGCCGGCATAGGCGGGCGCGAGCGCGCCGTCGGGCAGGCCCGGCCAGAATGTCCGGATCGAACGGTAGAACGCCGCGGCCCGCGCGGGATCGACCGAATAGTCGAGCCGGTCCACCCACTCGACATCCGGTCCGAACCGGACGTTGCCGGCGATGTCGATGACGGCATGGATGTCCATGCCGCCCGGCCCGTGCATCGGATAGATCAGGCGCTTGAACGGACGCGACGTCACGCTGAAATACACGCCGCGGCGGAAATAGTTGCGCGGCAGCATGGCGGACGGCAGTCCGGCGATTGCGCGCGCCAGCGGCACCGCGCCGTGGCCCGCGCAGTTGACCAGGGTCCTGCACAGGAGCGTCAACGGCTCGGCGCCGCCGACCTCGACGCGGATGCCTTGCGGCACGACCTCGCCGCCGGTGACCGGCGCGCGCAGCACGACGGTGCCGCCATGGCTCTCCAGTTCAGCCTGATAGGCCAGCATCAGCGCGTGGCTGTCCACGATCCCGGACGACGGCGACAGGTAGGCGGCGTAACAGTGGAGATTGGGCTCCAGCTCCCGCGCCTGGTCCGGCTCCAGCCATTGCAGATCGTCGAGCCCCGCTTCGGTGGCGTGCGCCATATGATGGCGCAGCTTCTCGACCTCCTCGGGCTGCCGCGCCACCACGAGCTTGCCGAGCCGTTTGTGCGGCACGCCGTGCTCCATGCAGTAGGCGTATATGAGCCGCGGGGCGCGCGGAAACAGATGCTGCCGCAAGGTGCCCTTCTTGTAATAGAGGCCGGCGTGGATCACCTCGCTGTTGCGCGACGACGTGTGCTCGCCGATCCGCGGCTCGGCTTCCAGCACCAGAACTTCGCGGCCGGCCGCCGCCAGCGTGCGCGCCACCGCAAGGCCGACCACGCCGGCGCCCACAACGATGCAGTCGGTCGTTTCCATGGGTAATCTCCCCGCCCGCCAGTCCTGTAGCAGAAACGACCGCCGCTATCGAGGCACCACTCCCGGCAGCGCCAGCACCAGATCGCGGAAGGCATCGCCGCGCACCTCGAAATTGCGGAACTGGTCGAACGAGGCGCAGGCCGGCGACAAGAGCACCACCGGCTCGGCGGCGGCCGCGGCTTCGGCATCGCGCGCGGCGAGCGCGACCGCGCGGTCGAGCGTGCCGGCGACAACGTGCGGCACCTTGCCGTCCAGCTCGGCAGTGAAGCCCGCCGCCGCCTCGCCGATCAGGTAGGCCTTGCGGATGCGCGGGAAGAAGCCGGTAAGCGAACCGAGCCCGCCGGTCTTCGGCTTGCCGCCCGCGATCCAGAAGATGTCGCCGAAGCAGGCGAGCGCCTGCGCCGCCGAGTCGGCATTGGTGGCCTTGGAGTCGTTGACGAACAGGACCCTGCCCTTGCGGCCCACCTCCTCCATGCGGTGCGCCAGCCCGGGAAACGAACGCAGGCCTTGCTGGATTTGCGACGGCGACAGCCCGAGCGCGAGCGTCGCCGCGCTGGCGCAGGCGGCATTCTGCGCGTTGTGCACGCCGCGCAGCGAGCCGATGCCGCCGAGCAGCGCAATCTCGCTGTCGGTGCCGCCGGCCGCCTGCATGATGCGGCCGTCCTCGACAAAAACGCCGTCAGCCAGCGGCCGGCGTACCGATACGCGCGTCACCGCCTTGCCGGCCCGCTCGATGCGGTCGGCCACCGCCTGGCACCAGTTGTCGTCGACGCCGACGACCGCGGTGCCGGTATCCTGCACGCCGGCCACCAGCCGTTCCTTGACGGCGGCGTAGTTTGCGAGGCTGCCGTGGCGATCGAGATGGTCCTCGCTCACATTGATCAGGATACCGACCGACGGATCGAGCGAGGGCGCGAGGTCGATCTGATAGGACGACACCTCGATCACATGCACGCGCGCATTGCGCGGCGGTTCGAGCGAGAGGATGGCGGTGCCGATATTGCCGCCGAGCTGCACGTCGCGGCCGCACGACGACAGCAGATGCGCGGTCAGCGCGGTGGTCGTCGACTTGCCGTTGGTGCCGGTGATCGCCACGAACGGCGCCTTCGGCGCAAAGCGGCGGCGTTCACGGCAGAACAGCTCGATATCGCCGATGACCTCGACGGCGGCGGCGCGGGCAAGCCCCACCGTCCAGTGCGGCGCCGGATGGGTGAGCGGCACGCCCGGCGCCAGCACCAGCGCGGCGATGCGCGACCAGTCGACGTGCCGCAGATCGGCGGTGGGAATGCCGGCGGCAGTCGCCCTGGCGACGGTCTCGGCGCTGTCGTCCCAGCCCACCACGTCGGCCCCGCCGGCGAGCAACGCGCTCGCGCTGACCAGACCGGAACCGCCCAGTCCGAACACCGCGACCTTCTTCCCCGCGAAGCTCGTGACGGGAGTCATCAGCGCAGCTTCAGCGTGGAAAGGCCCGCCAGCGCCAGCACCACCGCGATGATCCAGAAGCGGATCACGATCTGCGGCTCGGTCCAGCCCTTCTGCTCGAAGTGATGGTGCAGCGGGGCCATGCGGAACACGCGCTTTCCGGTCAGCTTGAACGACACCACCTGCACGATCACCGATATCGCTTCCAGCACGAACAGCCCGCCGATCACCGCAAGCACGATCTCATGCTTGGTGGCGACTGCGATGGTGCCGAGCATTCCGCCGAGCGCCAGCGAACCGGTGTCGCCCATGAAGATCGACGCCGGGGGCGCGTTGAACCAGAGGAAACCCAGTCCCGCCCCGATCACCGCGCCGCACAAGACGGCAAGCTCTCCGGTGCCGGCGACGTAGTGGATCTGGAGGTACTCGGAATAGATCGCGCTGCCGGCAAGATAGGAGATGAAACCGAAGGAGAGCGCCGCGATGATGACCGGCACGATGGCAAGCCCATCGAGGCCGTCGGTCAGGTTCACCGCATTGCCGGCGCCCACGATGACGAAGGTGCCGAACAGGAGGAAGAACCAGCCGAGCGGCAGCACCAGCTCCTTGAAGAACGGGAACGTCAGCGAGGACGCGAACGGCTCGCGTCCGAGCGACATGATGAGGTAGCAGGCGAACGCCGCAATCGCGGCTTCGATCAGGAAGCGAACCTTGCCGGAGAAGCCATCATGGCTTTGCCGGGTGACCTTCAGGTAGTCATCGTAGAACCCGACCGCGCCGAAGATGAGCGTCACGCCGAGCACGATCCACACGTAGTTGTTGGCCGGATTGGCCCACAGCACCGTCGCCACGGTGATGCCGAGCAGGATCATCAGCCCGCCCATGGTGGGCGTGCCCTTCTTGGTGAGGATGTGCGACTGCGGCCCGTCGCTGCGGATCGGCTGTCCCTTGCCCTGGAGCGCGCGCAGCTTGTCGATGATCGATGCGCCGAACAGAAAGACGAAGACGAGCGCGGTGATCATGGCGCCGCCGGTGCGCACCGTGATGTACCGGAATACGTTGAGGACGTTCACCTGGTCGGAGAATGCGGAAAGCCAGTAGAGCATCGGTCAGCCTTGGCTCGACGCCGTGAGCGCATCGCGGGAGTAGCGTCGCTCCAGCGCCTTGACGATGGGACCCATCCGCGATCCGAGCGAGCCTTTGACCATGACGGCGTCGCCCGGGCCGATGGCGGCCAGCACCTGCGATTCGAGCGCGGCCGACGTTTCCGCATAGCCCCCCCGGCGCTCGGAGGGAAGGGCCTCCCACAGCGAATGCATCAGCGGTCCGCAGCAGAACACGAGGTCGATCCCCTCGGCGACCACCGGCTCGACCAGCGCCCGATGCAGATCGGCGCCACGCGGTCCGAGCTCCAGCATGTCTCCGAGAACCGCGATGCGCCGACCGCGTGCCGCGACATCCGCCTGTCCGAGCAGCGCAATCGCCGCCTGCATGGACGCGGGATTGGCGTTATAGCTCTCGTCGATCAGGAGCGCGCTGCCGTTGGGCAGTTCCAGCTTGCTGCGCGCCCCGCGGCCGGGCGGCGGCGCAAGCTCGGCCAGCGCCACCGCCGCCAAGGCGAGGTCCGCGCCGGTAAGCGTCGCGGTCGCCAGCACTGCAAGCGAGTTCATCACCAGGTGCCGTCCGGGCGCGCCAAGCTTGTAGGTGACCTCGGTCCCGAGGATGCGCGCCTGCACGGTCGAACAGTCCGGGCGCAGCGAGAATTTGACCAGCCGCGCGTCGGCGTCCGCGTGCTCCCCGAACGATACGATGCGCTCGACGCCGGCTTCGGCGGCGCGGCGGGCGAGCTGCGGATACTGCGCGATGTCGCGATTGATCACCGCGGCACCGCCCGCTGCCACGCCGCGAAAGATTTCCGCCTTGGCGTCGGCGATCGCCTCGATCGATCCGAGATGTTCGAGATGCACCGGGGCGATCGTGGTGACGACGGCGACGTGCGGCTGCACCAGCCGCGACAGCGGCTCGATCTCGCCGGCATGGTTCATGCCCATCTCGAACACCGCGAAGCCTGCGGTCGTCGGACATCGCGCCAGCGACAGCGGCACGCCCCAGTGGTTGTTGTAGGAGGCAACCGAGGCATGCGTCTCGCCGGATGGCGCAAGCGCCAGCCGCAGCGCCTCCTTGGTGCCGGTCTTGCCGACCGAGCCGGTGACGCCAATCACTTGGGCGCGCGTGCGGGCGCGCGATGCGCGCGCGAGGTCGCGCAAGGCTTCGAGCACATCCGGTACCACCAGCAGGGGTGCGTCAGCGGGGACCTGGTCGCACCTGTCGGCGGCGACTACCGCCAGCCCGGCGCCGGCCGCAAGCGCGGCCGCCACGAAGTCATGGCCGTCGCGGGCGTCGCCCTTGATCGCAAAGAACGCCTCGCCGCGGGCGACGGTGCGGCTGTCGATGGATATGCCGCCAATCGACTGCGGCAATGGTCCGCTGCGTTCGGCCCGCATCGCCTGCGTCATGGCGTCGAGGGTCCAGAGGGGCACGTTGCTCATGCCGATTTCATCCCCAGCGCGGCCGCGACCGCGTCGTGGTCGCTGAACGGCAGAGTCTGGTTGCCGACAATCTGGCCGGTTTCGTGGCCCTTGCCGGCGATCAGCAGCACGTCGCCGCGCCGCAGGTCGGCGATACTGCGTGCGATCGCCTCCCCGCGGTCCCCGATCTCGATCGCGCCGGGCGCGGCGGCAAGGATCGCCGCCCGGATCGCAGCCGGCTGTTCGCTCCTGGGGTTGTCGTCGGTGACGACGACGCGGTCGGCCTTCTCGGTCGCAATCGCGCCCATGATCGGACGCTTGCCGGCGTCGCGATCGCCGCCGCAGCCGAACACAACGACGAGTCGCCCGGCCGCGTAGGGACGCAACGCGTCGAGCGCCTTGGCGAGCGCATCGGGCTTGTGGGCGTAGTCGACAAAGATCGGCGCCCCATCCTTGTCGCCCGCGAGGTCGAGCCGCCCGCGGGCGCCTTTCAGCGTTTCGAGCGCCGCAAACGCCGCACGCGGATCGCTTCCGGTCGCAATCGCCAGGCCCGCGGCGGTCAGTGCGTTCTCGACCTGGAAGGCACCCACCAGCGGCAGCCTGACCCGGTAGTCGGTCCCGCCATGGGTAAGCCTGATGAGCTGCGCAAAGCCGTCGACGGTGCTGTCGTTGAGGCGTATCCCCTCGCCGCGCCGGCCGACCGTCAACAGGCGCAGCCTGCGCTGCTTCGCCGCCGCGATCACGGCACCGGAATGCGCATGGTCGGCGACGATCACGGCTGCGCCGCGCGGATGAACGAGTTCGTTGAACAACCGCAGCTTGGCCGCGAGATAGGCCTCAAGCGTCGGATGATAGTCGAGATGGTCGCGGCTGATATTCGTGAACGCGCCGGCGGCGATGCGCACGCCGTCCAGCCGGTACTGATCGAGCCCGTGCGAGGATGCTTCCAGGACCAGATGGGTGATGCCGTCGGAGGCGAGCTCGGCGAGCATGCGATGGAGCGCGATCGGGTCGGGCGTGGTCAGCGATCCATAGGTTTCGGCTGTGGGCGTCACCAGACCGATGGTCCCGATGCTGGCCGCAGCCTCGCCGGTCGTCTGCCAGATCTGGCGCGTGAAGGCGGCGACCGAGGTCTTGCCGCTGGTGCCGGTTACGGCGGTGATCGTCTCCGGCTGATCCCCGAAGAAGCGCGACGCCGCCAGCGCCAGCGCGCGCCGCGCGTTTCCCACCCGCACGAAGGCGGTGCCGTCCGGCAGCGGCGTCGGCGGCACCCGTTCGGCCACAACCGCGACGGCCCCCGCCTGCACCGCCTGCGGGACGAAGCGCAGCCCGTCGTCCTTGCTGCCGGATACCGCCACAAACAGGTCGCCGGCCTTCACCTTGCGGCTGTCGGCCGCGATGCCGCGTATGTCGCACGAGGCGAAGCGCGCATCGCTGACGGCATCCACGGTGAGCAGGTCGGAAAGTTTCATGGCCCGACGTCAACAACGGCTGTCATCAGCCGCGAAAGCGGATGATCCAATAACCAGCAGCCTATGCGATTATACGCTCTGCTGCCGCTGACTGGATGCCCGCTTTGGCGGGCATGACACCAGTTTGACGCCCTTGCAAGGCAGAAGGACGTCACCGGCGCGTCGGCGACGGCGCACTGGCCAGGATCAGCCGCTCGGCCGGCGGCAGATCGAAGCGCGGGGTGATCGACAACAGCGGCGCGATGCGCGCGATGATCAGGCCGGCGACCGGTGCCGCATTCCAGCCCGAGGTGGCGTAGCCGTGGGTCTCCGGGATCGCCTGCGGCTCGTCCAGCATCACCAGCAGCAGGTAGCGCGGCCGGTCGGCAGGGAATACCGCGGTGAAGGTATTGAGCAGCTTGTTGCGGGCATAGCGCCCGTTGACGACCTTTTCGGAGGTGCCGGTCTTGCCGCCGACGTAGAAGCCGTCCACGTCGGCGCGCTTGGCGGTGCCCTTCTCGGCGTTGAGCCGCATCAGGTAGCGCATCTTCTCGGAGGTCTCTTCCTTGAGCACGCGGGTGGCGACCTGCATCGCCTCGTCCTCGCTGCGCTTACGGAAGGTCGGCGGAATGAGAAAGCCGCCGTTCATCAGCGCCGCATTGGCCATCATCGCCTGCAGGGGAGCGACCGACAGCCCGTGCCCGAAGGCGATGGTCACCGTGTTGATCTCCGCCCAGCGGCGGGGAACGATCGGCTCCGCGCTCTCGGGCAGCTCGGTGCGCAAGCGGTCGAGCTGGCCGAGCCGGCGCAGAAACGATTTGTGATGCTCGACGCCGAGCGCCAGCGCCATGCGTGCGGTGCCGATGTTCGATGAATAGGTGAACACCTCCGACATCGACAGCATGCGCTTCTGCCCGCGATAGTCGTTGATCGTGTGCCGGCCGTATTGGAGCGGCACGCGGGCGTCGAACATCGAGTTGAGATTCATGCGGCCTGAATCGAGCGCCATCGCCAGCGTCAGCGCCTTGAAGGTCGAGCCCATCTCGAACACGCCGGTGGTAAGCCGGTTGATGCGGGTCGGATCGAGCGCCTCCCGCGGGTTGTTGGGATCGTAGTCGGGCACCGACACCATCGAGACGATCTCACCGGTGCGCGCATCGAGCACCAGGCCGGCGGCGGCCAGCGCCTTGTACTTGGTGCGCGCCTTGACGAGTTCGTCGCGGATCGCATGCTGCACGCGCAGGTCCACTGCCAGCTCGACCGGCCGCTGCAACCGGTCGCGCGCGAGGCCGGCGAGATGCAGATCGGCGAGCCCGCGGCTGTCGAGCCATTTCTCGATGCCGGCAATGCCCTGGTTGTCAATGTTGACGTGCCCGAGCAGGTGCGAGACCAGCGGCCCGTTCGGGTAGACGCGCTTGTTCTCGTGCATGAAGCCGATGCCGGGCAATCCCAGGCGATGCACGTCCTGCCGCTGCTTGGGCGTGATCTCGCGCCGCAGCCACACAAAGCGCCTGCGCATCGACAGCCGCTCGCGCACCTCGGCGGCATCCAGGTCCGGAATTGCGGTGGCCAGCAGCTCGACCGCTTCGTCCTTGTCGATGATGCGCTGCGGCTCGCCATAGAGCGACGGCATGCGCACGTCGGTGGCAAGGATCTCGCCGTTGCGGTCGAGAATGTCCGGCCGCGCGGTGGCAACCGCGTCGGCCGCGTAGGAGCGGCGCACGGTCGTGTTGTCGCTGGCCGCATACATCACGAGCCGCCCGGCGATCACCGAAAAGCAGAGCGCGAACGCGGCAATGGCAAGGCCGATGCGGGCCTGCGACTTGGCCGGGCGGTCGACCGACTGTCCGTACAGCAGGGTCCGCAGCAGCCTGCGGCGCCAGAGCTCCTGGGTTTCCGGCGCGGGACCCTGCACGGTGGACGCTGGCATGGCCTACCTCCTGCCTTGCGGGATGCTCGCGGTCGGGAGCTCGAGAACGGACGGATTCTCCAGGAGCGAACCGATCGGATCGGCGGCATCCGGCGGCACCAGATCGGGCGGACGGACGGGCAGCCGGTCGAGCGTGTCGAACTGCCGCGGCTCGATCGGCCGCAGCTTCAGGTGCCGGTCCGCCAGTTCCTGGATGCGGGCCGGGCTGTCGAGCCTGGCCCATTCGGCGCGCAGCGCGGCGATGGCATCCTGCTCCTGCCGGATCTCGGTACGGAGCTTGGCGAGCCGCTCCGCCTGGCGCGTCGATTCGAACTTGATCTTGTAGACATAGGCCGCCGCGGTCACGAGCGCGGCGATGACCAGGATATTGAGGATGCGCATCATGACGAGCGCCTCCGGCCCAGGACCGCGGCCAGCGTCGGCAACGCCGGAATGAGCGCGTCGGCCAAGTCGCCGGCGGCCGGCGCCTCGGTACGCTCGGCGGCCCGCAGCTTGGCGGACCGGGCGCGCGGATTGGCGGCAACCTCGGCGTCGCCGGCGGCAACCGGGCGGCCGGTGAGGATGCGGAAGGTGGCTGGCGCCGGTTCCGCTTCCGGCGCGTGCCGCGATCCCGCGCGGCGGCGCCCGCGCGCCATAAGGAACGACTTGACGACGCGGTCCTCCAGCGAATGGAACGAGACCGCGACCAGCCGCCCGCCCGGACGCAGGATGCGTTCGGCGGCGTGCAGCGCTGCGGCAAGCTCGTGAAGCTCCTCGTTCACGAACATGCGCAGCGCCTGGAACGTGCGGGTTGCCGGATGGATGGCGCCGGGGCGCGCATGCACGACACGCGCAACGATCGCCGCCAGCGCGCCGGTAGTCTCGATCGGCGCGACATCGCGGGCACGCACAATGGCGCGGGCGACCGCGCGGGCGTGGCGCTCCTCGCCCAGCGTGGCGATGATCGCGGCGAGATCGCGCTCGGACGCGCGGGCGACCAGGTCGGCGGCACTCGGACCCACGCCGCCCATGCGCATGTCGAGCGGGCCGTCGTGCCGAAAGGAGAATCCGCGCGCGCCTTGGTCAAGCTGCATCGACGATACGCCGAGGTCGAAGACCACGCCGTCGACGGCGTCATGTCCGCAGGACTGCGCGACCGCGTCGAGCCTGGAGAACCGCTCCTCGGCCACGACCAGCCGGCCGTGGGCCTGCGCGACGAGTTCAAAGGCACCGGCAACCGCCGACCGGTCGCGATCGATGCCGATCACCCGGCAGTCGGCCGCCGCCAGGATGGCGCGCGCGTAGCCGCCAGCGCCGAAAGTGGCATCGACATAGACACCGCCGTCGCGGACGTGGAGGAATTCGACCACGGGGCCGCCGAGCACGGGAATGTGGCGGGCCAGTCCGCCAGCGGCAGCAGGAATCCCGCTGCCGCGGCCCGCCATCATTCCCGCGCTCCATGCGGACCTGCCGCCGCGACCCGGGAGCCGAGCTGCTGCTTGAGCGCGCGGACTTTTTCGGTGGCCTCCGCGAGTTCCGCGCGAAAGCGCTCCGGCTCCCAGATCTGAAACTTGTGCCCCTGGCCTGCGAACGCGACCGTGTCCGCAATGCCCGCATGCGTCTTCAACGGCTCGGTCAGAACCACCCGGCCCTCGCCGTCGACCTTCAGGATTTCGCTGGTGGAATAGAGCGCCGTCGAGAACTGCTCGCGCTGCTCTGAATAAGGTTCGAAGCGTCCGATCAGTGCCTCGATCTCCGCCAGCAGCGCGTTGCCGCCGGCATCGAGCGCCGGCCGGTCGAGTGCCGGATAGCAGTACAGGCCTTCGAAGCCATCGCGCATAAGAACCGCCCGAAACGGCGCCGGGATCGAGACCCGGCCCTTGGCATCCAGACGCAGCGTGTAATGGGAGACGAACCGGTCCATGACGCCACGCGCCCGCCCCAACTGGACACCGGGCCGCCACCTGAAGGGCGTTCCGGACCCCATACCTGCCGCGGTCCAAGGCCTCGGCATTGTATGGGATGATATGGGCTATCATGGGATTATTTGGGCGTCAATGGAGCCACGACGCGACCCCACCTTGGGCCTCAACCTCTCATTAACGACAGCCGGACTTAAGGAATGGTTGAGCCGGCCCCTGTCCCCGCGCCGGCCCCTGCCAACACCGGGCAACGTCCCCCGTGATCCGCGCCTGCCAGTGACCGGCCGCTGTCACACCGCCGCTGGATGGTGACGCCTGGCCTTGCCGCGATGGCGCCGGACGCGGTCGCCCGATCACCGCGGCGGGAGCAGCACGCTGGTGCCCCGACGCATCATTGGCCCAGGTTCCGCATCGCCATGGCGCCCGCCCGGGTTCCGCAATCGCGATGACGGCCGCATCGCTGGCGATCAAGTATTCCGTACTTTGTTCCCTCACAAACACACGCACTGCGCGGAAAAATTCCAGGAACACAGCCAGCAAGCCGGCGTTGTTCCAACACAGGAGGCGAGAATTCTCTCGATGCCTCCGTTGAGTCTTGTCATCACCACAAATCGCCCAGCAGGAGGCCAGAATGCTCAAGAGACTGATGATCACCACCGCGGCAGCGGCGCTGGTGGTTGGTTCTGCGATAGCGCAGCAGAGCCCGCCCGCGCAGAAAGCGCCGCCAATGCAGAAATCGGAGCCGATGCCCGGCCAGGCCGGCGCACGGCAGTTCATCACGCAGCAGTCGTCCGATCAGTGGCTGGCGTCGAAGTTCAAGGGCACCGACGTGATCGGCTCGAACAACGAGAAGATCGGTGATGTGAACGACATCCTGTTCGACCAGAGCGGCCGCGTCGTGGCCTATGTGGTCGGCGTCGGCGGCTTCCTCGGCATCGGAGCCAAGGACGTTGCGCTCGCACCGAACGCGTTCCAGGTGCAGCCGGCCACCGACCGCGAAGAGTTGAAGCTGCGGTTGGCGATGACGCGCGACGAACTCAAGAACGCCGCCGAGTTCAAGCCGCTGTCGGCGCGCGCCGCCCCGACCACCGGTCAGGCCCCGCCGCGCGACCGCGCGCCGGCCACGCCGCCGGTTTCGCCGCGATAGTCAGCGTAGCGTTTGCGTCCGGGGACGCATCCTGCGTCCCGACAGCGGGCGGCCCGGATGGTTTCGACCCTCCGGGCCGCCCCGCTTTTGCCGATCCGTGCCGGCTGTCGCCGTGGTACCGCCGGCCACCCCGACGAGTGAGGCGCCCCGGCAACAGCGGCCGAAATTCAGCCGCGATCCGGCCTCTCCAACGCCTTCCAAGCTTGTGGCGCCGCCACCGGTTTTGCACAATCCTTAATGGTTAACGCCGGGCGTCGTCGTGCCGTCCGGCCAAGGCTTTGCGTCGGTGTTCCCCGTATGGTCCTGCTGGTGTCCGAGTTTCGCCCCGATTCCTGCGTGGTCGCCGAGGTCCGGGCGTCCCCGAACCATGGCGAGCGCAAAGGCGGCGCCAAGCCGGACATGGTGGTCCTGCACTACACCGGCATGCGCGATTCCAAGCTCGCGCTCGACCATCTGTGCTCGCCGATCAGCGAGGTGTCCGCCCATTACGTCGTGATGGAGGACGGCCATATCGTGCAGTGCGTACCGGAATCGCGGCGCGCCTGGCATGCCGGCCAGTCGTCCTGGGCCGGCGAGACCGACATCAACTCCTGCTCGATCGGCATCGAGATCGCCAATCCGGGGCACGACTACGGCTATCCCGACTTCGCGCGCCGGCAGATCGCCGCGCTGATCGCGCTGTGCCGCGGCATATTCACGCGCCACCGCATTCCGGCCGACCGCGTGCTGGGCCATTCCGATATCGCGCCGGCCCGCAAAAAGGATCCCGGCGAGAAGTTTCCCTGGCGGCTTCTGCACGATTCCGGGATCGGCCTGTGGGTGAAGCCGGCGCCGGTGACGGCGGCGGGCGGCCGCATCTTCGTGCTGGGCGACCGCGACCCCGAGGTCGAAACGCTGCAGAAGTCATTGCGCAGTCTCGGCTACGGGCTGGAGACGTCCGGCAGCTATGATGCCGAGACCATGGCGGTGGTTGCCGCCTTCCAGCGCCACTGGCGTCCGGCCAAGGTCGACGGCATCGCCGACGTGTCCACGGTCGCGACGCTGCATGCGCTCCTGGCGGCGCGCGGGGCGCGGGGCAGCGAGTAGCTCAGCGGACGACATCCTTCAGCTTGCGAAAGAGATAGGCGGCAATCCGGTGTGAGCCTTGCGCCGTCGTGTGAAACCGGTCGTAGAAATCGCCGTCCTCGAAGACCAGTTCCGCGCCGAGGTCGATACAGATCGCAGCGTGGGCGCGGCAGACCTGCATTGCGCGATCGTTGAATGCCGTCAGCAGTTGATAATCGGCAAGGCTCGGTGCGATTCCCGGTCCCCTGGCCAACAGCAGCCGCTCGCCCGCCCGACGGTAGCCCGCCTGTTGCTGAGTCACGACGATCGCCTGCGCTCCGAACCGCCGGATGCGCGCAATCAGCAGGGCGAGGCGATCGCCATAGTCGTCGCGGCGCTTGAGCGACGTTTCGTCAGCGAGGGGCTGGGGCAAGGCATGGTCTTCCCAGTGCACCCGATGCCACTGGATGTTGCCGTGGACCAGATGCGCCGACCGCGCAAGCAGCATTCCCGATACCATGCGGTGGACATCGTAGAGAACGCTGCGGTCCTGGATGTGGCGTCCGATGCGCCGCAGCAACGACGGGTTGGTGTCAAGTTCGTCGAGGCGTTCGCGCCCCTCGACGTGAACGAGCACGTCGTTGATTCCGGCATACACCAGGATGTAGCGCGCCTGCAGCCGGGGGATGGTGGGAAACCAGACATCAAAGCTGCGGATATGGCCGACGGTCGAATGACCGTCGACGCCGGCATTGACCACCGTCATGGGCTTGCCATGCCGGCTGAAGTTCGCGGCGAGACCGTCCGTCCAGGTTTCGCCCTCCCCGACGTAACGCTCGTTCGTGGTGCTGCCGCCGATTGCGAGGATATCGATGCGGGACAGGTCGTCGTATCGCCCGCGCAGACCGTAGCGATCGCGCCGATACCGCTTCAAGCCGCCGGTCGCGGCGAGGGCGGAGTCATCGAACGCTATCTCGACATTGCGTGGGATGCGCAGCAGCGCCAATCCCGGTTTGGCAGCGAACCAATGGCCAAAGATCAATTCGACGGCCACGATCCCCATCAGCAGGAGGCCTGAATTGATCGCAACGACACGGAGCCAGCCGCCGGTTTCGGCGGCATCTCGGTGCGCAACGGGCTGGTTGTGCTGTGGTGCCGCCACCTGGCTGCAAGCCGGTTAGATCACGATGCTGGGATTGCGCAGGTTCTGGTCGCAGTCGATCAGGTTGACCTGGCGCACCGCGATCAGCCAGCGTCCGCCGTGCTCGACAAAGCGATGGCCGCACCAGCCGGACAGGAAGCGCACGCCGTCGGGGCGGAATTCGCTGATCAGGAAATTCGAGCGCACCATGCGCTTGTTCGCGTCGGCGGCCTGGAACACCTCGACATTGGAGATCATCCGCACGGTGCGCGACTTCGGCGCCTGCGACCAGGCATAGCCGGTGCGCAGACGGTAGATGCGGTCCTCCATGCGGCGGCGGTCGTCGAACGACATCGAAATCTCGCGGCGCGGGTCGCCGCCGTCGGGCGTGCCCGGCACCCAGTAGATGCATTCGGGCGCATACATCGAAAGCCAGGCGTCAAAATCGAGCTGGTCGAGGAGCCGCGCTTCGCGCTCGATGAGCGCGCGGAAGCGCTCGCGCTCGCGGGGATCGAGGATCGCGAGCTCGTCGCGCTGCCAATCTTTGAACGCCGCCATCAGCTCGCGGTAGAACGCGTCGGTGACGTAGTGGGAGACGAGGGAGGGATCGTGCATGTGCTAGCGCCGTTTGGCCGCGGCATCCTCGTGGCTGGCGCAGCGTCCGCTCTCAAGGCGATAACCTGGACCTCCGCGCGAACCGCAGCCGTCGGCCGCCAGCGGTGCCGAGGTGGGTGCAAGCCGCACAGTCGATGATCCACGCTCGAAGTTTCCCATCAACAACAAGAGGATGATGAGCAATATCGGCAGAGCAAGCGCTACCACGACCAGCACCTTCACGGTGCGCCACACCGAGCGCAGCCATCGCATGACCATGCCCCTCTTGCCTATACCTCCCGCTGCACCACAAGGTTCGGCGACGCCTTCATCAGGCGCTTCCACTCGTGGATGTATTCGCGCATGAAGGCTTCGTCGGTGGCCGGCGCGGTGATCGAGCCGTCGGCGCCGGTCTTGATGCGGCCGGGAATCCCCAGGCCCCGGTGCATGTAGACCCACTCGTCCTCCAGGCAGGCCAACCCGCGCTGGATTTCCTCGAAATTGGCGAGGTCGTCGACCTCGCCGAAATTCGGGAACTGTTCCTGGGTGCGCATGCGCAACGCGTTGATCTCGTCGAGCGCATCGCCGAGCGTGCCGTCGGCGTCGACCACGCGGGTGCCGTACCAGGTGACGTTGGTCTCGTCGACCGCGACCGGATCGAACACCTGGATATGGTTGCCGAGCAATGACAGGTTCGGGAACACGTTGATGTTGACGGGCTCCGAGCCGGCGAGGTCGAGGATGTCGTCGGCGCGCTTGCCGAAGCGGCGTCGGAATTCGGCCTCGATGTGCTCGGAGCCGGGCGCCGGCCCTTCCACCGCCCACAGGCCGCCGGCGCGCTTCTCGATGTTCGGCCGCTTGTCCTTGAAGTGGTGGCCGTTGCCGGTATAGCGCATGTACATCGCCTTCGAATCCGGCGAGCCCTTGTAATAGGACATGCCCTTGTTGGCCTCGTCGGCGAGCCGGTTCTCCATCTCCAAGAGCGAGCGGTGCGAGAACACGACGTGGTAGCCGTCGCCGGAATTGTCGTAGGCGAGCTTCCAGTTGCCCTTGAACTTCAGGCGGTTGGCCTCGCACACCACCACCTTGCCGCCGGGATTGCGGTCGAGCCATTCGTCGATCGGGCCGGTGATGCCGCCGAGATAGTCAAGGAGCGGCGGCGCGTCGGGATTGAGCGTGCCGAAGATGAAGCCGCGATACGAATCGACGCGCGGCACCTGCGCGACGTTGAACTTGGCGTCCTTGAAGTCGCAGGCATAGCCGTCCGGCCACGGCACCGCGCGCAGCTTGCCGGTGTTGAGGAAGCTCCAGCCGTGATACGGGCAGACGAACTGGAAGGCGTTGCCGCGCTCCAGCCGGCAGAGCGTCGTGCCGCGGTGGGTGCAGCGGTTGAACAGCGCGCGGATTTTGCCGTTCGAGTCGCGCACAAGGATGATCGGGCGCAGGCCGAGCTTTGTCGTGATGTAGTCGTTGGTGTTCGGGATCTGGCTGTCGTGGCCGAGATAGACCCACACCGCACCGAAGATGTTGGTCAGCTCTGCCTCGAAGATCGCCGGGTC
>Ga0073934_10001417_pt1 | contig 57757 bp, 45 predicted proteins | sample LarsenN4metaG_FD_76834 | JGI IMG/M metagenome (GOLD analysis project Ga0073934, IMG submission 76834) | Hot spring sediment bacterial and archeal communities from British Columbia, Canada, to study Microbial Dark Matter (Phase II) - Larsen... ...
GGTCCCCCGCAACGCCACGACGGCGGTCAATTATGTTCTCCGTCTTCGTCTCCAGCACCGGCAACCCTTCAAGCGTGCGCTGCTTCCACTCGTTCCGGTACTCATCTGTAAATCGGGCATCCCGGACCGTCAGGCGCGAGCTTTCCGCAGCGGTATTCTTATGAGCGTTATGAGCGCCGAACACCGGGCAGACCGGACACGTCGCCCTGCCGCAACCGCAGGGCTTTCCATCGCCGCTCAGGCCGTGCTCCTTCTCCAGAATGCTCCGTAGTTTTCCCTTCAGACTCGACCCGGGAATGTATGGTTCGTTGCTCACCGGGTCCTTCAGCGCCGTCAAGTCGACTCCGCCGATTTCAAGGCCTCCTCCGGCTCCGCCGATGCGCATGCCATCCAGCAGCTTTATCTTGAATCTCATCTCCACAACGTGCGTCCATTTGGCCATAAACACCTCACTCTCTGATTCGGGCGCAATACGCCACGACAGCCTCGAAGTGCAACATGAAGCCCTTCTCAAAGCTGTGTTTGTCCCTGACCGCATTCACGTTCAAATCGATGAACCGCTTGAAAGGTTCCGGCAACGCGTTGTCTCGCCTGCCCGCCCGGTCCGCTGCAAAAGCCTTCAGTTTCGCGATGTCCGCGTGGATTTCTCCAAAAGAAGCGCCATTTTGCAAACGCTGAAGCTGGAGCTTGGCGTGGCCGTAGAACGCCCGCAACTGGTGCCGCCTCAGCTTGGCGCTCTCGAGGCAGGCGGCTATGTCTTCCGCCTCTCTAAGAAGCAGGTCCGGACGGGTGTGTCCATCCGGGCCAAAATACACGGGGTAGCCGGGAGGGAAGCAATCGCGGCATGCTCCGCCGGGTTCGCCTCCTGAGGATCTTTTCTCGGCAGGCCGGCTACCCGGCGCAGGGCTGCTGGAAAGTCCGGCCTTCTGCATTGCATTTTTCATGTCCGGCATCATTCAACTCCCCTCTGTGATTTCGTTAGCATCGCGTACCGAACGGCGAAGTCAGCCTGGGGCCACACGTCGCCTGGCCGTAGAAATGTTCTTTGCACGAAGTCGCGCGCCTCGGGCGCCTCCTTGAGGTTGCGTTCTGCCTGGTAGTGCAGCAAGGAATGCCAGCGGGCATCTCCCGCTTTCCATCTGGCGTGGAGCTCCAGGATGTCCTTCAGCACAGCGCTCCGAAGCTTGCGGCCGGCATGGAGTTCGGCCAGTTCCTGTCCGGCCTTTAACGCCTTTTCATACTGCGGCCAACGCATAGTGGCGCCGAGAGCGTGGATGCTGTCGCGCTCTGCTTTGGCGTGAGCATTGAGAGCATGCTCGGCCTCATCTGACTTCGTCAGAATATGCTGCTTCTTCTTGGCCAAGGATACACCCGCCGAGAACGTCAGTCTGCCATCCGAAATCCTGCGGAATTCGCTGCGCAGCGAAGAGGCGAACGCCAGTACTTCCTGCCAGGGACCGATCACAAACAGATCATCGCCGCCCCCGTAGACCGGGTACACATTCTGGAACCGGGTTAAGAGAAGTTCGTTAACCATCGATGAGAAAGTACTGTCCAAAAGGCGGCTCAGTCCCCAAATTTGCGCTGCGTTGTCCTTCAGTTCGGCGAAAGCGGCGCCGATTCGATCGGCGTCAATTCTGAGGTAAGCAAGGTACGGCCGGCCTCTTGCCTTGGCCGCCAGTTGCTCAAACGTCGCGAGCTGTCCATTGTGCATCGGGACGTGGCTCATGGACGGTATTCTCAGACGCCCTCCTTCCCCCGTCGTCCATGACTTACCCAAGATCCGCAGAGGACCATTGCTTGCTTCAACAAGGCTGTGAATGCCTCGTCCAAGCAGCTTTCCGCCCAGATCGCGGTCGTCAATGCAGGATGGGCAGAGTTTCTCGTCGCCGTCCTGGCGGGTACGATCTGTCCCGGCGCAGCCGTCGCAACGCTCCGCCCTGTCCGGCAGGAAGAAGAACCGATCCGTCGACCATTTCGCACCTGATCGTAGCGCGCCCGCCAGCGGGGCCAGTTTGCGCCGCGCCATCGAGTCAGCCAGCGCGGCGCGGGGGACACGGCCGTCATTGAATTCGGCGCCGGCCAGATGGAACGCGAGTTCACCTCGATGCTGGGTTAGCAGATCCTGGTCGAGAGTGGCTTGAAAAGCGGCAAGTCGCTCCTGCCAGCCGGAACAAGGACGCCCGACAACAAGAAATCTGCCGCCAGCCGAGTAATAAAGATGAGCGCCGATGTCGGCGAAGGCGTTCTCGATGGAGTGCGCCACCAGCCTCGTCAGCGCAAGCACCCTGAACGACCGGGCCCGCAGCCGCCGGGCCGCCCCGCCCGCGCCCGGCACGGGGCGTAACACGAAGCGCTGGATTCCAGAGAAATCCCCTTCGATTGCAAGTCCCGCCGATGGCCACTGGGGAGCGCCCGCTCGTTCAGCCGGTGCGACACCCTCCCAGGCCTGCCTCAGCAAAGCGAAGTTGGACATCGCTTTTCTCTCGACACCCGAAACTGTATCAAATCATCGTACTTCTACACAACACTATCGCCACGGCTTGTCGCGGCCAAGTGAAAACTTTCTGATTGAGCCAAGTAAATAGTTGCTGTTGGCCCTGTAATGGAGAAGGATGGAACAAACCGTCGTTAGGATGTCCCACCTTTGGCTGAGAAGTTAGGCGGTGTTTTGCCCTTGATTCTGAAAAGAATCGGGGGGGATCAAACCTGAAAAGAACAGCCGCCGTGAAACGCCGGGCCAGACCTTCGCCCACATGGCCTCGAACCTCACGCCCCGTGCCGGTCGAGGGGCGGGTGTGGTCGTCGACGCCCGTCACGCACGTGCGCATCTACCACAACGGGAAGGTCTGGAAGGACGTGCCTGTGCCCCCCGGCTCCCTGGACATGCGGCTCTCGGAGAAAGCGCAAATGGCCGCCAGCGGCTGGTTTTCCCTGTCGTTGAAGCCAAGGAACTGCCTACCGTACCGCCTGGACCCCTACGCGCCGGCCGTGACCGACGCCGTGCGAGTCCATCCGGTCGCTGTGGCGGTCCGAATCCGAACGCGCCCGCGCCTTTAAAGACCTCAACGAGGCGGAGCGCGTCTACAGGCAGCGCTTGCAGGAGTCACAATGAAAAGCATGACCCGCCGGAATTTTACATCCACGCTGGCAGCCGCTGCCTCCGCCGCGCCGCCGGACGCCGCCGAACCCGCACGATACCCCATCTATCGCGCCCGCGGCGGCCACCGCGAGCTGGGACGCCAGCACGGCGAACAGGCGGCGGAGCACATTCGCCGGCACCTGGAGGTGATGTGCGCCGGGCACGGCGTTACCCGGGCTGAACTCCGGCGCCGCGCTCTCCTGTTCGCGAAACTGTTTGACCGCTACTGCCCGCACCTGGTCGAAGAAATGCGCGGGCTCGCCGAGGGCGCCGGAATCGAGCTGGCGGACGCGATGGCCTGCAATATTCGCGGACTGCCCGAAAAGGGCGGCGAGGGCTGCACCGCTTTCGCCATCGCTCCTGGCGGTACGGCGGACCGCGGAGTCCTCGCCGGACAGAACAGCGACATCGACAGCCGCATTCCTCCCCTCGCCTACGTTCTGCACCTCGCCCCGGCCGGCAAGCCCGAAGTGTTGATGTGGACCTTCGGCGGCATGATCGGCTACCACGGAATGAACAGCCACGGCGTGGCCCATTTCGCCAACGCCTTGGGCGGCGGTCCCGCCGCGCGCTTCGCCATGCCGCACTATCCCGTCAAGCGCCTGATGCTGGAGTGCGCCTCGGTTGATCAGGCGGCGGAGTTGCTCGGCCGGATCCCCCTCGGCTCCAACGGCAACTATGTCATGTGTGACGGCGCAGGGAGAATCCTCGACGTCGAGGCGACCACCGCCGGCCCGGAAATCCTTCGCGACCACGGCGCCGGTTTCCTCGCCCACACGAACCACTTCCTGTGCCCCCGCTATGCACGGAAAGAGAACTTCGACCAGAGTTGGCCCGATTCGTTTCCGCGTGTGCGGCGGATGAATTCGCTGATCCAGGCGAAGTTCGGCTCCATCACCGTCGCCGACATGCAACGTTTCCTACGCGACCATTCCGGACAGCCAGCCGCCATCTGCCGTCATAACGGCGACAGCCGGACAGTCGCCTCCCTGATCGCCGAGCCCGGCGCCCGGCGCATGCACGTCGCCGCGGGCTATCCGTGCCGAAGCGAATACGTTACCTATTCGATGTGAGGAGGTGGATCGATGAAACACGTGAACCGGCGCGGATTTCTGGTGAACGGATCCGCACTGGCCGCCGCGGCCGCCGCGCGCACCGAAATGTCGGCGGCCCGTGCCGACTTCCCCTGGGCGGCCCGGCAGACCTACCTCAACGCCGCCACCGAGCATCCCCTCAGCGTCCACTCGACCCGCGCGATCGAAGAGTACTTGCACGCCCTGTCCCACGGTCCGGACTCGGCTCGCGACCGCTTCGAAAACGGCCACCTGATGGCCGAGGTGAAGCGGATGTTCGCCCGCCTGATCAACGCCAGTCCTCATGAGATCGGCTTCACCCCCAGCACCCAGACTGGCGAGAACATCGTCCTTGAGGGGCTCGATATCCAGGCCGGCGGCGGCAACGTCGTAACCAACGACCTGCACTACGGCGGCAGCCTCCTCAACTACGCTCACCGCAGGAAGGCGGGCATGGACGTCCGCGTTGTCCCGCATCGCGACTACCAGATCGACATCCGTGACCTCGAACGCGTCGTCGACCGGAAAACGAAGCTGATCGCCATCGCGCTCGTCTCGAACGTCAACGGCTACGTCCACGACGTCAAGGCCATCAGCGATCTCGCCCACGCCCACGGGGCGTATCTCTACTGCGACGTCATCCAGTGCGCCGGAGCCATCCCGATTGACGTCAAAGCGATGGGCATCGATTTTCTCGCCTGTTCATCCTACAAGTTCCTCATGGGCGGCCGGTTCGGTTACCTGTACGTCCGCGAGGACCTTCAGGGCGCCGTGCTCCGGCCCCGGCTGTTCGGTGGCCGCAGCACCCCCTCCGGCGCCTCGCGGTACGAAATCAGCACCGCGAGCCACATCGGCTGCGTCTGCCAGCACCAGGCATTGCAGTATATCCATGCCCTTGGCGTCGGCCGGATCGCGGCCCACGCGCGGCCCCTTATCGACCGTCTCCGCAAGGAGTTGCCGGCGGCCGGATACCCTGTCATCACGCCGGAAACCAGCCACAGCCCGATCGTGTCGTTCCGGCTCAACAATCCGGAGGAGGCGCGCGCCCGGCTCAAGGCCGCCAACGTCATCGTGACCATGGGCAGCTACCTGCGGGTGTCGGTTTCGGTGTTCAACAACATGGCGGATGTCGACCGCCTCATCGCCGCCCTCGCCTGACCCGCCCGGCTCACGGCCGCTTCCGCGCCAGCGGTTAACATTCTTCACCATAGCTTTACCGTGACTTTGCGCGCGGAGTGGATTCCTGTAGCGTATCCTCTAAGGGGACGCGCGAGACGTGAGCAAGGTCCGAAATGAGAAAATCCGCCGCTGGCGGTCGGTCCGGGATTGGGCACTGGTCGTCGCCCTCGTTCTTCTCACCACCATCCTCGCCATCCTCCAGTACCGCTGGCTCGGGCGTGTCAGCGCCGGAGAGCGGGAACGGATGCGCGCCGGGCTCGAGGCCAGCCTGCGTCACCTGCGCCAGGAGTTCAATGACGCCATTACCTCGGCCTGTGCCGCCCTCATGCCTGCCCCCGCTCAGATCGACGAGGCTAATGTTGAGCAATCCTACATAGAGCGGTATACCCTGTGGAAAGAGTCCGGAGGCCGAACTGGCCTGTTCCGGCGGATCGCGCTCGCCACGCCCCGGGATGGAGACCTCGATCTTCGCCTCCTCGACCCCGAGGCTGCTGTGTTCCGCCCGTCGGCGTGGCCGGTCGAATGGAGCCGCGCCAGGGAAGCTCTCACCACTCGCTCCAGTCGTCGGGGGGGCGGACCCTTCGGGTCCGTCTTCGGCAACGTCATCGACTTGCCCCGATTCCGACCCCTCCTGCCAGAGCCCGGCCAGCCTCCTCGGATGCAGGAGGCCAACTGGCTGCTGGCCGAAATCGACGAGGAATACGTGAAAAGCGCCCTGCTGCCCGAACTGGCCCGAAAGTTCCTTGGTTCAGGCGGCCGCCTCGAGTACGCCGTCGAGGTGACCACGCGGGAAGACCAGCCCCGGGTCATATACCGCTCCGGAACCGAGCCCGTCGCGCCCTTCGCCGACGCTTCCGTGGGCCTGTTCGAACCCCAGTACGACCGCTTGCTCCGCCGCGGGGGAATGTTTCGCGGCCGCGAGAAGGGCGGAAAGGGCCCGCCTCCCGCTCCTCCCGGCGGCGGCCCACAGCCCGACCGCGGCCGCTGGCTCCTTTCCGTGCGCCACGCGTCCGGCTCCCTGGACGCCGTCGTCCAGCGGTCCCGCTGGCTTAACCTCGCCGCGGCGACGGCGATTCTTTCACTGGTTCTGGCCAGCGCGATCGCCATGGTGCAGTTCAGCCGCCGCGCCGAGCGTCTCGCCCACGCCCAGATGGAGTTCGTCGCCGGGATCTCGCACGAACTCAGAACGCCCCTTACTGTGATTCGAACTGCTGCGCACAACATCGCCGGCGGCCTGGTCAAGAACCCGGACCAGATGAAGCGCTACGGTAAACTGATCGCCGGCGAGGCCGACCGGTTGACGGGAATCGTCGAGCAGGTGCTTCGCTTTGCCGGCGCCGAAGCCGGCCGCACCATCAACAAGCCCGAACCCGTCGCCGCCGCCAACCTCATCGATAACGCTCTGGCCGCCGTTTCCGGGACGATCGAGAACTCGCGATGCGCCGTCGAGCGCAACGTTCCCGACACACTGCCTCCGCTGCTCGCCGATCCCCTCGCCCTCGGCCACGCCATGCAGAACCTGATCGCCAACGCCGCCAAGTACGGTTCCGACGGCGGATGGATCGGCGTGTCCGCCGCCGCGGACGCGGCCGGTGAATTCATCGAATTTGTTGTCGAGGACCGCGGCGCCGGGATTCCCGCCGACGAACTGGCGCGCATCTTCGATCCCTTCTATCGTGGGAAAAGGGCCATCGAGGATCAGATCCACGGAACGGGGCTGGGATTGAATCTCGTGAAGCGGATCGTGGAGGCCCACAAGGGTTCGATCGCAGTGGCCAGCCAGCCCGGTAAGGGCACGCGGTTCACGGTTCGAATTCCCACCGTACCTGAGGAGCAAAGAGATGAGTTCGCGGATCTTGTTGGTCGAGGATGAGCCCGGCCTGGTCCTGACTCTGACGGACCTGCTGGCTGCGGAAGGCTACGAAGTCAGCTCGGCCACCGATGGCCCCCGGGGCCTCGATGCGGCCCTGCACAGAGATTTCGACGTCATCATTCTCGACGTGATGCTTCCCGGCAAGAGCGGTTTCGACGTCTGCCGCGAGATCCGCCAGAACGGCCGCGATGTGGCCATCCTCATGCTGACCGCCAAAACCCAGGTGATCGACCGCGTCGTCGGGCTCAAACTCGGCGCCGACGACTATCTCGCCAAGCCCTTCGATCCCGCCGAACTGCTGGCCCGGATCGAAGCGCTCCTGCGGCGGGTCCGCAAAGAGAATCTCTCTCCCGTCTCCCGGTTCGAGTTCGGCGGCGTCGATGTCGACTTCGAACACGCGGAGGTCCGCAAGAACGGCGTGCCGGTCAATCTGGCCGGCAAGGAGTTGCAGTTGCTGCGATACCTCGTCAACCGGCGGGGAGCGGTGGTATCGCGCGAAGAGCTCTTGCAGCACGTCTGGGAATATCAGCCGGACGTGAACTCCCGCACCGTCGATGTTCACATCGCCTGGCTCCGGCAGAAGCTCGAGGACAACCCGCAGTTTCCCAAGTACATCCTGACCGTGCGCGGATCCGGGTATCGCTTCGCGCCGTAGGTAGCACCGCCCTCAGGGAATCAGACTGGGCAGGATCTCCCCGGACGGGCCTTGAAGCGCGATGTCCGCGATCGCGGTGGCCGCGGTCGCGTCCACGTTCACTTCGATCACCTTCGCGCCGCCGCGCCGGGCCCGGGGCACGAGGGTCGCCGCCGGATGCACCACCGCGGACGTGCCGACCACGAGCAGCACTTCGCACCGCGAGACAGCCTGTTGCGCTCCGGCGAAGATTCCGGCCGGCAGCGATTCGCCGAACCAGACAACGCCGGGCCTGGCCAGCCCTCCGCATTGGCAGCGTGGCGGCAACCCCGGCAGCGGCGCGCGGCGGTCCTGCCAGTCCGCGCCGCACAGCGTGCAACGCAACTGCCAGATATCGCCGTGGAGCTTGAGCAGCCTTGCGTGGCCGGCGCGATCATGCAGCCCGTCGATGTTCTGGGTCACCAGCGTGAAGTCCTCCTTCACGCCTTCCAGGCGCGCCAGCGCCCGGTGGCCGGGATTCGGTTCTGCCCTCGCGATGATCCCGCGCCGCCAGTCATACCACTCCCAGACGAGCTTCGGATCCGCCGCGAAGGCGTCCGGCGTCGCCAGCTCCTCGGCGCGGAAATTGCGCCAAAGGCCGCCCTGTCCCCGGAACGTCGGAATTCCGCTTTCGGCGGAAATGCCGGCGCCGGTCAGCGCCGCGACGCTCCTTGCCTCCTCGATCCACCGCCGCGCCTGTTCGAGGTCTGTCACAGTCTCACCGCCTGAATGCGCAGCCGCCGGTAGTCGATCCACCACGACCCCTCCCGCCAAAGCCGGGAGCGCAAACGGTCCTCGATGTCGTCGGGAATCTCCCAGTCCGGCCCGAACATCCGGATCCAGCCGCGCAGCCCGGCTGCCCCATCCTCGAGCCTTGTGGGCCTGTCGAACAGGCTCGCCTGACGCAATTCGAATCCGTGGCGCTCCAGTACCCCGCCGTACTCCCCGATCGTCGGAAAGTACCATGGACACGGGATTCCTATGGCCTCGATGACCGCCGCGCAGTTCCCTTTTCCCCCGAACTCCGCCACCAACCGCCCGCCGCGCCTCAAACTCTTCGCGATGGTCTGAACCGCCGCGTCCGGACTCGTCACCCAGTGAAGCGCAGCGTTCGAAAATACGGCTTCGAATTCATGCGGAGGATCGAACGTGACGATGTCGGCTTCCTCGAAATGGACTTCCGGGTGGCGCTCCCGGGCCCGGGCCACCATTTCCGGCGACTTGTCGATGCCGTGGACCAGCGCCCCGGTGGCCGCGATCAACGCCGTCAGATTGCCCGTGCCGCTGCCCGCGTCGAGGATCCTCTCGCCCGGCTTTGGTTGCAGCACATCGATCAGATCCGCCGCTTCCCGCGCAACATACGAATGCTTCGCGTCGTAGAGATGCGGATCCCAGATCATCTACCGGATCCGCCGCACATGGACGCTCTTGAGATACGTCATTTTCCCCGTCACCTCGAGGACAGCCGGTCCGGCCTCGATCGGCATCCGCCCGAGGCGGAGCATCTTCCAGTTGAGGTCCGGCGCCGTGCTGGCTGTCCGCTGCGGGGAACGCTCCGGAAGCGGATTCGGATCGAGTGAGCCCGCCTCGGCTTCGCCTTCGGCGGATTCACGGCCCACCGCTGCCGAGATTTTGCCTCCCCCCTCGGCCGCCAGGTATTCGATCAGAATTTCGTACCGCCCTCCTTCTGTGACGCTGATTTCCCAGCTTGCCTTCGCGTCCGGCTTCTCCCAGCCCGCCAGAAAGTCGTTGGCAAAACCGTTCCTGGAGTGGAAATGCACGCCGCCCTCCATCCTGGCCTGCGGCGCGAATAGGATAGCGGGATTCTCCTCCCGATAGCCCACCGGAATCGGCCGACGTCTGGCCTGGAAGCCGCGTGTGACCGAGGCGTACCACTCGTCGTAGAGCGCGTTGAGCCGGCGCAGTTCCTCGGGGTGGTCAGCGGCGACGTTGCTGGACTCGCCTGGATCCGCCTCCAGGTCGTAAAGTTCCTCTCCGTTGACCATCTTGAACCGCCGCCCCCGGGCCGCTCCGGGGAACTTGCGCAGCGGATCCTGGTGGTCGGCATGCGAGAACAGCACGCGGTCCGGCCCGGGGCTACCCTCGAGAATCGGCCGTAGACTGACACCGTCCAGCGCCGGGCCCTCCGGCCGCCGGACCCCGCACAGATCCAGAACCGTGGGATAAACGTCGATGTGGGCGGCGGGAATGTTGATTTTCATCCCGCTTTTGACCTTGCCCGGCCAGCGCAGGAAAAAGGGCGCCCGCGTCCCGCCCTCATAAATGCTTCCCTTCCGAAGCCGCAGCCCCGCGTTGAACCGGTTCGTCTGCGGGCCGTTGTCGCAAAGGAAGATCACGATCGTGTCCTCGGCCAGTTTCAGCCATTCGAGCTTGTTCAACAACCGCCCCACGTTGTCATCGATATTGGCGATCATTCCATAGATCGCCGCCAGTTCGGGACTGCCTGCATCCTTGTAACGGTCGAAATACTCGTCCGGAACCTGGTAGGGAGCGTGCGGCGTATTGTAGGCGAGGTAGAGGAAAAACGGCCGCGAACGGTTCTCCGTGACAAACCGGATTGCCTCGTCGGTGAACGCGTCCGTGATGTAGCCCCTTAGCTTTACCGGCTTGCCGTTGCGCTCCGCCGGCGAATCGAAATACCGGTTCCAGTGGCCCGGACGGAAACCGATAAATTCGTCGAATCCCATCGCGTGCGGCACGGAAGGATAATTCTCGCCGAGGTGCCACTTCCCGATCAGCGCCGTGCGATATCCGGCCGCCTGGAGAGCTTTGCCAAGCGTGACCTCCTCCGCCCGTATCGTTTCCCGGCCGTGCGTCACCCCGTGGACGCCCGTTCTCAGGTTGTAGCGCCCCGTGAGCAGGCTCGCCCGCGTCGGCGCGCAAACGGGACAGACCGTGAACCGGCTGAACTCGGTGGATTCCTTGGCCAGGCGGTCCAGGTAGGGCGTGTGAAGCCTCGTGTTTCCGTGCGCGGAGAGATCGCCGAATCCCTGATCATCCGTCATGATCAGGATCACGTTGGGCGGCCGCCTCGGCGGCGGGGAGGGCTGGGCGAACAAAGACGGCGCGGCCAGAAGCGCGCGCCGGGTCATACCTTGATCTTCCTCACCGCCTGCTGGTTGGCCTCCCAGTAGGTCTTCTTCAAAGTGATGAAGGGATCGTCCGGCGCAGGCTGCACGCGCCCCCGGGCGTCGGTGGCCCGTGATGTCAGCGTGTGCTCGCCCGATGCCGCCCCCTTCCATTCGTAGGTCCAGAACACCCAGCAAAACGGGTTGCGATTCTCTTTGGCGATCTCCACCGGCGTCCATGGGCCGTTGTCGATTTTCAGTTCCACCGTCCGGATCGGCGTGCCGTCGGACCACGCCGCGCCCATCACCCGCAAAGACCCGTCCGCGCGCCGCGTCACGCGGCCCACGACCGACTTCAGATTCATCCGCCCCACCGACGTCTCCCGCCAGATCGTCTTTTCGCCCTGCTTCTCCCCCCGAATGGTCACGTAGTCGCGGCCCATGAATCGCGACAGGTACGCCCGGTCGTGCAATTCAATGCGAGTCAACCACTTCACCCACGCCACGCCGTACCACCCCGGCACCACGAGCCGGCACGGCGCTCCGTGATTCTTGTCCAGCGGCGCGCCGTTCAGCTCCCAACACACCAGCACGCCGTCCTTCATCGCCTCCCGAACCGCCAGACTGCGCGCGAAGTTCTGCTGATACTCCCCTCCGCGAATCTTCTCCGTGCTCGCGTCGGCGGCGAAGAATACGGCCTCCACCGCCTCAGGCTGGACGCCCGCCTCCTTGAGAAGCGGAGCCAGCGGCGTTCCCTTCCACCGGGCGTTGCCGATCAGACCGCCGGCCGGCGCATTGCCCGAACATTCGATCGTGACCGTCTGCTCGCGAACCTTGCGCCGCTTCAGCTCGTCCAGAGAAAGCGTCAGCGGACGGTTCACCAGTCCCGTGATCTCAAGCCTCCACTGCGCCGGATTGACGTCCGGATAACCGTAGTGGCCCACCCGGAACAAGTGTTCGGTAGGTGTGATCCAGGCCGTCGTCTGTTCCCACGGAAGCGTCGGACGCTCCGGATTGAACGGCTTGGTGTCGGCGAACGGGATCACCTGCTCGCCCTCCGTCGCTGCTTCCGCCAGCCAGAGCGCGAAGGGCATCGAGAGGAGTTCACGGCGGTCGAGTACGGTCATGATGGAATTATAGACCCAGCCTGAGCTTCCCGCACCGGGGTGGCAGCCCGATCGACGGCGCGTTCACAGCCGGGCAGATTCCTCCCCGCTCTTGACGTCACCGATCTTCACGACTAGAATCGCGCTCATGGCGGAGCGCAGGGAGGGAAGGACAATTCGCCAAATACGTCAGGCTGTTGACGACCGAAGGCTCCGAGCCGTTCACCCCCGCTGATGTGAACGCTTTACTCGGCATTCACTGGGCGGGTGTCTTCCTGGCCAAGCACCGCGCCGCGAACCCCGGCGGGAACACCGAGCTCTTCGATCGAGTCTCATCGCGGCCGGCCCGCTATCAGATCAGACGTCAATGGCGCGAATGACCTCCAACGCGACATCGGGACAGTGCTTTGCATCGAGCTCTGTTCCGGCAATTCCTGTAGACGGATACAGCGCCTCGCCGCTGCCCGGAACCTGGACAACATAAACCACACAATTGACCTACCCGACCTCCCTCGGTATCATAGTACTTCGGGCTGTATAACAAAACGTTTACATCGCGTCTTCCCTATGGGACAGACACAGCGATAGCTTTGGCCGTTTCATCATGCGCCCATCGGCCCAGGACCTCGACGCGCTACGCTGGTACGCCGTTCGGGTACGTTCGAACGGAGAAAAATCCGTCGTCCGCTCTCTTGTTTCCCGCCAGCTGGCTGCGCTCCTTCCGATTTATTCTGTGCGGCGCCGCTGGTCCGACCGGATAAAGGCGTTGGAAATGCCCCTGTTTCCCGGCTATGTTTTCTCCCAATTTCCCCTTCGCCGCGAGCTCGAAGTCCGCCGGATCGGCGGCGTCAAAGGTCTCGTCGGTTTCGACGGTCCCGAGCCGGTGCCGGAGACCGACATCCAGGCCATTCAGCGGCTCATTGATTCCGGGCAACAACTGGAGCCCTGGCCTTACCTGACCGTGGGGGACCGCGTGCGCATCCTCACCGGCCCGCTCGCAGGTGTGGAAGGAATCTTTGTGGAAGACCGGGCTCATGCCCGCGTTGTTGTCTCCATCGATTTCCTCCGCCGTTCCGTCGCCGCCACCGTGGCTCGCAACTGGGTGGAACCGGCCGCCCCCGTTCTCGACAACATGATCATCTCCCGCTTCGAACCGCTTCCGGACCGGTTGCTCTGAACTATTCAGCTCCGCGTCCGTTATCATCTCTATTGAACCTCCCGGAGGCCCAATGGCTGTACTGAAACCCAAGAACCGGGTCATCGTCTTCCGGGTCAGCGAAGACGAGTACCGGAAAATGCAACAAGTCCGTTACCGTGTCGGCGCTCGCAGCCTTTCGGAATACGCGCGCACCGTCTTGCTGAATTCGGCCGGAGTTCCCGGCGCCGAGCCCCAGACGCTCTCCGCCCTCGCTACGCGCCTCTCCGATCTGGAGGCCAGGCTCGACCGCCTCGGCCGGAACAGGGAGGACGACCGTGACTGATCGTGCACCGCGTCTGTTCCTCAAGAAGGTGGGACTGGCTGCTCTTGCGCTCGCTCTTGCCGCGCCGGCTCATTCCCAGGGGAAGCCTGAGCCTTCGCCCCTGCCGAACATCGCCGGGCGCCACATTCAGCCGTCAGATCTTGTCAATGTTCAGGTTTTCAACGCGCCCGAGTTCACCCGCGTGGTTCGCGTCAGCAGCGAGGGCGCCGTCCGGATCCCCCTCGTCGAAACGCCGATCAAAGCCGTCGGCCTGATCGCCAGCGAACTCGAGCAGCGCGTGGCGGACGCGCTCAAAAATGAGAACCTGCTCCTCAATCCCCTTGTCAGCGTGACGGTCGTCGAGTATGCTTCCCGCCCCATCAGCGTCGCCGGCGCGGTGAAGAATCCGATCACCTTCCAGACCGTGCATCCGCTGCCGCTGCTGGAAGCCCTCACCCGCGCCGGCGGACTCGATAACGAAGCCGGTGGTGAGATTCTCATCAGCAAGAGGCCCGCGACCTATGGGGAACCGGTTACCGTCCGCAAGATCTCCGCCCGGAAACTGCTGGATGAGGCGGATCCGGCGGCTAACGTCATGCTCGAAGGCGGCGAAGAAATCCGCGTGCCGGCCAACCCCCGCGTGTTCGTGTTCGGCAACGTGCGCTCCCCCGGCGGATTCCCCGTTCCCTACAACTCTCACCTGACGGTCCTCAAGGCCCTCTCGCTGGCCGGCGGCTTGAACCCGTCGACCCGTGACGAGGCCTTCATCGTGCGGCGTGACGAGTTTGGCAACGAGCAGATACCAACGATCGACTTGAAACGCCTCATCAATCGTGAGATTCCGGACATGAACCTTCAGCCCGGCGACATCCTTTATGTAGTCGAGAACAAGCGGCGGCGCATGGCCTTGACCGCGCTCGATCGCGTGCTCACCTTCGGCACCATGGTCGGCGCGGGCGTCATCGTGGTCGCGGCCGGGAGATGACCAACCAGGAACAAATGCCAGAGAAGACGATCGAACTCGCTCCGGCCCGGCAAGCGCCTCCCCTCCGGCAGAGCACCCCTCCCGCCGACACACCCGCGATGCTCATTCGGCACTACTTCTGGGTGGTGCGCCGGCGATGGTGGGTCTTGCTCCTGCTGGTGGCGTTGGCATCCGGCGCCACCTACTGGTGGTCCAAACGGATCACTCCTTTGTACGAATCGACCGCCAGCATTGACCTCGATTTCCAGGCCCCGGCCGGCGTGGTGGGCGACGAGTCGCGCCAGTTGCTTTCCAACAACACCGAGCAGTTTCTCCAAACCCAGCTCCGGCTCCTCACCTCCGATTCCGTTCTTCGTCCCGTCGCGCAACGCTTCAACCTGATCCCCCCGGATCCCACAGCCGAATCCGGCCGGCCCTCGGTCAGGATGGCGGACCGCGCCGTGAACCTGCCCGGCCTTTCTGTTTCCCGCCCCGGCAATACACAGGTCATCCTGGTCACTTACCGCTCTACGGACCCCGTCCAGGCTGCCGACATCGCCAACTCGATCGCGTCCTCTTATATCGAGCACACCTACCGCCTGCGCTTCCAGTCCGCGGTCAATGTCTCCTCCTTCATGGAGAAACAGATCGAGGAGCTGAAGCAGAAAATGGATCGGTCCGGCGCCGCTCTGGCCTCCTACGAGGCGGCCTTGCAGATGGTGAATCCCGAAGACGCCACCACGATGTTCTCGTCCCGCCTGCTTCAGCTCAACACCGAACTCACCAACGCCCAGATCGAGCGGGTTCGCAAGGAGGCCGCCTACAACGCCGTAAAGAATGGATCCCTCGAATCCGCTCAGGCGTCGCCCCAGGGCGAATCCGCCCGCCGGCTTGCGGAACGCCTCGATGAGGCCCGGCAGAAGTTCGAAATCCTCAAGACCTCCCAGGGCAGCCGTCACCCCGAATACCAGCGCGCGGCGGCCGAGGTCGCCCAGCTTGAAAAGTCGATCGAGGCTTCACGGCAGGGAATCCTCAAACGTGTCGAGAGCGAGTTCAGAGAGGCCGTTCAACGCGAGTCCATGTTGGCCGCCGCCGTCGCATCGGCCAAAGCCGAGATGGATGCCTCCAACAAGCGTCTGCTCGAATACCAGAACCTGAAACGCGAAGCCGACTCCGACAAGCGCCTCTACGAACAGCTCGTGCAGCGGATCAAGGAAGGCGGAATCAACGCCGGCTTCCAGAACAACCTCGTCCGGCTCGCCGATCCTGCCCGGCCCAATCCGGTCCCCGTTTCACCCAACACCCGGAACAACGTCCTCGTCGCGGCGCTCCTCGCTCTGTTTCTTGGCGTCGCGGGTCTGATTGCCGTGGATGCCATGGACAACACCGTTCGCGACCCGGAAGTCGTCAGCCGCTCTCTCGGAACGGACGTCGTCGGAAGCCTCCCCCTGGTGCGCGCCAACCGCGGCTGGCTCTCCCTGCTGCCTGCCGGCTCCTCCAACGGAACCTCCGTTTCCCACGCCGCGCTCGGCTCGTTTGAAGAGGCCATCTGCTCGCTCCGCAATTCCATCCTTCTCGCCGAACGCGGCCGCATCAAGTCCCTTCTGTTTACCAGCGCGGGTCCGGGAGAAGGCAAAACAACGACGGCCGCCCACATCGCGGCCGCCAGCGCGCGCGCCGGCCGCAAAACCCTTCTCATCGACGCGGACCTGCGCCGGCCTTCCCTATCCCACATCTTCGAGTACGAACAAAGCGCCCCCGGCCTTGCCGATGTGATCGCCCGCGGACTCGACTGGCGGTCCCTGCTCGTGCGCAACCCGTCGGTCAGCGGCCTCGACATCCTCGCCGCCGGCTCGCGCAGCGCCCGCCGCGCCGGCGCCCTCGGCAACCACCTGCCTCGAATCCTTGACGAGGCCTCCGACTACGACCTCGTCGTCATCGACTCGACCCCGATCCTCAGCTTCCCCGAGCCGATCGAAATCGCATCGATGGTCGACGGCATCGTGATCGTGACCCGGGCCGGACAGACGGACCGCCGGGCTGTCGCCGCCATCATGCAGACCCTCCGCCGGTTGGGCGCCCATGTCGTTGGCGTTGTCGTCAACGCGATCACCGGCGACCTCAACAGCCGCTACGCTTTCCAAGGCTACGCCGGAAAGTATTATCGCGTCTACCATCCGGCCGGCAACTCATAGAACCGAGATTCTTCATTGCGCATTGCCTTCTTGAATCCGACTGGACAGCTTGGCGGGGCCGAGCATGTCCTGCTTGACGTCCTGGCGAGCCTCAAGTCCGCCCGTCCGGGATGGTGCTTCGCCGTGGCCGTCGGCAGCCAGGGACCGCTCGTCGATGCGGTCCGCGCCCTCCATGTCCCCGTCTCCGTCGTGCCCTTCCCGAAGCGCCTCGCGCTCCTTGGCGACGCCGCCGTCGGCTCAGCGGGCATCCTCGCCGCCGGCCGGCTCGGCCTCAACCTCATCGCCGCCATTCCGACCACCTTGCGCTACAGAGGGTCCCTCCGCGAATGGCTCCACGCGTTCCATCCGGATATCATCCATACCAACGGATTCAAGATGCACCTGCTCGGGCCGCTGTCGACCCCGAACGGGTCCTCCATCGTCTGGCACATCCACGACTACCTGAGCGCGCGCCCCGCCATGAAACGCCTCCTCCGCCTTCAGGACTCACGCGTCAGCGCCGTGGTCGCCAACTCCGACAGCGTCGCCGACGACATCCGCGCGTTGATGCCCGCCGCCCCTGTCCAGGCGATCCCGAACGCGATCGACCTCGATCACTTCTCGCCCCATGGCCCGGTGGCCGACCTCGACAGCCTGGCCCTCGCTCCACCCGCTCCACCAGAAACCATCCGCGTCGGACTTGTCGCCACTTATGCGCGCTGGAAAGGGCACGATGTCTTCCTTCGGGCCCTGGCTGCTCTTCCGCGTTCGCTGCCCATCCGCGCCTACGTGATCGGCGGCGACATCTACGCGACCCCGGGCAGCCAATACACCCTTGGCGAGCTTCAGGAGATGGCCCGCGCCCATGGCGTCGCCTCGCGGGTCCACTTTATCCCGTTTCAGCCCGATGTCGCCCCCTGTCTCCGGGCGCTCGACATCGTCGTGCACGCCAGTTCCCAGCCGGAGCCCTTCGGCCTCGTGATCGTCGAGGCGATGGCCTGCGCGAAAGCGGTTATCGCCAGTGGAGCCGGCGGCGCTGCCTCGCTGATCGAGGATGGGCTCAGCGGCCTGGCCCACACGCCCGGCGATGCGGCGTCCCTGGCGTCGGCGATCCGGCGTTTCGCGGAGGACCCCGGGTTCCGCCGCGCGTGTGCCGGAGCCGCCCGCCTCCGGGCCGAGCGGCTGTTCGCCCGCGAACGGCTGGCCACACAACTGATCCCGCTTTATCTTCGCCTTGCTGCCGACCCGAAGGCCGCGCGGGCCAGGGCCGCGGCCGCGAACGAATCGTGACCGTCCTTCACGTGAGCGCCGGCAGGCTCTATGGAGGTGTCGAGACGGTCCTGGCCCAACTGGCCGCACACCGCCACCTCTGCCCCGCCATGGATCCGCATTTCGCCGTCTGCTTCGACGGCCGGCTCGCCTCGGAACTCCGCGCCGTCGGCGCGCCGCTTCATATGCTGGGCGCGGTTCGCGCCCGGAATCCGCTCTCCGTCCTGGCCGCCCGCCGCCGCCTCGCCGCCCTCCTGTCCGGATTCGACGTTGTCGTCAACCACCTTCCGTGGGCGCACGCCCTGTTCGGAAGTCTCGCCCGCCGCGCCCACTCCCGTCTTGTACTCTGGTTGCACGGCGCCTTTTCCGGAGCCCATTGGACCGAGCGCGCCGCCCGCCGGGTCAAACCCGACCTCGTCCTCTGCTGTAGCCGCTGGGTTCGCGACACCGCGTCCCGGTGGTTCCCGCACGTGTCCGTCGAGACGTTCTATCCCGCGATCCATTTCGGGCCCCCGCCGGACCCCGCCCCGGCGCCGGATCCGCCCCTCATCATCCAGGTCAGCCGCATGGAGGAGTGGAAGGGCCACCGGGTCCTCCTCGAAGCTCTGGGCACGCTCCGCGATTCCCACCCGTGGCGCTGCCGCATTGTCGGCGGCGCGCAGTCGCCGCGCGAACAACGTTACCTCGATTCCCTCGTCCGGCTTGCGGGTTCGCTCGGAATCGCGGACCGTGTCGAGTTCCTCGGACACCGCGGCGACGTCCGCCGGCTGCTGGGCGAAGCCGCCATTTTCTGCCAGCCGAACCTCGAACCGGAGCCGTTCGGAGTTGTGTTTCTCGAAGCTTTGTCCGCCGGCGTTCCCGTCGTCACCTCCGCCGCCGGCGGGGGCGCCGAGATTGTCGACCCCTCCTGCGGCCGCCTCGTGCCGGCCGGCGACCCGGCCGCCCTCGCCTCCGTGCTCGCCGAGTTGCTCGAGCAGGAACCTTTGCGACGCAGTCTCGGCGCGGCCGGTCCGCTCCGGGCCCGCCAGTTGTGCGATCCCCGCCGCCAGTTGGGCGCGCTTCAAGCGCTGCTCGCGGGAGCATCGACGCCATGAACGCCCCCGGCCGGTTCGCTGATCCCGCACTCTTCCCCCGCAGGGCCGCGGCCCCGCCCGTCCTCCCATGATCAGCCTCGCCCTCTGCGCTCTCATCCTGGCCGTGGCCGCGCTGGCGGCCGCCCGCTCCCTTCTGGGCGGGTTGACTGTGGTTCTCGCCTCCGGTTACGCCTACGGAATCGTCCGCGCGAACCTCGTCGAGACGGGCAGCCACTTCCTCTTCGACGCCGCGGTCGCCGGCTTCTTTGCCGGCCGGCTCGCCGCGCCCCGGGATGGCGGGGGAGGGACTTCACCCGGACTCGCCCTCTGGGTCGCCCTGCTCGTCGCCTGGCCGATGGTCCTGGTCGCGATCCCGCTTCAGGACTTCCTCGTTCAACTCGTCGGCTTCCGCGCCAACGCCTTCCTTTTGCCGCTCGTCCTGTTCGGCGCCGCGCTGCTCCCCGGCGAGACCACGCGCCTTGCCCACCGCGTGGCTGCCCTCAACTGTGTCGCGTTTGCTTTTGCCGCGGCCGAGTACTTCTCCGGAATCGGCCGGTTCTATCCGGTCAATCCGAATACGGCGCTGATTTACATGAGCGCCGATGTGGCCGGCGGCTACTACCGCATCCCGGCCGTTTTCGTCAACGCGCACGCCTACGCCGGCACGATGGTCATGTCTCTTCCGCTGCTCGTCGGAACCCTCGCCGTTCGCCACGACACCTCGGTCCGCCGCGGCTTTCTTCTGGCCGCCACGGCGATGACGATGCTCGGCGTCTTCCTGGCCGCTTCGCGGACGCACACCATCGCCGCGGCTGCGCTCCTCGCCGCCGCCTTCGTTTCCCGCCGCCTTCCTGGTTCCCTCCGGCTGGGCGGCGCCGCGGGGCTGATCCTGCTCGGAGCGATCGTCTTCTCCCAGCCCCGCCTCCAGCGTTTCCTCGAAATGAAAGACCCGGCCTACGTCGCCGCCCGCTTCACCGGCAGCGTCAATACGGCGTTCCTTGATCTGGTCCAGCGGTATCCCCTCGGCAACGGTCTCGGCGCCGGCGGGACCTCGATGCCGTACTTCCTCCAGAATCGCGTCCGCGCCGCCGGTCTCATGGAGAACGAATACGCCCGGATTCTGCTCGAACAAGGCGTTGTCGGCCTCCTGCTCTGGGGCGGATTCATCTTCTGGCTCGTGCTCCGGCGCTTTGCCGGCGGCGGATCATGGAACCTCACCCGTCACCTCGCCTGGGTCGCCACTACGATCTACTTCGCTCTCGGCGCCACCGGTGTCGGCATGTTGGCCTCGATTCCCCAGACCGCTCTGTTTCTGCTGCTCATCGGCGTGCAGGCCCCCTCCCCGCCCGTCCTCGAAAGGGAAGAACAAGAGGATCCAGGCCTCGAATGCCGTCCTCAACCGGCCGCCGTATGAGCCGCAGCACGCGCTTCCTCTCCGGCGTCGGCGTCGGTTACCTCAACCAGGCCGTTGTCATGCTCCTTGGCCTCTGGCTGACGCCGCTCTACCTTCGCCACGCCGGAGCGCACGACTACGGCCTATGGCTTTCCGGCATGCAACTCGTCGGCTACCTCCTGCTGCTCGACACCGGCATCACCATGCTGCTGCCCCGCGAAGTGGCCTTCGCTCTCGGCCGCTCCGGAGGCCGCACCGATACCGGCGAAATCGCGCGCCTTCTCGGCCAACTCGGCCGCATCGTGCTCTGGCAGACTCCGCTCGTGGGTCTCGCTGCTCTGATCCTCTGGACGCTGCTGCCGCCCCATTGGTCCGCGCTCAAGTCCCCTCTGGCCGTCGTCTTCGCCGTCTTCACCGCGCTCTATCCCCTCCGGCTCCTAAACGCCTCCCTGTTCGGCTTGCAGGAAATGGCGTTCCAGGGATGGCTTCAGATCTCCTCCTGGATCGTGAATGCCGCGGTCTCCGTCGCAGGACTGCTCGCCGGCTGGGGACTCCTCGCGCTGACCGCCGGCTGGCTCGCCGGACACCTGGTGACTTCGCTCGGCTGCCTGTGGCGCGTCGCTTCCCGTTACCCCCACCTCATCCCGCGGTCCCTTCCCGAACTGCCCCGGACTGACCTGAAGCGCTTCCTGTCGCAGGGCCTCTGGATCAGCGTCGCCCAGGTGGCCCAACTGTTCCTGGCCGGCACCGACCTTCTGATCATTGGCGGCGTTCTCGGCCCCGAAGCGGCCGTCGCCTACTCCTGCACGGCGAAACTGGTCAGCGTCTTGTCCAATCAGCCCCAGATCCTGATGCAATCCGCCGCGCCTGCGATGTGCGAGCTGCGCGCCGCCGGCGAAACGGCGCGCCTCCGCGCGGCCACCAGCGGCCTCGCGCTCGCCATGATGTCGCTGGCCGGACTGGTCGCCTGCGTTGTGCTCGCCGGAAACGAGCTGTTCGTCCGTATTTGGGTCGGCCCCGGCAACTTCGGCGGCCGTCTGCTTGAAAGTCTCCTCGGGGCGGCGATGATGTTTCGTCTGTGGAACGTCGTTCACGTCTACACCCTCTTCTGCCATGGGATGGAACGGCGCGTGTCCGTCACGACACTGATGGACGGCGCGGTGACGGTCGCTTCGATGTACCTGTTCACGCGCTGGGTTGGTCTGGCTGGCGGCCCCCTCGGATCGCTGGCGGGCGTCTGTCTCGTCAGTCTTCCCCGCAACGCCCGGCTGCTGGCGCGCGTCACCGGCGTCCCCTACCGGGCGAACTTTACAGGCCTGGGCGCCTGGCTCTGGCGCTTCGCGCTGTGCGCCGCCGGCGCCTGGCTGGCGCATTCCTGGGCGGCAGGGTCTCATCCTCTCGCGCAGGCCGCTCTCGCCGCCGCTGTCTGCGCCGTCTACGCCGCCCTGCTCGCGCCGCTGTTCCTGAAGGGACCCCTCGCCGCCTACACGGTGCCCCGCGTGAACGCCGTCTGGGCGCGCCTGACCGGCCGCCCGCCGATTCCCTACGCCTCATGATCCGCCGCATCCTTCGCGCCAGCAATTGGTGGATCGGACTGCGACGCGCGCAGCGCGAGGGCCTCATCCGCAGTTTCTCCCGCTGGCGAGCCTGGAAGCGCATTCTCGATTCGCCTCCCTTGCGCACGCCTCCCCCTTCGCCCTCCGCCCCCGTCGAACTCCACATGATGTGCTACTACTTCGATTACCTCACCGCCCTGTGGACCCTCAAAAGCTTCTATCGCGCCGCTCAAAGCGCCCTCCCCCTCACCATCCACGTCGAAGGCAGGCCCGAGCCCCGCATGATGGCGCGCCTGCGCGCCCATCTTCCCGATGCCCGCATCGTCACCGCCGCCGAAGCCAGCCATCTGGTCCAGCCTGTGCTCGAAAAACGCGGATTGCGCCGGCTGGCGGCGGATCGCCTCGCCAGCCCCTACATGCTGAAAGTCGTCGACTGCGTCCTCATGACCGCCGCCTGGAACCTCCTCATTCTCGACGCGGACGTGTTCTTCTTTGCCCGGCCCGATCATCTCCTGCCTTCGAAGCCCGCCCCCGTCGAACGGGACCTCTTTCAGCGCGACCTCTCCACTAACTATTCCCTGACCCCCGAACAGGCGCGCGCGGATCTCGGAATCGACCTTGCTCCCCAGGTCAACGCCGGCATCATGCTCCTTTCCCGCGAACACGCCGACCCGGCCCGCTTCGACCGCTACCTCCACCACCCGCGCCTCCAGGGCGCCGCCGGCTGGATCGACCAGACGCTGTTCGCCCTGAGTTCCTCCGAGCAGCGTCGCGTCGGCTTCCTCCCGCCCAGCTACCTGATCAGCCTCCAGCGCGGCCATTACCCGGACGAACTGATCGCCCGGCACTACGCCGGCCCCAGCCGCCCGATGCTCACCAGCGAAGGAATTCCACGCCTGATCGAAACGGGAATCCTCGAACCATGACCACGCGGAGTTGCCTCTCATGAGAGTGTTCCACGTCGTCCCCGCCCTGTTCGGCGCCAACGGCGGCGTCACCGGCGGCGCCGAGCGCTACGTGCTCGAACTGGCCCGCCACATGGCCGAACTGGTTCCCACCACCCTCGTCAGCTTCGGACCGCAGGACGAATCGCGCACCCTCGGCCGGCTTTCCATCCGCCTGTTCGGCGGCGCCCATGCCGTCCGCGGACTTGCCTCGAATCCGTTCTCCCTCCGCGCCCTCGCCTTCCTGCGCCATGCCGACGTCGTTCACTGCCATCAGCGGCGCATCGTCATGTCGAGCCTTTCTGCTCTTCTGTGCCGCGCCACCGGCAGACGCGTCTTTGTCACGGACTTGGGCGGCGGCGGCTGGGATATTTCCGCCTACATTTCCACCCGCTCCTGGTTCCAAGGCGACCTCCACATCAGCGAGTACAGCCGCCGCGTCGCCGGCCAGGAAAACGACCCCCGGGCCCACATCATTATGGGCGGAGTGGACGCAGATCGCTTCTCGCCCGATCCCGGCGCCCGGCGGGATAACACTATCGTCTATGTCGGCCGGATCCTTCCCCATAAGGGGATCGACACCGTGATCCGCGCCTTGCCCCCGCATCTTCGCCTTCGCATCCTCGGCCAGCCATACCATCCCGCCTATCTCGCCCTTCTCAGGGAACTCGCCGCAGGCAAAGATGTCACCTTCGAGCACGACGCCACGGACGAAGACCTCGTCCGCGCCTACCGCGGCGCGCTCTGCGTTGTTCTGGCGAGCGTGTATAAGGATGTCTACGGCGGCGAGTCCCGCGTCCCCGAACTGCTCGGCCAGACGCTCCTCGAAGGCATGGCATGCGGCACGCCCGCTGTCTGTACGGACGTTGCCAGCATGCCCGAAGTGGTCGAGCACGGCGTGACCGGATTCGTCGTGCCGCCGTACGAGCCGGACGCCCTGCGGGCCCGCTTCGAGTGGCTTGCCGGCCATCCGGAAGCTGTGGAAACAATGGGAAGAGCCGGCCGCGAACGTGTGCTGGCGCGGTTTACCTGGCCCGCCGTGGCCAGCCGCTGCGTGGAGATTTACCGGTCATGCCAATAGTCCAGGCCGCCGCCCGTGGCGTGTCGTCCCTGCTGGGCCGTGAATCCGCGGTCGTGCGCGCCCTGCGCCCTCTCTATGAAGCGACCCTCGCCGCCGCCTGCTGGCGGCGCGGAATCGAGTGGCCCATCAACGGCGTCTCCTACCGTGTCGACCCCCGCCAGCGCCGCCGCCTCGGCCAGGAGTACGAACAGCCTGTCGCCGACTACCTCCGCGGCCGCCTCGGCGCCGGCATGACCTGCTTCGACATCGGCGCCAACGTCGGCGCCTACGTCCTCCAGTTGGCCTGCTGGACCGCGCCCGCCGGCCGCATCTTTGCCTTCGAACCGAATCCCGACGCCTGCCGCGTCCTCCGCCGTCATATCCTCTACAACGGCCTGCTCGGCCGCGTCGAGATTGTCCCGGCTGCTGTCTCCTCGGAGAACGGCACGCAAACCCTGTATGCCGCCGGTCCCGACGGAATGAGCCGGCTTGCCGCTCCCAACCGCGGCCTCGATGGAAGAACCGTTTCGCGCGAAGTTCCCGTGCTGACGGTCGACGGATTCTGCCGGTCCCGCAATGTCCGGCCCGACCTGCTGCTGTTCGACATCGAAGGGTTCGAGATTCAGGCCCTTCGCGGCGCCGAAGCCTGCATTCGCGCCGCCGGCCCCTCCCTCACCGTCGTCGTCGAGATGCATCCCAACGTCTGGGACTCCGCGGGCTCCTCGCGCGAGGACGCCGAAAGGCTCATCGCCTCCCTCGGCCGCCGCGTCGTCCCGCTCAGCGGCCAGCGGGACCCGCTGGCCGACCACGGACTAGTTGCACTGGAGCCTCTCTGATCCGCTGCCACCTCATCACCCCCGAGTTCCCACCCAAAATGGGCGGCGTCGCCGAGTATGCCGCCTTGCTCGCCGCCGGACTCGCCGCGGCCGGCCGCGACGTCCACGTCCTCTGCCCCGACTCTCCCCAGCCCGTCCGCGCGCAGTTTACCGTCCACCCCGAGTTGGGCGATTTCTCTCCGGCGCGCCTGCGCCGCTGCGGCGAACTCCTCGATCAGTCTCCCGCTCCCCGCTACATCCAGCTTCAATGGGTGCCTCACGGCTACGGCCGGCGGGCGATGAACATCGAATTTTGCCGCTGGATTCGCGAGCGTGTCCGCCGCCACGGCGACCTCCTCGATCTGATGGTTCACGAGCCCGGCTATGAACTGTTCCGGAGCTGGAAAACCGCCGTTCCCGCCATCGTCCACCGCGCGATGCTCCGCATCCTGCTCGATGCGGCCCGCTGCGTCCGTGTCAGCACCACTGCCTGGATCGCCCGCCTCCAACCCCTCACAACCCGCGCCCTGCCTTTCGAGTGGGCGCCCATTCCCTCCCTTGTGCCCGCCGCCGCCGCCCCGGATGCCGTCTCGCGGATCCGAGCCCGTTACGGCTCTCCGCTGACCGGCTACTTCGGGCCCTACCACGAACCCTACGCCTCCCTGCTCGCGCCGGTTCTCGAACGGCTCCCCGGGCCTGTGCTGCTGATCGGCCGCGGCGGGGACCGGTTCGCCGGGCCGTCGTCCCGTGTGGCCGCCACAGGCAGTTTGCCGCTGGCGGACCTCTCCTGCCACATCGCCGCCTGCGACGTGATGCTGCACCTCTACCCGGACGGAGTCGACACCCGCAGATCCACCGCCATGGCGTCACTTGCCCACGGCCGCGCGCTGGTCACCACCGAGGGCCGCTTCACCGAATCCGTCTGGCGCGAATCCGGCGCCGTCATGCTGGTGCCGCCGGGCCACCCGGACGCCGCCGCCGCGGCCGTCATCCGTCTCCTCGAGGACGAACCGGAGCGCCTACGCCTCGGCGAGGCCGCCCGGCGCCTCCACGCCGGCCGCTTCGACATCGTCCACACCGTCCGCTCCATATGCGAATCCTCGTAGCCAATCACCACCGGCAGCGCGCGGGCGGAACGGAGGCCTACCTCGACGGATTGCTTCCCGCCCTCGACGCCAGGGGCGTCGGGATCGCTTTTCTTCATGAGGCCCCGCCCGGCGAGAACGCGATCGGCCTTCCGCCCGGCGCCCCCTCGCTTTGCGTCGCGCGGATGGGCCTCCCGGAAGCCATCGCCGCTGCGCGCCGGTTCGCCCCGGATCTTGTGTTTCATAACGGTGTCTCGGATCCCCGGACCCTCGCCGCTCTCGCCAGCCTGGCGCCGCTCGTCCACTTCGCCCACAACTACTACGGAACCTGCGTGAGCGGCGAGAAACTGCGCAAGTGGCCCGCGCCCGTCCCGTGCGAACGCCGGTTCGGCGCAGCCTGCCTGCTCGCCTATCTTCCGGAACGCTGCGGCGGCCTCAGCCCGGTCACGATGCTCCGCCAGTACCGCATCGAATCCGCCCGCCTGGACCTGCTCGGGCGCGCGGCGGCCATTGTCGCCAATTCGACCTATATCCGCGGCGAATACGTCCGGCACGGCTTTCCCCCGGACCGCGTTTTCACCGCCAACCTGTTCGTCGCCCCCGGTCCGGAACCCGCCCCGGCGCCGGACCTCTCGCCGGCCTGCCGCCTGCTCTACACCGGACGGATGGTGTCCCCCAAAGGAGGCGCCATGCTCCTCGACGCGCTCGAACCGGTCGCGCGACGGCTTGACAGGCCCGTCGAAGTCACCTTCGCCGGTGACGGTCCGGAACGCGCCGGCTGGCGGAAGCGCGCGGCCGCCATCCGCGACACCCGTGTCACCGTCCGATTCGAGCCCTGGGTGTCCCCCGCCGGGTTGCGCCGGCTGGCCGCTTCCCACCATGTCCTCGTGATGCCCAGCCTCTGGCCCGAGCCATTCGGCCTCGTCGGCCTCGAACTCGGCGCCATCGGACTCCCCACCGCGGCCTTCGCTTCCGGCGGCATTCCCGACTGGCTGACCGACGGAGAAAACGGACACCTGGCGCCGAACGATCCGCCCCGGCCGGAAGCGCTGGCCGAGGCCGTCGCCCGCTGCTTCCAGAGCGAACCGCACTACCGGCGGCTCCGCGAGGGCGCCGCGGCGCGGGCCCGCGAATTTAACGCGGATGCCCACCTGGACAGGCTCCTGCCGGTCTTCCACAGCGTGGTGTCCCAATGAGAGTGCTTGTCGCCCACAATGTCCCGCGCGCGCGCAACGGCGGAATGAGCCGCATCATGGGATTCATTCACGACGAGATCGAGCGCCGCGGCGCCACCGTGGACTGGCTGTGCAACGAAGACGTGCCGCCCGCCTTCAACAACCGCTGGCAAAGGTTCGCCTTTCCCTGGCTCGTGTTGGAACGCGCCCGCGCCGCGGCTCGGACCGGAATGCCGTATGATATCGTGAACGTGCACGAGCCCTCGGGCGCCGCCATCACCCTCCTGAAGCGCTGGGCCGGAGGTCCCCGCGTCGCCGCCACCTCCCATGGGCTGGAACGCCGCGGCTGGCGCGAACAGCTGCGGGATGGCATTCCCCTCCGGACCCGCCTCCTCTATCCGGCCACCTCGCTCTGGCAATCCGACCTGACCGACCGCTTCGCCGACCACGTCTTTTGCCTCAATCACGAGGACCGCGACTTCCTCATCCGGGAATGCCGCCGGGCGCCGGACACCGTTACCCGGATCTTTCCGGCCGCCGCCCCCGTCTATTCACTCGCCGCGTCCTCCCGCGACTACTCCCGCTTCCGGACCCTCCTCTTTGCCGGCACCTGGATCGCCCGGAAAGGGATCGAGGAAACGGCTGCTGCTTTCACCCGCGTCGCCGGCGGCCTCCCCGATCTCCGCCTCGTCGTCCTCGGCGGATTTTTTCCACTGGAAACCATCCGGTCTTCGTTTCCTCAGAGCGTCCGCGCCCGGGTCGGCGCCATCCAGGCCGCCGACGACGCCGGGAATGCGGCCGCCTACGCCGCCGCCGACGCGATGCTCCTGCCCAGCCGCTTTGAAGGAACCCCCCTGACGCTGATCGAAGCGATGGCCTCCGGGCTTCCCGTCATCACCACGTCCACGTGCGGCATGAAGGACGTGATCGAGAACGGAACCAACGGACTCCTCGTTCCCGTCCGCTCTCCCGAGGCCATCGCCGGCGCCATCCTCCGGCTCGCCGCCGACCAGAATCTGCGCCGGCGGCTCGGGCGCCGGGCTCATGTTGACGCCGCTACGCGCTACACCTGGAAGGAATCCGCCGAGGTCGTGGACAGGGTCTACCGCGCCCTCGCCCGGCGCTGACCCGCACTATGGCGCCCCGCCGCCTCGTCTCGATCGCCCACTCCTACTGTGTTGGGCTCAATCGCCGTCTGGCTCATGAGCTGGCCAGAGCGGGCGCCGGCCGCTGGGAGGTCACCGCCGTCGCTCCCTCAAGCTTCGCTGGCGAACTGGGTCAAATTGATCTCCGCCCGGAACCCGGTGAGCCCTGCCGTCTGGAGGCCGTCCCGGCGTACCTCTCCCGGCGTATCCACCTGATGTTCTACGGGTGGCGTCTGCGCGAGATTCTCTCCCGAAACTGGGATATGATCCATTGTTGGGAGGAACCCTATGTGACCGCCGGCGCACAGGTCGCGCTGCTTGCGCCCGCTAGGATCCCGTTCGTGTTCTGGACCGCGCAGAACCTTTCCAAGACCTACCCGCCTCCCTTCCGCTGGTTCGAAGGCTACTGCGTTCATCGCGCCTCGGGCTGGCTTGCCTGCGGACAATCCACCGTGAACGCCATGGTCTCCCGCGGCTATGGAGCCAAGCCGCACCGCGTCGCTCCGCTTGGAGTCGATCTGGAAGTATTTTCTCCCGAACCCCGCCAGGACGCCGCCGGACCGCCCGTCGTCGGCTATCTCGGCCGGTTCATCCACGACAAAGGCGTCCGCCTGCTGATGCGCGCTCTCGACGGCGTTCCGTCCTCCTGGCGGGCGCTTTTCGTCGGCGGCGGTCCGCTCGAACGTGAGTTGCGCGCCTGGGCGTCCCGCTACGGTGACCGCGTACGCATCGTCACCGGCGTTCCCCACAACGAAGTTCCCTTGTGGCTCCGCCGCATGGACCTGCTGTGCGCGCCCAGCCAGACCATGCCTTCCTGGCGCGAACAGCAGGGCCGCATGATCGTCGAGGCGTTCGCCTGTGGCCTCCCCGTCCTCGCCAGCGACTCCGGCGAGATTCCCTTCGTCGTCGGCGACGCGGGCCTCGTGTTGCCCGAGGCGTCCGTCGAGTCCTGGACCCGCGCCATCGATCAGTTGATCCAGGATCCCTCCGCGCGCCGCGAGTGGGGAAACCGCGGCCTCGACCGGGCCCGCGGGAAATTTGCCTGGCCCGCCATCGCGCGCGATCAACTCTCCTTCTTCGAATCCCTGCTCGATGCCCCCTCCCGATAAACGCCTTCGTATCGCCGTCCTCCGCGACTCCCCCGACGAGGGCTGGCCCAGCATGGACAACGTCGGCGTCATGCTCTGCCGCCAGCTCCGGTCGAACTACTCCGCCGGGTTCGAGGTCGACGAAATCGCGCCTCCCATCCCCCGCCGCGCGCGCCTCCTCCACTCGTCCAACGCGGCGTTCGCCGTCGACCGCCTCTTGTTCCGTTTCGGGGACTATCCCCGCGTGGTGCGCCGTGGCGCCGCCGGTTTCGACGTTTTTCATGTCTGCGATCACAGCTACTCGCAGCTTCTCCACGACCTCCCCGGCGAACGCACTGTGGTCACCTGCCATGACATCGAGACCTTCCGCTGCCTCCTCCCGCGCGAACGCGCGACCCGCGGTTGGTTGTTCCGCCGCATGGCGGAGCGGATCCTGAAGGGCATGCAGCGGGCCGCCCACATCACTTGTGACAGCCTCGCGACCCGCTCGCAGTTGCTTCGCCTCGGGTTCTCTCTCACCGACACTTCGGTCGTGCCCCTTGGCGTCGACCCCGTCTTTACCCCCGGACCGGCCCCATCGGACTCCTTCGACCTTCTCCACGTCGGCAGCACCGCCGAACGCAAACGGATCGACGTCCTCCTTAAAGCCTTCGCGCTGGTTCGCCGTGCCGAGCCCCGAGCGCGTCTGCTTCGCGCCGGCGGTCCACTCACGGCCCCACAACAAGACCTCGCCGGCCGGCTGGGTATCCAGGACGCCGTCGTCACCCTCCCCTTCCTCACCGTCGCCGAGCTGGCTGACGTCTACCGCTCCGCCCGTGCGGTCCTGATGCCGTCCTCAGTGGAAGGCTTCGGCTTCCCCGTCGTCGAAGCCATGGCTTGCGGCACTCCCGTGATCGCCAGTAACATTCTCGTCCTGCGCGAAGTCGGCGGCGAAGCCGCCCTGTACGTGCCCGTCGGCGACGCCGAAGCGCTCGCGAACGCGGCTCTTTCCATCCTGGCGCTCGACCCGGACAGCCGCGCCGCCCTTCGTGCCCGCTGCGTCGCTCAAGCCGCCCCTTTCACCTGGGAGCGGTTCGCCGCCTCCATGGTCGAAATCTACCGCCGCCTGGCTGGACGCGCCGCCGGCTGACAATTCCCCGGCGGTCTCGCCGAACACGCTCGCGCCGAGCCAGCGCCGCGGTGTCCTGACCTGCTGTTGCCCTGTTCGCCGTTTTTTGGCGGCGTCAGCGGCAAGGTGATTGGGTTGCGCCGGCCGCGCCGCCGGCATCAAATTTGGCGAGGTCCTCCGCGAGGTTGCCGTTGCCTCCTCGCGCCGCGTCTGCCGGCGGTCACTTGATCCAACGGTTGATCCAGTTCCACTCGCGCTCGAGCAGGTCGCGCCTCGAATCGGCCCGCCGCGCCCCGTGGCCCTCGCCGTGATAGATCACCAGCTCCGTCGGAGTCCCGTTCTTGAGCAACTGCGTATAGAGGTGACGCGATTGCATCAGCGGAACACGCGCGTCCAGATCGCCGTGCCAGATCAGTGCAGGAGTCCGGATCTGATCGCCGTAGGTCGACGGTGAATGCCGCCCGTACAGCCGGTCGTCCTCGCCGAGATAATCGGTGAACCGGTCCGGCACGTCCGTCGTGCGCATGAAACTGGGAACGTCGGTGATGGCGCAGCCCACCACCGCGGCTTTGAACCGGCGTGTCTGCGAAATGACCCACGCCGTCATGTATCCGCCGTAGCTGGCGCCGGAAATCGCCAGCCGCTCCCCGTCCGCCACGCCCGCCTCCACCAGGTGGTCGACGCCCGTCATCAGGTCCTGGTAGTCGCCCACGCCGAATCCAAACCGGTTCGCCCGCAGGAACCGCTCCCCGTAGCCGCCGCTGCCCCGGAAGTTCGGCAGAAACACAGCCCATCCACGCTCGGCGAACAGCCGGATGTTGCCCGATGCGTAGACGTGCGTGCTGACTCCGTGCGGACCGCCATGAGGAATGACGAGCATCGGGCGCGGCATCCCTGGGCGGTGTCCCGCCGGCTTATATAGAACGCCGTCGATCTCCATGCCGTCGAAACTCCTCCAGCGCACGATCGAGCTCTCAAGCCGGGACCACCCTTCTACGCTCGGCCGCGTCGCCTCCGTCAGCCTCCGCGGCTTCCAGTCGTCCGTGGCGGATACGTGAACCTCCGGCGGCTGCGTCCCGTTTGTCAGCAGGAAGGCGCAGATCCGGCCGTCGCGGCTCACGCTCAACTGGCTCAACATGTCGGCGCCCCGGCTCAGCTGCCGCACTCCGCCTTGTCTCGTGTCTGCCGCGAAAAGCTGGCTGACGGCGCCTCTCTGCGCCAGAAACAGGATCCGCGAACCGTCCCCCTGCCAGTGGAACTGTTTCACACTCTCATCGAACTCGCGGGACAGATTGCGCACCGTCCGGCTCGCCAGATCGATCGTGTACAGGTTCGAAAGGCGGACCCAGTCGTAGCGCCCCGTCGAAATGAACCCGAGCCTCCCGCCGTCGGGCGACCACACCGGGTGCCCGTCATATCCCGGACGCGCCAGAACGATCTCGAGCCCCCTCCCGTCGGCGCCGATCACCGCGAGTTCGCCCTTGTGGTGGCTCCCCGGCCGGGCGTGTGGCCGGTGCGTGAAGGCGATCCGCCGCGAATCGGGCGACCATGAGAATGTGTCCGGGAACCACTGCGCATTCCCAAGCGCGGAGTAATCCGGGGAGGTCACTTCCGTGACGGCGCCGCTGCCGATATCGACGACTTTGATCTGGTTCCGCGGAAGGTTGTTCACGCCCTCGATCGTCGGCTCGCCCGGCCGCCGGGCCGGCGGAAGGGCGGCAAGATAGGCGATGCGCTTGCCGTCCGGAGACCACTCGAACTGCTCGATCGGGTGGCTCTCCCGCGTGAGTTGCTCCGCCCGGTTGGTCAACCGGATCTGGCGATCCTCGAGATACGCCACGGTCGTGCCGTCCGGCGACCACCTGGGCGACGAGCCCCGCCCCACTACCCGCGACTCCCCGCCCGCTGCCGGGACCTCCCTGATCTCGCCGTTCGCGACGTAAACCACACGCGCGCCATCCGGCGAGATCTCCGGATCCCCCGGAGGCCGGTAGTTCATCACCTGGTCCACGGTCAGGAAGGCGAACAGCAGAGGAATGGTTATGCTGAACACGGTCTCGCCGAGTATATATTCAGCCCCGAATCGGCCGCAACGGCCGCCCCTGCCGTCCCTTCCCCGAGGGCCATGCGTATAATCACGAAGATGAAACGAATCCTGCTGTTGATTGCCTCCTCCGCCTGCGCCCAGCCGCCGGACTGGTCCATCCGCCTGGCCGACTCCTACGCGATCACTCCCAACATCACCTACAGCGTGCAGAACAATTTTGAAAGCAGGCTCGACGTCTACCGCCCGCGCCAGGCCGCTTCGCCCGTCCCGGTACTCCTCTATATTCACGGCGGCGGGTGGGTTGCCGGCAGCAAGGAGGTGGCCTTTTTTCAAACCATGCCGTACCTGGCCAAGGGCTGGGCGGTTGTGAACGTCGGATACCGTCTCGGCCGGCATTCGCTCGCCCCGGCCGCCGTCGAGGATTGCCTCTGCGCGCTCCGCTGGGTGATCCGCAACGCCGGAACGTACAAGTTCGACACCACGCGTATTGTCGTTACCGGCCACTCCGCCGGCGGCCACCTCTCGCTCACCACCGGGATGCTCGGCGGAACCGACCTCCACCGCCAGTGCCCCGGCAACGAGCCGCTGAAGGTCGCCGCCATCGTCAACTGGTTTGGCATCACCGACGTTCCTGATCTCCTCGACGGCGCGCATCGCCAGGATTACGCCGTCGCCTGGCTTGGCAGCATGCCGGACCGGGCCGCCATCGCCCGTCGCGTCTCCCCGCTGTTCCATGTGAGCGCCGCGGCCCCTCCGGTGATCACCATCCACGGCGACGCCGATACCGTCGTTCCCTACCAGCACGGCGTGCGCCTCCACGAGGCCCTGACGAAAGCCGGCGTCCGGAACAGGCTCGTCACTGTCCCCGGCGGCAAGCACGGCGGATTTCCGCCGGATCATCTGGCCCGGGCCTACAAGGAGATCTTCGCGTTCCTCAAGGAAACCGGACTCGAGTAGACGCGAATGCGTCGCTTGCCCGCGGTTCTCCTGATCTTGCTGGCCGTCCGGTTCTACGCCACCCGGTCCGGCGCCGGGATCGGCGTCGGAACCTTCGCAGGAGCCCAGGACGAAGCCCACTACTCGAACGCCGCCCTCCGCATGGCCCGCCACGGGGAGTGGCTCACGCCGTATTTCATGGACCGCTTCTACCTCTACAAACCTCCCCTTGTCTACTGGCTTTCTGCGGCTTCCGTGAAGCTGACCGGCGTCTCGGCGGACGCTCTGCGCCGGCCGGCAAAACTGGCGTCGGCAACGGTTTTGCTGTTCGTCTTCCTCCTGGCTGGGAATGGCTGGGCTGGACTCGCCGCGGCCGCCGCCCTCACTCTGAGCCCCCTGTTCGGCGATCTCGGCGCGCGCAACATGACCGATGCCTTGCTCTGTCTCTGGATCGTACTCGCGGCTTGGCTGATCTCGCAGGACAGGCGATTCGAGCGCGCCTCAACCTGGGTTGGCCTCGGCGTCGTGACCGGGCTCGCAATCCTGACCAAAAGCACCGCCGGGCTGATCCCGCTTCTCCTCGCCGGCGCGTTGTGGCTGGTGGACCGCGATCTCCGTTCCCTGGCCCGAATCGCCGGCTCCGCCGCGGTCGCCTCCGCCGTCGCGGCTCCCTGGTTTGTCTATCAGTCTCTGGTTCATCCCCGATGGTTCTGGGCGGAGTTCGTTGAAATCGAATTGCTGGCCTACGGGGCGGGAACACCGCCCCAGTACATTCAGGGAAGCGCTCCGGCCTTCTACCGGGACGCCCTGCTGGCCGGCGCGCTCCTACCGCTGGCCGCGAGCCTCGTTTCGCTGCTCGAGGCCGCCCTCGGCCGCTCCTGGACCCTCCTCCGGCGCGAGCAGCCCCTCGGCCCCGCCGGGGCCGCCGTACTCGCCTGGCTCGTCGTCATGGTTGCGGCCATCGCATCCTTCCAGTACCGCAACAACACGTATCTTCTTCCCGTGATCCCGGCCCTCGCCATCCTTGCCGGTCAGGGGCGCCTTTCGCGCGCCGGCGTCTTTGTCGCCTTCCCCCTGATCGCATTCTCCGGATCGCCCCCGGAAACGGACCGCCTGGACGCCACCCGCTCGGCGCTTCAGCAGTACTGTGAAATGCGCCGCCCGAATGAACTTGTCATCGCCGGCGCCGTGGACAGTTTTCACGCGGCGGTCCTTCCGCTGGCCAGGCTGCGTTACGCGTTTCCCGGGGAGGGGCAGCCTCCCAAAGGCTTCGCTCTCGACTTCCGCTCCATGGGAATCGTCATGCCGGTGTCCGAGTTTCTCGAACTGGAGCGCCACCGCCCCCGCTACGCCGCGGTGATGCGCGACTGGGGGCTCCCCAACGACGCTCCGCTGGCGACCGTCGTCGCGTTCCCCACCGAGAAAGACTTGACCAGGCTCGTCGAGTCCTCGCCCGACCGAGACTTCCTCCTTCCTCAGCCGTTCCCGAGCCGCTCTCATCGCCACTGGACAGCCTCATCCGGCCGGACCCTTCTGCTGGGCCGCGACGCCCCGCCCCGGCCTTCGTTGCCCTGGGCCTGCCGGATGTAGCGCCGAAAACCCTGTTATACTGTTGAAGAGGAAGTTCTTATCCCCTATGGCTACCAAGCCCCCTTTTGCCCTCGGAGCACAAGTGGAACATCCCAAGTTCGGACTTGGCTCGGTGATGTCGTGCAACGAGGAACACACCGTGATCAAGTTTGATGATCACGGCGAGAAGAAGTTCGTCTCTTCGATTGTCGTGCCCAACCTGAAGAAAAGCGACCGGCAGCCTCCGGCCGAGAAGAAGCGCGCCCCCAGAAAGAAAGCGGCCGCGCCAGCCTCAGCCTGACGGCTCGCCGACCCGCAACGTCGCGCCCTTACCCTTTACTGCATTCCGGTCATTTCGCCGTCAGCAGTGGTCTCCGCTCTGCCGCCCGCTTCTGCCAGGCGGCGCCCTCCTGCTCGGCCTGATCGACTCCTTTGACCGTGATCGCGTATCGCCCGCCGTCGCTTCTCGTAATCTGGCCGTGCTCCTTCAGGTACCACAAGGGGAACTCGAGATGCTCCCGCGCGACCCCCAACAGGTCCTCCAACTCGATGGAACTCATGCCGGGCGATTCCGGCGTGACGCGCCGTTTCGTGTAAAGCAGCCCCAGGATTCCCTCCCTCAACGCCTTCTCGCTTTCGACGCTCCTGGCGGCGGTCTCCTGATTGAAGATCTTCCACCTCCGCGCGCGGGTTCGCGCGTAGGCGGCGTCGTATGCGGCGCGCTTCTCGGGCGAGCGAAGAGTCTCAAACGCCTCCCGGATCCGCCGGAACTGCGCCACGTCGCCCGTCCCGGCGTTGTCGGGATGGAAACGCTGGGCCAGGAACCGGTAAACGCGTTGGATGGTTTCCGCGTCGGCGTTGGGACTGATCTGTAGGACTTCGTAATAATCTTCCGGCTCGCCGATGCCCTCCGCCGGGCCGGCCCGGGAGAACTTCTCGGCGAACGAGACCCCCGCCCGCCAGTCCCGGTGCGACCTCATCTCGCACCATGCGATTCTCCCGCGCAGCGCGACCGTCTCCCCGGGGCCGGCCAGTTCTCCGGACAGAAGGATCGCCATGCCCGGGGCGAGTTCCCGGGCCAGCTTTAAACCGCAGCCGTCCTCATGGAGGTCTGTCACTGTCGCCGGAATCGAAAGCCCACCCCACTGGGCGGAGGCCAGTTGCACGGCGACCGGTTTGATCGGCATGCGCGTCCGCCTTCTTCGCTCGGTCGTTGCGCCCGACATGCTTTTCATATCGGAGCGGATGACAACGACGTGAACCCGGGCTCGAAGCGGAGCCCGTTGGATTCAGAACAAAGGCCAGCTGTCGCTGGTTTTCTGAAACACCACCAAAGATCCGGCCCGCGCCACTTCCTTAACGGAATCGGCCTGATACCGGGCGATCTCACGCTCCACTCGCGCCGGACCTTCGCACGGGGTATAACGGAGGTTGCCCATGTCGTGATGGATGATGTACCCGCCTCGCCGGACCAGCGACCCGAATCGCAGGTGGTCCGCTTTCACCACCTCGTAGTCGTGGCCACCGTCGATGAACGCGTAGTCGATCGGTTCGTCGAAGCCAACCTCCCGGGAATCGCCTGACAGGAGCACGATGCGCTCCGCTACACCGCCCGCCCTGGCTGCCTCCATCAGCGCTTCGTCCCGCAGCACCCCCAACTGGATCGAAGTCACTTTCCCAAGAGGACCGCCCGCCACCGCCAGCAGCAGCGTGCTGCCGCCCCAACCCCGGCCGATTTCCACGCCCCGGGCGCCCGGAATCGACCGCACCGTTCGGTACAGGAGCCCCGCTTCGTCCAGATCCAGACGAATGATTCCCCGGTTGAACTGTCCTACACAGAACAGCGTCACCAGGTCCTCGAAGCCGTCCAGCCGGCCGTGCGGCCGGAATGACGTGTAGGATTGCTTGTCCCACCGGCCCAACTCCTGGACGAACCAGTCGGGGCGGATCTTGATCAGAGCTCCTTTGAATGCCGCTGGCCGCACCGCCACCATGCGGTCGATCAGCGCCTCGATCCAGCCCCTCAATACTGGATTCTTTGCTGCCATTGGACCCTCTGCCGGACTCTGGCTTGCTGGCCCGGCCACAGCCAAGGTTGGCTCACTACGAACGTCTGAGCGCACGGGCGCCTCCACCGAGGTCATGATCTTTGGTCTCCTTATGCGGCTTGGCCACACTTTGGGCCTGCATCATTTCCAGGGTAGAAAGGTCGTTGGAGGAGACGCAGGTGAGGCGGTCAGGCCGAAGTGATTGTTAAGAACGGCGGGGCTTCACCAGCTAGCCCATTAAACTTGACCCCATTATACACAATCGCTTCTGGCGTCAAGGGAAACTTTTGTACTCTTATTTGGCCGGTCGTCCTCCTCCAGTACGTTCCTGTGGATAGGACCGGCCTCCGTTCGGGAAGCTATAGCAGGCCCATTCCCTCCACACCGAGCCCCTCCTGGACAGGAACACGGTAAGCCGCGCCATCGAGCGATATAGGGACCGGCAGGGTGCGATTGGCGATCTCGAGCACCCGGGGGTTGTACTCACAGATCCCGCAAGCCGGGCTCGCCGCCGCGAAGTGCAGCGCGGCGGCGATCTGCGGTCCGAGCGCGATGCTGACGTGAGGCACGACGCTCATCCCGAGGGCCGCCGCCTCCCGGGCGATCCGGAGACTGCCCGTGATGCCGCATCGCCCCAGGTCCGGCTGGACGTAGCGCATGACTCTGTTTTCGAAAAACGGCCGCAGTTCCCACACCGTCCGATAGCTCTCGCCGAGCGCGATTGGCGTGGCGATACTCCTCGACAGCGCGATGTGGCCCGGCACGTCCTCGGGCATCAGCGGGCATTCCAGCCACAGCACCGAGTGTTCATCCACCCGCTGCGCCTGGGCCGGATCAAGGTGCCACAGCGCGTCCACCGCCACGTCCACTCCCGGCCCCAGCGCCTTGATCCCGGTCACCAGCGCGAACAGCGCCTCGTAGTCGGATTCCAGGTAAATCTTGAAAACGCGAAAGCCATCCTCATAGGCCGCGCGGGCGACGGCCAGTCGATCCTCGAGCGAGGCGCCGTGCACGCCGCTCAGATAGGCCGGCACAGTCTCCTTTCGCGCGCCGCCGGCCAGGATGGCCGACACCGGTTGACCCGCGATCTTACCGGCCAGGTCCCAAAGCGCCAGATCGACGCCGGCGATCGCGTCCAGCATGAATCCGCCGGTCTGCCCCCGCACCCGCATCGCCGCATACATGAGGTCCCACAGCTCGCCGATCCGTTCCGGCGAGCCGTCAAACTCCTCGCCTTCGAGCACCGGCCGCAGCAGCCTCTCCACAATCGTCGAGGCGACCTCCGGCGCCAGCGGCGCCTGGCTTTCTCCCCAACCGGTCAGTCCCGTGTCCAGCCGGATGCGCACCAGCGCAGACTCGATGTGTGTCGAGTACAGGCACGGATAGTCTTTTGACCAGCGGTAGTCGCCGGACCCCACCATCGCGTTCGGCGTCCCGGCTGTCCCTTGGGCCGCCTCGAAATCCCGGGGCAGGCGAACCGGGAATGCCTCCACGGCAGCGATTCTCATCCTTAGCAGCCTATCGCAAAACCATCCGCGGCAGGACAACAACGCAACCCGGCGGCAAATTCCTGAATCCGGTGTCCCGTTTCGTCGGCCGGCTGCGCCGTGTTTGGTGTATGAACCCTTCGTTCCCACTGTCCGGTTATGCGGCCACGGCCACCTCCAGGATGCTGCAACTGACGCCAAAGTTTGTTTCCCATCAGTCACTTACACCCGACGAAATCGTGCGCCGGTGCGCCCTGCGGGGAACGCCGGAGGACTGGGAGCAGTTCGTGCGTTGCTTCCAGCACCTCATCGCGGCCACCGTCAGCCGGGCCGCCCGGTTCCTCGCCGGGGCCTCGGTCGAGGTGGTGGAAGACTTGGTCCAGGAAACCTACGTCCGTTTCGCCGCAAACCAGGCACAGGTTCTGCGAACCTTTGTCCCGACGCATCCGGATGCGGTCTTCGGGTTCGTCAAAACTGTCGCCCTCTCGGTGGCCACGGACCACGCCCGCCGGCGGGGCGCGCTCAAGCGCGCCGCCAGCCGGACGCTCTCTCTCGACGCCCTCGGTCCGGACGGCCCCGGCGCCGGCCAGGAAACCCCGGTCGAGCGCGCCATTCTGATGAAGGAGATTGCCGAGAGGGTCGCCCGATTCACGGAAGGCCCCAACGCCGCCCGCGACCGCGCCATCTTCTGGCTCCACTTCCGCGATGGGATGACGGCCCGGTCCATCGCCGCCATCCCGGCGATCGGCTTGAAGGAAAAGGGGGTCGAAAGCGTGATCCTGCGAATCGTGAGACACCTTCGCGAGTCCTTTCCGGAAGGAAAACCGGCCGGAACCCCGTTGTCCCAAAATGAACAACGGTGACAGCGAGACCCAATCCGGCCATCAGCCACCCGTCATCGGAAAGCCTTGCCGGATTGGCGGCCGGAACTCTGAGAGGCCGCCGGCAATGCGCCGCCGTCCTCGAGCATCTTGCCTGCTGTCCGGAATGCGGCTTCGCCATCAAAGCCCTGATCCGCGCCTTGGATAACGACCCCTCTCTGACCGCGCCGAGGAAGCCCTCTCCTCACCCGGCGCCTGCGCGGCGGAAAAGAGCACCGGACAAGTCGCGCCGTCCGGCCCAGTAATCGGGGCTTATTTAGCATAGTTGTGATAATGTGTCTGAAAAAGGACAAACAGGATGGCGGAAAATCACGCAATTTCGATCTGCTGCCAAGCCCTGACTCCCGTCTGGACCGGCGACGCTGCGAGGGAGGGCGAACGCACGCGGGAAACGGGACTGCTCGGGAGTTTCCGTTGGTGGTACGAAGCGATCCTCCGGGGCTGCGGCTTTTACGCTTGCGATCCCACTGCCGGGACGTGCGTGTATGAGGATGAGCGCGGGCTGGCGGGCATTTGTCTTGCCTGCCAGCTTTTCGGCTGCACCGGTTATTCTCGGCGCTTCCGGCTGGAAGTGGAAGGGGGAGGCGGCGCCGGGCAGCTTCTTCCTATTCGGCTGAGGGACCCGGGGACTACCAATCATCGCGGCTGGCGGATCCCAAAATCGTTAACAGATCCGTTCATCCTGAAGATTATCCCGCTGTACCCCAACAGCATGGATACAGGGGGCCTGAGTCTGACACTGGCCCTGATTCAGCGGTTCGGAGCGTTCGGGGCCAAGACCAGTCAGGGGCAGGGTGTGGTCCGATTCGGGGATCTTCCATCGCCTCCGGCGGTGGCGGAATGGATCGCTGGCCGGAAGCGGTTGCCCGCGAAAGCCGCTGCTGGAAGTCAAGCCAATATGCCAGATGTTCGGGATCTCGTAGGAGCGACAATCAGCATCACACCCCCACAGGCGGCCTGGTGGAACGCGCTTCCCGTTCGGGATAGCGAGTTGCAGGCCTTCGGACTTTCGTCTACATCGAGATGGGCTCCAACGGCGCCGGTGATCAGAACAATGCTACGAGCCGAACTACGCGGGACGTCATTACCTTCCAACGACCGACATCGCCTGATGGGTACGATCCAACGTTGGGGAGACCCGCGTCCGGAAATGAAGGACGGGAGGCCGAGGGAACGAACCAAGGGATCCGACATCTTCGTCACACACGCATATTGCATGGCGGACCACTGGCGGATGCGGATTTTCGCCTTCGTCCCGAGCAACGGCAGCGTCGCTGACCAACGCGTGCGAACGCTTCTGGATGACCAAGGACAACTCCAGAATAAAGTCGCCGCTGCTTTGAGTCTTGCGACTGGCGATGTGGCTGTGACACCGTTTCCGCGAACAGTAGAGCAATTGCTGGCAGGTTCGGAGGGTGGCGCGTGAGCATCTGCGATATTTCCCTTGCGGCCGGCAGCGGTGGCATGGCTTATCGGCAGCGTCAACTCGCAAATCGCATTTTGAATGCCCAACGCCTGGCTGCCCGCGAATGGACGCTGTGGCTAGATTCGTTCCTGCCGAGGCCACAAGACTTGACTGCGCTGCCTGACGGTTCCTGGCTTCTTCAGATTCACTTTCGTTTGTCTCGGCCGTTCGCGAGCAAAGCGAAGAGTGAATTTCACCCGTGGGAGGAGCGCGTCGTCGACAAGAAGGACGGCGCCACGGAGTGGTTTGAGATCCACAACCCGATAGTGCGTGACCACCTTACCGGTCTGCCCATGGTGCGCCCGACGACATGGAAAGGTCATCTTCGATTCGCTGCTGCAGCGCGGGGGCTGGAGGACGAAATGCGAGATCGCCTGTTCGGCGTTACGCGCGGCAATGCCAAAGGGCAGTCGGGACGGCTCCACTTCTTTCCCACCTTGTTCCCCGACCAAACAGGCAAGGAAGTGGTTACTCCGCTGTCGCGGGACACGCGCACGCCGGTTCCAGGCCGTGGTCCGGTTGTGTTCGAGGTAGTTCAACCTGGTAGAGAAGGCGAACTCATTCTTCTCTACGTCCCCAGGCCCAGAGGCCCGGGGTGGCATCCTCGTCAAATCGGGGAGGATCTTGTGGCGACCTTCTCTGCTGTCGTTGCAATGCTGCGGGACTACGGCTTCTCTGCCAAGAAGACGGCTAGCTGGGGAGTAGTTGAAGACGGTGTTCCCTCCAGCAGCCAGCTTGCGGCAAAAGGAGCGATGTGGCCAGCCGAAAAGCCTGGGGCCGGGAGGGCCCAGTTTGAGGAACCCCAGGAGTCATTCCAGAAGTTCATGGACGAACGTGGCAGGCCCAATGCCGTTCTCAAGAAGGCAACGGGAGAGTGGCTGAGCAACCAGGAGTTCAAGACCGCAGGTGCAGCCTTGGGAACGCTCACTGAATACAAGAGGTTCCGCGCCTGGTACGACGCTCATGGCGCCGAATGGGCGCGTAGGCTTACCGCGCCGCAGCGGACGGGCCAAGCTCCCTTGCAGGTATTCGAGTTCTCGAAAATCAGCGAGCTTCCGGCCCTTGCGGAGAGATTGGCAAGGGGGCTAAGGGAGGCAAGCGGTGGCTGACCTCCTGGCTTCTCTTGTACGGCGCCAGGAACCGATTCTCCTTGGCGAACTCGGCGGTCTCCTCCATATGTTCGGCAAGGCATCCTCCGAGTTCTTGATCGCCAACTCGGCTGAAGGGGGCGCCACGGACTCTCACCAAGACCTGAAGCATCTCGGTGTCCTGGAGCCAGTGCTGCGGTCTGTCCTGCTGAGGGACCGTTTCACATTCATGGTCTCCGGAGTCTCGGAAACGCTCGCGGGCGATTTCACTGAATTCATTACGAAGTACAAGGGAACCGGGCCCGACTCTCACCTCTTGCGGCTGTTCAACACGTGCCACCGGATGACATCGGCTGATGAAAAAGGCGTCGTACGTCGCAAGCAGTCAATTTCTTCAATGCGGATCGCGACACCGTTCGGCCGCACCGTGCGGACGATCATCGCCAACGATATCGACAACTTTCGCATAAAGATGAGCCAGGATCTGGCGGGAGCGCTGGAAGAATACCTGCACGGGCATATGGCCGTCGACGGGTTTCGGGAGCGCGCGATTCAGATTTTGCGGCCAGGGTTGTCGCTGGGTCTTGGCGAGACGCGAGAGCCAGCAAACGATGTCACGCTGTGGGCGCAGTCTTCGGGAGTGGCATCACTGTACAAGTCCTGCTTGGCCGCAACCGCGATGGGATGTGATCCCTGCCCGAGGACGAACGCGGGTTGGGATTACGACAGGATCCAGTGGCGCCTGCTTGGAATCGGTTGGAACGGCTTAGCCTTCTTGCGGCGTGGCCGAAAGGCAGCAGATATTCTGCGTCGCCGCGAGATTATCGAGACGGTGCGGGAGCAACTGCGCGGCCTGCTTGAGGTGACTTACCCTGTTGGGAATCTGTTCTATGCCGATCTCAACGGCGCTTTCTTCACCTTTCCCGGCATCGATCAAGACTTTGCTCAGGCGCTGATGCGCGAAATCGCCCCGGAACTCGTGCGCGTGATCCGGGCAGCTTCTGACAACGAACTGTGGCCATTCTTCACACTGAGCCGGCCCAGACGAACTCTGACGATCATTGCTCGTGAAATCCGTGTGCGCGAAGAGTTGGCGGCGGCGCCGTGCGTGGCGGCGCTGCTGTCCGCAGAGAACGAGCAGCCGGGAGACCCATCACGGCTCGAGCAGTTGCTGGCTCCGGGACCGTTACTGCCTGTGCCTCGTGCAAAGGAAGAAGATGTCTGCCCGGTTTGTCGTTTCCGCAGCAAGCCTACGGTGAAAGATGCCTGTCAGGTCTGCCAGGATCGGCGCGGCGGCCGCCAGAAGAACTGGCTCGACCGGCCGGACAGCGAGACGATTTGGGCCGATGAGATCGCCGATACGAACAACCGGATCGCACTGCTGACACTGCGATTTGACCTTTCACGTTGGCTCAGTGGAGAGTGGTTCACGACGATATTCACCCAGACCTTCGACGAGTGGTTCAACGGGGAGAGAATGCGGCGGCTGCGGCAGAATCAGCAGCAGTGGCAGCGCCTGGAACGCCTTCTTTCCCCCGGTTCACTGAGGCCGGACGCAGCGACAGCGACAGGTCTCCTTCAGCATTGCGTCACCGATCCATCCCGTGATCCAGGGTTCAAAGCGTCTTTGCTCCGTACATTCTTTGAAGACATCGACGTGCCGCAGCAGCAATACCAGACGCACCTGGAAAATCTCCGAAGCCGGATGGATGAGGATGGCACCCAGCCAGTCACACCCGATGGACTGGCTTCCTTGGTGTTCACCCAGAACTCCTCACCAGGCCGGCTGGCGAGGGTCTGGGAGGCGGCACAAGATTTCGTTACGGGCCTGATTGATCAACTCCGCGACAAGGTTTTCTCTTCCCGTCCCGTGCGGCTTGGCTTTCGAACGACGGCCGAGGTGAGCGGTGTGGAAGCTGGAGGTACCTATCGGGTCGCCGTGCCGGAGCTCGACGGTGGCCCGCTCGTGGTTCTTGCGTTGAGCAGCCGGGAATTCTTGACGATCGATTGTCTGGAGAAGTTTCGGTGGCCAATAGACAAGAAGCTCAATGGCGTCCAAGCCGTCAGGCATGCACTTGAAACCAGCGGAATTCAATCTTGGCGCGATGAGGATACCGGGGAACCGATAGCAGGGCCCATCGGGGTGAGAGTTGACCCAGCGACGCAGTGCTACCTGCCTTTCGCGGTTCTTGCGGACTCGCCCGCCTTCTCTCAAGTACTACTGCCTGCCTCGAGGATTCCAGACGTGCTCCAGACCGTGCTCGACCTTGAGGACGAGCATTTCGGTGCTGTGCGGGGCAAGCTGGTCATCCACGCAAGTGTTCTGGTCGCGAAGCGGAAGTTCCCCTTGTATGCTCTCCTGGAGGCTGGCCAGCAGATACTGAACCACCAGGTTTTCGGTGAAGGATCTCGGCAAGAAATCTGGTTTCCGGCTGATCGCCACAGCGACTTCTATCAGTACTATCCGTCGGAGAAGCCCGAAGACGGTCGACACCGAATTACGAAGATGGTGCCGCTAACCGCTGGGCTTCAGTACTGGCTCACGAACGGCTATTTTGATTTTGACTTCCTCGGAGGAACGGTTGATCGCCATCGTCTCCAGTACAAGGCTGCATGCCCTCCTCTTCGCCCCACAGTGACCTATGGGTGGCTCCAGCCGCGGCCAATACCTCTGTTTCGGCTCAGAGAAATGTTCGTCATTTGGACGCTGCTATGTAAAGTCGGCCCCACGCAGCGGCACCAGATTGAAGCGGCGCTCACCTCCAAGCTGGAGCAATGGCGGGCCGTGGGCAATGAGTCGCGAGTTGTGTTCGGTAGTTTTGCACGAGCTGTCCTCCATGACGCCTTCGGGGAAAAATCGTGGAACGCGATGAGCGATCAAGATCGGCAGCTTCTTCAGAGTTCGGCAGTTGACGGCCTCCTGCTGGACACCATCCAGTTCTTTGAGCATGTTGTGAAAGGAGAATTCGCCCGATGAACGAACCCTTTCGTTACCTGGCCCGATGTCTTGATCCAGTCCATATCGGTTCCGGCGGATACAGGCTTGGCAGGGTGGACATGACCATCGTCCGCGAGACGGCCACTGGCATTCCCAAAATCCCTGGGACGTCCCTGGCGGGCGCAGTCCGCGCCTACGCTGAGATGGCTGCGGACGAGGATACCACGCTACCGGAGGTTCGAATCGTCTTCGGCGATGCGGCTGGCGACCAAGGACGCCAGGGCATGCTGCGATTCTATGATGCCGACGTCGTTCTGTTTCCGCTCATTTCCGACCAGGGCACAGTGTGGGTTTCCACAGAGGGCCGGCTCCGCGACTGGCTCTATCCTAAGGTGGCGATCGCCGGTCCAGCACAGGATGATCGCGTGGTCGTCCTCAAGGGCCTGCCGAGTAGCCGGCCCGTGAACCTCGGCTGGCTACTGCTCGAAGTTGACGCCTCGCAACCCAACGGCCTGCCGGACCGGCCAGATCTACCCTTTTTGACCAGGCTGGCTGTCGTCTCCGAGAAATTGTTCCATCACCTAGTCAACGACCACCTTGAAGTTCGCACGTCGGTTGAGATCGATGACGAAACCGGAGCGGCAAAGTCCGGCCACCTGTTCACCTACGAGGCGATCCCGCGCGGGACGGTGCTCGGATTCGAAATCGCGGTCGACGCTCGGCGGGGGAACGGAACCCCAAATGAGGATGTCTTGCGAATGCTGAAGCGGGCGTTCCAGGGTTTGAAACTGCTCGGCATGGGCGGTATGGGCACCCGTGGTTTTGGCCGCATCGAGATCTTGCCACAGAAAGAGGAAATCGGATGATGACGAATCTCGACTTCGTCTGCATGCAGTGCGCCCAGGCGATGGCTGCAGCACCGGGCAAGAAGAGTGACAAGGAGAATCTGGCCACGAAAGCTCTTGGCGTCCTGCTCGAGAACGGACCGTACGGCATGATCCTGTACTTGGAAACGCAGAAGAACGAGGTCGCCAAGCGGTACGGCGACCATCTCCTCGGACTCCTGCGCGACGACACGCTTCAAAAATATCTTTCTCCTGTTCCTCCGAGATACGACTTCCAGGAGGTCATCAAGTGGCTCCGGGATGCCGGCCAGGACCTGAATAAGTATCTTTTCATCAAACGGCTCTGGCAACAAGCACTGACGTACGCTCGGTATCATTGCAAAGCGATCGAGGAAACAGCCGAGAGTAAATGATGGCACCGTGGCTACGTATCCCGCTTTGCTTCGAAGCTTTGAGCCCGATTCACGTCGGCTTTCTGCCGAAGAGTCCCGGCACTGTCGTGGCGCCTACACGGGCGTACGTTCCCGGAAAGAACTTCTGGGGCGCCATAACTGCGTCGTTGGTGCCGCGCTTGTTCGACGCCCCAACACCCTCGGATTTCACGACAGTCGGGGGTGACATAGGGAACTGCTTGGGCTTTTCTTACTTCTATTTGTCGGACACTCAGCGAATTTTCACGCCGTCCTATCAGTCCGGCTGCCTGAAGTGGGCAGATTTGCCGGATGTGGAGTTCCGATCGACGTTTCTTGATTCGAGACTTTCTACCAGTATCAGTGAGACGGGTGCAGCCGAAGATGGGGGACTCCACGAGATCGAATTCATTCGCCACAGGATTGGGTCACCCGCAGCCGGTGTCCAGGGGGTGTTCTTGTGCGGCGTTGTGTGGCTCAGACCCGATAGCACAATAGCCGGGAAGACGTTGGTCGCGGAGGACGAGCGGTTACGCCTTGAGGCTGGCGAGAGCAGTCCCGATCTCTTGGAGAGTCTGGCCGTTGGGGGCGAGCGGAACTACGGGTTCGGCCGGATTCGCCCCAGCCGTCTGTCAGAACCTTTGAGGCAACAACTGGAGGAGATGTGGCCAACGGAGCCGGACACACCCTTCTCCCTGAACGGTGCATTGCTGGGCCACGCAGTTTATCGAGAGGATGTACCGTTTAGAGGGCAGGTCGAGGTCATCGCGAGTAGAGAGTACCCGAGAGGACACAACCGCAGTTATGAGGCGCCTGGTGCTGCAATAAGCATCGGGGGCCACTACTTCATCCCTGGCACATCTGTGACAACAGGCCTACAACCAAGCTACAACAAACTCGGACAGGTGTATTGGCAGGAAGCATAGTGTTCGCCGAGGCGTTGCGAGGAGGGCTGCGAACTCCAGAAAGAACATCGATCAGGAATATCGATGATGGCGAACTCCAGACGCGCTCTTGGCCGCGGGGCAACTCTCCAGAATTCAGTCTTGTGTACGACCTCCGCTAAGACGGGGCCGGCCCGTTAAAGTTTCGATACAATGGGTGCACCGCCCGTGCGCCGGTTCGCGCCGGGCGCCCTCTGGGGCCACCGCGTCGTAGCGACTGATCTCTAAACAACAAGGAGCTTCCCCATGCGACTCGTCACGCTCTTGCTCTGCGCCCTCTTCCCCGTTCATTCCTGGGCGCAGGCGACTTTCGGCACCATCACCGGCACGGTGACGGACTCGACCGGCGCCACGGTGCCCAACACCGAAGTCTCGGTCATCAACGAAGGCACCAACCTTCAGCGGACTGTCACGACCGGCAACGACGGCAACTACGCCGTGCCCAACCTCAACGCCGGCGCCTACCGCGTTCAGGCCAAGGCCGGCGGATTCAAAACCTTCGTCGTCCGCGGCATCGCGCTCGAGGCGCTTCGCACCGTGCGCGTCGACGTGCGCCTGGAAGTCGGCGAAGTCGGCACGGAGGTGACCATCCAGGGCGCGGCGCCGGTGATCGAAACCGACACCGCTTCGATCGCGGCGGTTCGCACGTCGAAGGACCTCAACGACCTTCCGCTCAACATCCGGTCCACCGTCAGCGGAACCGGAGACTCCGGACTGTATCGCTACGTCTTCCTGACGCCGACGGGCGGGCAGGGCGGGGGCTCGCGTTTCAACCTGGGCGGCGCCCGCGGATCGCAGAACTACTTCAACGTCGACGGCATCTCCTCGAACTCCCCCGCTTTCGGCAACTCGATCGGGCCCGCCGAGCCGAGCTTCGAGTCGATCCAGGAGGTCCGGTTCGAGATCGTCAACAACAAGGCCGAGTTCGGAGAAGTGGCCAACATCACGGCGATCACCAAGAGCGGCAGCAACGAGTTGCACGGCGCGCTGTTCTGGTATCACGAGAACTCGGCGCTCAACGCCCGCCCCTTCTTCGCCACCACCAAGGGCCGCAACATCCGCAACAACTTCGGCGCGTCGAGCGGCGGCGCCATCCGGAAGAACAAACTGTTCTTCTTCGGGACCTACGAGGGAGAACGCCAGCGGACGCCGGCTGTCATCGCCCCGAACGTGCCGAGCGTCCTCATGCGCGGCGGCGACTTCTCCGCCGTTCCCGGCCTCGCCATTCTCCGCAACCCTTTCGCCGGCCAGCCCTTTCCCGGCAACGTGATTCCGGCCAGCCTGATCAACCGCGGAACCCAGCAGTGGCAGAATCGCTTCTATCCGCTGCCGAATTTCGGCCCGCCGAACACCACCGTCGGCAACTACCGGGCCAACGTTCCCCAGCAGATCCGGCATGACCAGTTCGACGTCCGCGTCGACTACGCCATCAAGCCGAACAACAACATCTACGCCCGCGTCAGCTATAAGCGCTCCCAGCCCCGCGTGCTCGATGGCGGCCTGCCGCCTGAACAGGTCGGCTACCGCGTCCAGACCCGCATGGCCCGCCAGGTGGCCATCTCCGACACCTGGACTCTCACGCCCCGCCTCATCAACGAGCTGAAGCTCGGCTTCGCCCGCAACTTCAACCCCGCCCGCGGCCAGCTGCTCGGCCAGGAGCTGGTCGATCTGCTCGGCATCCAGGGCCTCCAGCCCGCGCCGGGCGTTGAAAACGTGCCCAGTCTCCAGATCACCGGCTTCCAGACAGTCGCCCCGCTGGCCAAGCAGGCGCCCGCCGAAAACACCTACCAGTTTGTCGACCAGCTGACTTACATCCGCGGCAAGCACAACATCAAGGGCGGCTTCGAATACCGGCCCCAGCAGTACAATGCGCCCGTGCCGGCGCAGTTCGGCACCTACGGCTTCACCGGCTTTGCGACCGGCAACGCCTGGGCGGATTTCCTGCTGGCCATCCCGCAGACGACGTCCCGCAACTACGTCCGCCCGACGCGGTATGCCCGCTTCTTCCACCTTGCCGGGTTCATCCAGGACGACTACAAGGTGTCCCAGAACCTGACGCTTAACTACGGGCTCCGGTGGGACTACAACCAGCCGGCGCGCGACAAACGCGACATCATCTTCAACGTCGACCCCGCCAACGGGCGCCTCGTGGTTCCCAACCAGTCCATCCTCGACCAGTTTGTCAATCCGTTGTTCCCGCGGGCCATTCCGATCGTCACGGCGCAGGCCGCCGGATTCCCCGAACGCTCGCTGCGCCGCGGCGACCACAACAACTTCCAGCCCCGCCTCGGCCTTGCCTGGCGGCCCTTCGGAGGGGCGAAAACCGTGCTCCGGGGCGGCTACGGCTTCTTTAATGACGACTTCACCGCCGACATCTTCAGCGCGCTCTACGGCGGTCCGTTCTCGCTGACGGAAACCTTCGTCAACACGATCACCAACAATGTCCCGGCGCTCACGCTCCAGCGTCCCTTTCTCGGCACGGGCGCCACGGGCAACGTGGACGTCACCGGGCTCGACGTCAACCTCCGCAACGCCTATGTGCAGCAGTGGAACCTGACCGTGGAGCGGGACCTGGGAGCGTCGATCGGCCTGCGCCTGTCCTACGTCGGCACGAAGGCGACCAAGCTCGTCTACGGCCGCAACGTGAACATGCCGGCGCCGAGCACCGTTCCGTTCGCCCAGAGCCGGCGGCCGTATCCGCTGTTCCGCAACATCATCAAACGCGAGAACGGCGGCAGTCAGACTTATCACGCGCTGACGACGCAACTCGAGCGCAAGTGGACGCGCGGGCTTTCGTTCATGGGCGCGTATACGTGGGCGAAGAACCTGACCGACGTCGACGAGATCAGCGGCGTCGAGGCCGGCACGGTGATCGAGAACGCCTTCAGCCGGACGCGCGAGCGCGCCGACGCGCAGTACACCCCGCGGCAGCGCTTCATCTCGACGCTGATCTGGGAACTCCCGGTCGGTAAGGGGAAGATGCTCCTTGGCGACAGTCCCGTCAGCGCCGTGCTCGGCGGATGGCAGCTGAGCGGATCCTTCATCGCCCAAACCGGCGAGTACCTGACGCCGAGTTTCGCCGGCGTGGACCCGTCGAACACGCAGACGGTCGGAGGAATTCCGGACCGCATCGGCAACGGCAACCTGCCCTCGAGCCAGCGCACGATCGACCGCTGGTTCGACGTTTCCGCGTTCGCGGCGCCGCCGGCCAATTCCGGACGCTTCGGAACATCCGGCCGCGGCGTGCTGATCGGCCCCGGCCGCCAGATCGCCAGCGCGGCGCTGTTCAAGTCGTTTCCGGTGAAGGAGCGGATGTTCTTCCGCGTCCAGATCAGCTTCACGAATCTGTTCAACAAGGCCAACTTCGACATCCCGGCCCTGAACATTTCGGCGCCGAACAACGTGGCGACGATCCGCGCCACGTCCGGCCGGGACCTCGCCGGCCCTAGGAACGGCCTGATCGGCGCGCGCCTGGACTGGTAACCCGGCCGCTCCTCAGGAGAACAACTCGGCGACCGGACCGTAGAGGTCGCGGTTGGACTCCGGCACGTAGTAGAAACCGCGTCCGAAGGGATCGTCGTAGCGGACGGTGGTGTAGTCGATGCCGAGAGCCGAGTAGATGGTGGCCTCGATGTCCTCGATCCGGATGTCGCGCTCGCGGGACCAGCCGGTTTCGGTCGTCTTGGATCCCTCGGCGTCGGTGGTGCCGATGACTTTTCCGCCCCGGACGCCTCCGCCGGCAAACACGGCGAACTGCTGGAGGAAGTGGTCGCGTCCGCCCTGCTGCGTGAGCCTCCCCACGGTCCGCCCGAACTCTCCCATCATGACGATGAGCGTGTCGTTGAACACACCCGAGGTCTTGAGGTCGGCGATCAGCTGCGACAGGCCGTTGTCGATCTCGCGGGCGCGGGCGGGCAACTGCGTGTTCCCGTAGATGTCGTCGTGCATGTCCCAGCCCCCGGTTGTGATCATGATGTAGCGCGTGCCGCCCCTGGCGGCGAGAACCTTAGAGGCGACCAGACAGGCGTTGCCGAAGCCGGTGCTGCCGTAACGCTGGGTGTCGGCGGTCGTGAACCGGAAGGCGTCGTTGACCGACTGATTGAACATCATCGCCCGGCCGTTCTGGTAAAAGTTGTCGTAGTCCTGGAGTTCGCGGCCGTATGGGCTCGCCTTGCGCATCGGCTCGTCGATGGCGTTCAACAAAGTCCACTTCGCCTCGAAGCGCGTTTCGCCGTCCGGATTGATCGTGTCCGGCAGGCCGCTGGTGGCCGGAACGATCTTGAGCGGCGCGTAGTCCGCCGAAAGGTATCCCGAACCCACCGCCGACCCGGAGTTCAGAGCGAGGAAGGTCGGGAACACCTGGCCGGGTTTCCGCTCGGCTTCCTTCTCGATTGCGACGATGGCGCCCATGTTGGGCGCGATATCGCCGAGCGCCCCGGCGGGCGAGCGGCCGATCTGGGTCCACGATTGTCCGAGATTGTGCTGGAGGGCCCAGGAGCGCACGCTGCGCACGATGGCGAGGTCAGACAGGTTGCCGGCCAGTTTGGGGAAGATGCCCACCGGAAAGCGCAACCCGTTGACGGTCTCGGGCTTCAGCAAACCGAGGGGCGAATCGGGCGTCTCCTTGAAGTCGAAGGTGTCGATGTGGGAAGGAGCGCCGGCGAGAAGGATGAAGATCACGTTCTGGGCCGTGCTCAGCGTCTTTGCGCCCTGGCGCGTGATCTGCTGCGCGGCCAGCGGCCGGTGGACGATGGCCGAGCCGGTGAGCCCGGCGCCGAGGACCTGGAAAAAGGCCCGCCGCGTGAAGTACGGACGGTGGAAGAAAGGACGGTGCGAATGGGGCCGCCGCAGGACTTCCCGGATGAATTTGGGTTCGTTTCGCATCGCTGTAATCCTCTGTGCCCTCAGTAGTTGTAAAGAAAGTCCACCTTGTTGAACAGAGCCCAGGCCAAGTCCTCGGCCTTCTGCTGGCGGGTCAGGGCCGTGGCTCCCTGCGCCAGGCTGGCGGTGGCCAGCTGCATTTCCCCGTCCGACGGGGGCCGGTTCAGGATTGTCAGGAACAACTCGTTGACGAGCAGAGAGTTGTTCGCGGAGGGGTACTTGTCGAGCAGCCGGCGGACCAGGCTCGCCGCGGACCCAGTGCCGGTGGCGCGGGTGCGGGAATGGACGAAGGAATCGTTCATCATGTTCAGCGCCTGAGGCACGGAACCCTCGCTTTTACGCTCCTCGTCGACGCGGTTGCCGCGGATGAAGCTGTCGAGGAACGATGTCGTCGGCTCGCCGGGCAGCCGCGACGTTTGCGGGAGCTGCATCGCCCAATTCACCTGGCCGAATCCGCCGTTTACGTTGTAGCGAGGCACGATTCCGCTGATCTGGGCGATCGCGTCGTGAATCTCCTCCGCCCACAGTCTCCGTACCAGCTTCCGCGCGTAGTACTTCTCGTATTCGGGCTGCCATGAGCCTTCATACCGCGCGGAAAGCTGGTACGCCTCCGAGGTCGTGATCTTCCGCATGAGGTCCCGCAAATCGAATCCCGACGCTTGAAAGTCCCTCGCCAGCGCCTCGAGAAGCGCCGGGTTGGACGGCTGGAGCGTCCAGGGTTCGGCCGGAGGCGTGTTCGGATCAAGGCGGTCGAGGTCGAACTGGTTTGCGGGCTCAACGAGGCCGCGGACGAAGAACTGCTTCCAGACGTAGTTGACGATGGCCCGCGAGAACTGGATGTCGGCGGTCAGAAACCGCGCCAGTGCCACCCGGTAGTTCTCCCCGGCGGCGGGCTTGCCGCCGTCCGCGAACGGGTACTCGGGAGCGATGTTTCGGATCGAACCGATCGGCTGCCGGGCGGGCCGGTTGCCCGTCGTGGTGTTCAGGGCATAGTCCGGGGCGCGGGGGTTCTCTTCGACCGACCAGTAATACGGATTGGGCTGGGTGGGGCTGACCCGCACCAGGCGTAGCGTGGTCTTCGAGAAAAACGCCGCCAGCTGCCAGGACTCACGCCGGGTCTCGGACTTGCCCCACAGGCTGAGATCCTCCATGTGCCGCCGCCCGTCGTGACACAGGATGCAGTTCAGGTGCGCCAGACCGAGAAACTTCTCGGCGACGTTAGCGGCCTGCTGATCGAAGATGTCCTGCACCGGGCCTCCGGTCACCCGTCCGCCGACAATCCAGTTCAACTCGCCCTGCGTCCAACTGTTGCCGCCGGTGGCAGTGATCAGTTCGGTGGCGAGGACGTTGTACCGTTTGTTTGTCTCAACCGCCTTTTTCAGATAGTTGTGGAACGCATTCCGCCCTTCGGGGAAGCGGTTGACCTGCGTGTTGTTGTCGACGTTCTCGTAGAGATCGCCGAGAAACATCGTCCACTTGTCGACAAACTCGGGCGAGCCGATGAGTTGGTCAATATACCGGGTCCTCTTATCCGGCGCCGTGTCGGCGACGAACTGAACCAGCTTTTCCACTGACGGCGGGCGGCCGGTGAGGTCGAAGGTGACGCGCCGGACGAACTCGTAGTCATTCGACGCGGGGGCCGGTTTCACTCCGGCGGCCTCCATGGCGGAGAACAAGTGCCGGTCAATCAGATTCGCCCGGTCGGCGCGCGGCGTCGCCGTTGTATCCGCGCTCCGGAAGCTCCGCGGCGCAAGCCGCGATACCACGTCCGCGGTCAGCTTGCCGGCGGCCCAGCGGTTCCGGGCCACGGCGCGGAGCCCTCCGGCTGTGAGAGATTCCCGCTTCGGACCGAACAGCGTGCATTCCGCGTGGAGCGGTTCGATCTGCTCGGCTCCTTCGAACAATTCCTGCGCGGGCAGCAGGACTACCCCGGCCGCGCACGCGGCCATCACCCAATTTCTTGTCGCCATTCTCCTGTCCAGCTCCTTACCATCTTGAACAAGTGAACCCGGCCCAATCCATAGAGTTTCTCTCCAGTCTGCAAATCAAAAAACAGTCGACTCGGCCCGCCTTTTCGGGACTAATCCGTTCCGGTACTGAGCAGAGGTCGGTTATTCCATGGGGGCTAGAATAGGGGTTTCACTGAGTCGTCGAGCGATCGCAGCAGCATGTCTTCGGTGAACAACTGGGATTCGTTCTCGATGAACTCGCAACAGTACTCCTGGCGGAACCAGAGGTCTCCAAGGCTGCGCCGCTCCTCTTCGAGGAAGTCCCGGGGAATGCGCGGGCAATCCTCGGCCCTGATGCGGAGGCGCAGCCAGCGGCCGGAGCCGATCCACTCCTCATAGAAGAAGCCGCGCTTGCCAAACGGAGTGGACATGAGGATCAGGGATCCGCCGCCCACGGCGATCATCGGGCGGGCCGCGCGGTAGCTGGCGTCCGGCACGCGGGAGGCCTCGTCGACGATCAGCAGTCCGACGGAGGAGAATCCGCGGATGTTCGCCTCGCCGCCGGGAAGGCCGACGATGCGCGATCCGTTGGCGAGCAGCAGCGACATTTCGTTGTCGCCATCCCCCGTCGTCTTCTGCCCGGCCAGGCGGAGAAAGCCTTGCATCTTCCGGAGCAGTTCACCGGTCTGGCGGGAACTCGGGCTCATGGCCAGGACGAGGCTTTCCGGAACGTGGATGGCGCGGTGAACGGCCTTGGCGGCCGTCACGGTCGACTTGCCCCACTGCCGGGTGCAGTTGAGCAGGATCCGTTTGGCTCGCGAGCGGAGCACACGCTCCTGGTTGGGGTCGGGAGTGAACCCCAGAACCTGCCGCGCAAACATCGCCGGATCGAGCAGCCGTCTGATGTCCCGTTCCATTGTGCCTCCGGCCTCACGATGCCGTAACGGGCGTGGCAGGGACCCATCCCCCTTCTGTATCCTTAGGAAAACAGGCGGGAAATAATCTCATTCGGCGTGTGAGCGGGCGTTCTCCCCGGCGCGGGGCGCCGCCCGGGCGGACGTCCGCTTCCCGAGGCCCTCCATCCCCCAGCCGTTGGATAGAATGGAGGCGAATCGCCATGAAGCTGTCCTTCGCCGGAGCCGTCCTCGTGTTCGCCGTTTCAGCCGGCGCCGCCGGCGGGGGCCCGGTCGAGTTCAACCGCGACGTGCGGCCGATCCTCTCCGACAAGTGCTTCCTCTGTCACGGTCCGGACGCGAAAACGAGGGGAATCCCGCTGCGCCTCGACGTGGAGGCGGAGGCCAAACGCCGCGCGATTGTGGAGGGCAAGCCGGATGAGAGCGAACTCATCCGCCGCGTGACGGCCGCCACCCCGGGCCGGCTGATGCCTCCGGCGCATTCGGGACTCAAGCTCAGCGACGCCGAGATCAGGACGCTGCGCCGATGGATCGAGCAGGGCGCGAAATGGCAGAAGCACTGGGCGTTTCTCGCGCCCGTCCGGCCCTCCCTGCCGGAGGTGAAGACAGCCGGATGGGCGAAGAGCCCGATCGACCGGTTCGTGCTGCACAGGCTCGAGCGGGAAGGCCTGGCGCCGTCGCCCGAGGCCCCGCGGGAGACGCTGCTCCGGCGCGTGACACTCGACCTGACCGGCCTGCCGCCAACCCCGGCGGAGATCGACGCGTTCCTGGCCGACCGCTCGCCCGACGCCTACGAGAAGGCCGTCGACCGGCTGCTGTCGTCGCCACGCTACGGCGAGCGGATGGCCGCGCGGTGGCTGGACGCGGCCCGCTATGCCGACACCAACGGGTACCAGTTTGACGGCGAGCGGATCATGTGGCGTTGGCGCGACTGGGTGATCGAATCGTTCAACCGCAATCAGCCCTACGACCAATTCGTACTCGAGCAGCTCGCCGGAGACATGCTGCCCAACCCGACGCTCGACCAGCGGATCGCCACCGGATTCAACCGGAATCATCGCGGCAACACAGAGGACGGGATCGTGGCCGAGGAATACGCGGTCGAGTACGTCGTGGACCGCGTGGAGACGACCTCGGCGGTTTTCCTCGGATTGACGCTCGGCTGCGCCCGCTGCCACAACCACAAGTACGACCCGTTCACGCAGAAGGAGTTCTACCAGCTTTTCGGATATTTCAACAACATCCCGGAGTTCGGCCGGGCGATGAAGTACGGCAACTCGCCGCCGCTGATCGCGGTGCCGACGCGGCAACAGCAGGCCGCGCTGGCGGAGGTCGAGGCCAGGATCGAGACGCAGCGCGCGAAGCTGGCCAACTATGAAGGCCAGGTGCGGACGTGGCGGCCGGCCGGCGAAACGCACTGGTATCCGCCCACCGCGCTCGACGCGTGGTTCGACTTTGAACATCGGGAGGGCGCCGTCCCGGGACGCTTCGGCAAGGCCGCCGGATTGGACGGAAAGACATCGATCGAATTCCCCGGAGTGGCCGCCTATGACTTCGACGACCACTTTACGCTGAGCGCCTGGATCCACCCGGAGGCGCCGTCGGGCGCCGTGATGAGCCGCATGACCGATTCGGCGCGCGGCCGTGGTTTCGGCCTTTACCTGGCTGACGGCAAGCTGCACGGACACTTTACTTCGAACTATGCCGATGACGCCATCCGGATCACGTCCGAGGCGCGCGTAGAGCTGAACCGGTGGACGCACGTGGCCATGACCTACAACGGATCCGTGCAGGCGGCGGGGATGAAGCTGTACCTCGACGGCAGAGAGGTTCCGGTCAAGGTGGGGCTGGACATCCTCTACCGCCCGCTGCGCAACGCGGGGCGCAAGTTCGCCGAACCGTTCCGGATCGGCGCGGGCGGAGGTCCGGACAACCGTTTCCGCGGGCAGATTGACGATGTCCTCGTCTACCGGAGGGCGCTCGCGCCCGACGAGATCGCGGGTGTGGCCGGAACGGCGCCGCGCGATTATCTGGCGCGGATGGACTACCTCGACCGCGCCGGACCAAAGGAGGTCCGCGAAATCTGGCGCGGCCTGACGCAACTCGAGTTTGAGCGCGACCTGCTGCGGCGAACCTTCCCGACCACGATGGTGATGGCGGAGAACCCGGTGCGCGCCAAAACGCACGTGCTCATCCGGGGGGCCTACGACAGGCCGGGCGAGGAAGTGACATCGGGCGTTCCCGCGGCGCTGCATCCGCTGCCGCCGGGCGCGCCGAACAACCGGCTGGGATTCGCGATGTGGATGACGGACCGGGCCAACCCGCTGCTGGCGCGGGTGGCGGTGAACCGCTTCTGGCAGGCGCTGTTCGGAACGGGGCTCGTGAAGACGGCGGAGGACTTCGGGCAGCAGGGCGAGTGGCCATCGCATCCGGAACTGCTCGACTGGCTGGCGGTCGAATTCATGGACCGCGGCTGGAACGTAAAGTCGGTGATAAAGGAGATGGTCATGAGCGCGGCCTACCGGCAGTCGTCGAAGGCGACGCCGGAGCTGATGCAGCGGGATCCGGACAACCGGCTGCTGGCCCGTGGGCCGCGGCACCGGCTGGCGGCGGAAATGATTCGGGACCAGGCGCTGTTCGCCGCCGGGGCGCTTCAGGAAAAGCTCGGCGGGCCTTCGGTGAAGCCCTACCAGCCCGAGGGACTGTGGAACGAACTGGCGATGCAGGACATGTACTACGTGCAGTCGAAGCGGGAGGATCTCTACCGAAGGTCCCTTTACACGTTCTGGAAGCGAACGATCGCGCCGCCGATGATGGTGAACTTTGACGCGGCGAACCGCGAGGCATGCGTGGTGAGAGAGAATCGCACGAATACGCCCTTGCAGGCGCTGAACCTGATGAACGACGTGAC
>Ga0073934_10001420_pt1 | contig 57637 bp, 54 predicted proteins | sample LarsenN4metaG_FD_76834 | JGI IMG/M metagenome (GOLD analysis project Ga0073934, IMG submission 76834) | Hot spring sediment bacterial and archeal communities from British Columbia, Canada, to study Microbial Dark Matter (Phase II) - Larsen... ...
TAGCTCAGTCGGCGGCTGCCCGGCGGGAGAAGGAAACGTTGGTCAAGGTTCCGTTGATGCCTTTGGAGGCAGTGGTGGATCGCTTCGGCTTGCTGCCCAAGGAGAGCTGGCTCTCCAGCTTCTGCAAAGCAGAGAAAGCTCGCGGCCGGCGGACGCTGGTGTACGTGCGCCAGACCGGCACTCGCGATATCCAGGATCGCCTGGAAAGTGTGCTCAAGCAGTCCGGTGTTCAGGCGATCACCCTGTACGGCTCGGTAGACCCGCGGCGGCGTGAGCGCTGGATCGAAGATCACGGTTACGTCGATGCGCTGATTACCAATCCCCGCCTGGTGCAAACCGGGCTGGATCTGATCAGCTTTCAGACGGTCGTGTTCTACGAGCCGGAATATAGCTTGTACACCCTTTGGCAAGCTCTACGGAGGGTGTGGCGCTTAGGTCAGACCCATCCGGTCAAGGCGGTGTTTGCCGTTTACAAAGACGCCATGGAAGCCCAGGCGCTGGCCTTGATGGGTCGCAAGATGCGGGCTGCCCAGACGTTGTATGGCGACGAAGTCGGCGGTGCGATCGTACCCGCTGAAGAAGGCGACTTTATCACCGAGCTTGCCCGTGAAGTGTTGCGCGGAGCTGAGTTGGACGATCTGCAGTCGCTCTTTGCGGACGAGATGCGGGTATCGAACTCGCCCATGGGTTGTCCGACCGAAATCAGTCCGGTGCTGATCCCCGTGAGTCCCAAAACTTGGCTGGATTGGGCGCTGGAACACCAGGCAGCCAAAGCGGCTGCTGGTAGAAGGTCCGCTGGTAAACGGAGCAATATCGTCCAGCCAGGCCAGTTATCGATTTGGAATAACCCGAAGGAGGAATAACCTAAACTACAACGATATCCCACAATCAACGCTCCGGTTTTGGCAGCCAATCTGCCAGAACCGGAGTTTTCTTTTACCCCCTAAGGTGCATAAGGGACATTCAATACTTCTTATCGTATGAGGTGCAATTATGGCAGATGAGCATGTAAGTCAAAACTTTGCTAAAAATCCTGACCCACAAGTTAATCAGGTTTCCGGAGATGATATAACCCCTTCCCAGGAGCAGCAGATGGTTCTCGCCAGACCGCCAAAGAGCCTGCTGGACTGGTTGGTGCGTGTCCACCTACGCCTGATGGCGTTGGAGAATGAATGTGCCAAAGATTCCGATTAGCTAATGGTGGCCGCCCTGCTCCTGGAAAGGAGGTGCTGGATGAATTCGTTTTCATAGGCTGATTTTTTCCATCCAACTCAGACTTTAAAACAAGGAGATACCTAAGATGAAACGGTTCAATCAGAGAGATACCTCACATCCACTTCGAGGAGCAGCATATATCCGCTATTCTTCAGAGATGCAGAATGACTCCTTTAGCCTGGATGCCCAACTCAGACAGATCAAGGAACAGGCAGAACGAGACGGTGTCCAGATTATTAGGGTCTACTCCGACCCAGCTACCTCGGCGTACCGGAAGAAATACCGTCCAGGGATCAATGCGATGCGTGAAGGTGCCCGCCGCGGTGACTTCGATGTGCTATACGTCCATAAAGTCGACCGACTGGCGCGCCGGCTCGAATGGTCGTTGGAGATCGTCCATGAGCTGCAATCGCTGAATATCAGCTTTAAAGCAGTGGAGCAGCCATTCGATCTGGGCACGCCGGAAGGCAAACTCTTGTTTCATTTGGTCAGTTCGCTCGGGGAGTTCTACAGCGACAATCTGAGCAAAGAGACTAACAAGGGCAAGTTGGAACGCTCGACGCAGGGCTACCATAATGGCACAGTTCCCTGGGGCTATGTAAGCCAACTTCAGGGAAATCGTATGTTGGGCGTGCCCGATCCTGAGAAGGCCCCTGTGGTCGTCGAGATGTTTGAACGCTATGCTACCGGGGCCTACTCTGATATGCAGATCGCTGAATGGCTAAACGCTCAGGGCTTCCGTACCAATCGAGACCATCCTTTTGGCAAGGATACTGTGCGAGATATGCTGTGCAACGCGTACTATGCAGGTAAGATACGCTACCGGGGTATGACCGTGCGCCCAAAAGGTGTCAGCTTCCGCTCCACGCCGCCAAGAGTATCGGATGGCCAACACGAAGCGATCATCAGCGAGGAGTTGTGGCAGCGTTCTCAAGCAGTCCGCGCCAGCCGGAGAGTGACAGTCAAGTCCATCAAGAAGACTGTGCGGATTAACCTACTCCAAGGCTTGGTTGTCTGCTCGTATTGTGGCAGGCGGCTGAACATTCAGACACCTAAGAACTGCGCCACCTACTATCGAGAGAACTCCCATCATCGCGGCTATCACGATTGTCCATATATCGGGCAAAGCGTACGCGCCGAGGTCATCGATGCCCAGGTAGCAGACCTGATCCGGTCCATCCATCTCCCGGTGAACTGGGAGCCGATCGTGCGCCAGATGCTCAATGAACAACGGACTCAAGTTGACCCGGAATCCGAGCGCAAGGAAATCCGCGGTGTGCTGCGCCTGATGCGGGAGAACTTCGAACGCGGGCTGTATCAAGGGGAAGAGTACCAATACTGGCAAAAAGTCAGCACCTTGAAGGAGAAGCTGGCTTTATTGGAACGAGTCCCCGAACCAGCGATCAACCGGGCAGCGCAGACATTACTGGATTTGCGCGAGACCTGGGAGAACACGACCCAAGAGGAGCGCAAGGATCTGGTTCACGTCATGATCCAGGAAGTAGGTGTCGATATGGCTGCCAAATGCATCCTGTGGGTGAAAGCCCGCCCGGATTACGAACCGCTGTTCTCGATCCTGAGTGGACTGCGTCTGGATGGCGAACGGCGTTATTGGATAGAGCCCGGAGAGACGGAAGGGAATATCTGTGGCGTAGAGGTAGATACCAGACAGATGAGTACCGGTGTCGAAATCCTGCTCCCAATGTCTCACAATACCTTGACAATAACCGAGGAGTATATAGAATGATAGGTATGCGATTAAAAAGTGAGATCGCCCAGCGCGAACTGAGCGATCTCGGTCGCAGATCCCTTGCACTTTGACAGTCCTACCACCAGAGCGATTAAGTCCGGCAGTAAGTGCAGAGTACGTCACGAGTGACGCCGCTGCCTATGGGGGAATCTTATAACCTGCGGAGAGGGTGGGATTCGAACCCACGGTGGCCAAGTGACCACAACGGTTTTCGAGACCGCCCCGTTCGTCCACTCCGGCACCTCTCCGGGATGTGCGCCGCGCGCCGGCAGGCATGGCGCAGCAATGGCATTATAGCAAACTTCCGCTCAGATTTCCACCGTATCGTGCATTCGCGGGTAGTGGACCCGCTCCATGCCTCCCTGGGCCAGCTTCTCGCGCAGCGCCTGGGCGGGGAGCTGCTCCCCGTGCACCAGGAAGACCTGCCTGGCCTGACCCTTGACGGCCAGGGCGTATTCGACCAGGAAGGTCTGCCCGGCGTGAGCCGAGAGTCCCCCGATAGTGACCACCTCCGCCTGGCGCTCGAAGCTCTCGCCGAAGATCTTCACCCGCGGCTGGCGCTCTGCCAGGCGGCGGCCCAGGGTATGGGGCGCCTGCCAGGAGACGATCAGGACCGTGTTGCGCGGGTCTTCGATGTTATTGCGCAGGTGGTGCAGGATGCGGCCCGATTCGGCCATACCCGAGGCCGAGATGATGATCATCGGCTGGTGGCGCTCATTTAGCGCCTTCGATTCCTCCACCGAGCGGGTGTAGGTGAGCAGGTCGAAGCCCAGGGCGCCCATGTGGTGATCATTGCGCATGAACTCCTGGGTCTCGGCATCGAAATTCTCGGAGTGTGCACGGAAGACCTGGGTGACGTTCACCGCCAGCGGGCTATCCACGAAGACCGGGATGCGCGGCAGCTCCCCGCCGTCGAACATGCGGTGTAGGCTATAGACCAGCTCCTGGGTGCGTCCCACCGCGAAGGCCGGGATGATCACCTTGCCGCCGCGGGCGATGGTCTTGGCCACGGCCTGGCGCAGCTCGGCGTAGGCCAGGTCGGGGTCGTCGTGGGGCTTGTCGCCATAGGTGCATTCCATCACTAGGATTTCAGCGTCGGCCGGTAGGACGGGGTCGCGCAGCAGGGGCAGGTCGCGCCGCCCAATGTCTCCCGAGAACCACAGGCGCAGGCGCCGGCCTTTCTCTTCGATGTCCAGCACCACCGCCGCCGAGCCCAGGATATGGCCGGCTTCCACCAGGCGCGCCACCACCCCCGGTAGCGGTTCGAAGGGCTGGTCATAGTGAATGGTCGAAAAGTACGGGGCCACCATGGCGGCGTCTTCGATGGTGTACAGCGGGCGGACCAATCCCTGGCCGCGGCGGGCCTTCTTCTTATTGATGAACGCTACGTCGGATTCCTGGATGTGGCCTGAATCGACCAGCATCAGGTTGGCCAGATGGGCCGAGGCGGGTGTGGCGTAGATCGGGCCGCGAAAGCCCTGCTGGACCAGGTTGGGCAGATTGCCGCTGTGGTCGATGTGGGCGTGCGAGAGGATGACGGCGTCGATCTGGTGGGGCTGGTAAGGGAAGTTCAGGTTGCGCTGGTAGGATTCTGCCCGCCTGCCCTGGTACAGGCCACACTCCAACAGCAGCCGGTGGCCATTTATCGATAGCAGGTGTTGGGAACCGGTGACGGTCTGGGCGGCGCCATGAAAGGTGATCTGCATGGAATTGCCTCATTTATAGTGTCTTTGCAAGGCGACGCTGCCGCCGAAGCAATCCACCCCTAGCCATCGGACAGCACGCCCAGGATCTGCTCTCCGAAGTGCTCCCTGCGCCAGGGCAGGTCTTTCATGATGGCGGCCAACTCCGCCATGCTGCCTGGATTCTGGTCGGCCAGGATGTAGAGCAGGTCGCGCGGCAAGACCACGTCCGATTCGACGCCCATCTGGCGGGCGGTCTCCTTGCGCCAATTGCGCAGGGATTCCAGGCGGCCCAGGACTGCCTCGCTGGGCTTTGCTTGTCGCGGCGGGTGGATGGGCGGAGATTGCAGGCCGCACTGCACCGCCTCGAGCAGGCCGCCGCCGTGGCGGGCCACCTGCTGGGCCGTCATCCCCTGGATATGGCGCAGGTCGTCCAGGCTGGCAGGACAATCGATGGCGATCTGCAGCAGGGTCTGGTCGCCAATCACCTTGAAGAGCGGCCGGTTGAGCGAGCGCGCCTGCTGGTCCCGGTAGCGGCAGAGCTGCTGCAGCACGGCCGCATTCTGGGGCGGCAGGTCGTAGGAGCCGGAGATTCGCCAGCAGTCCGGCTGGCGATTTTCGGAGCCGCGCCCGTTCGTGCCCTGCAGGCGCTGAAAGTCCTCCAGCGCCAGGGGCCACAACCCCTTGGCCTTCAATTCGGCGCCTAGGCGGTTGCGCAGAGCGATCAGGTAGTGGGTGTCGAGCTGGCCGTAGGCCAACAGGTGTGGAGGGATGGGGCGCTGCCCCCAATTCGCCCGTTGAAAGCGCTTATCCAGGCTGACGCCGAACTCGGCCTTGAGCAGGGAGCCCAGCCCGACCTCGCCTCTCCCCAGGATGCGGGCTGCAGTCATGGTATCGAACAGGTGCTGCAGCTCGAAGCCGAAATCCCTCCGCAGGCAGATCACGTCATACTCGGCGGCGTGGAAGACCTTCTCCAACTGCGGGTTGGAAAAAACCTCACCGAGCGGCGCCAGGCTGTCCAGGGCCAGGGGGTCAACCAGGTAGTCGGCCTGGGGGGTGGAGAACTGGATCAGGCAGACCTGTTCCTGGTAGGCGTACAGGCTGTTGGATTCGGTATCCACCGCCACGACCGGCTGGCGCAGCAGGGATTCGGCCAGGCGTCGTAAAGGTGCCGGCCGGGCGATGAAGGTCGGCGCCGGCAGGCCGGGTGGGGGTATGCTGATCCGAGGGGCTTTGGGCGTCACAGGAAGCGTTTCTCGAAGACCAGGGCTGCTTCACCATCCTGGTAATACTTCTCCCACATACCCACCTCGTGATAGCCAAGCCGGCGGTAGAGGTGGATGGCAGCCCGGTTCGAAAGGCGGACGTTCAGGCGGATGCTGGGCACGCTCACCCGCTCTTCGCAGGCCTGGATCAGCGCGGTGGCGATGCCGCGCCGGCGATATTCGGGCAGCACGCCGATGGTGGCGATCCAGGCCAGTTTCTGCAGCGGGCGCACGTCGGCGCCAATGAAGCCAACCATGCGCCCATCTGCGGTCGCTTTCAGTCGGATCACACGCGGAAAAGTCAAGATCCCGATCAGGTCCAGCAGCGGCCAGGCGTCCAATGGGAAGCAGGTTTGTTCCAGGGAGCGGACGGAGGACAGGTCACGCCAGGTAGCTGGCTCGATCAAGGTTGCGTTGCCTGGCACGGCGGTGGCGATAGTGTTCATAGATTTTTATACCGATAAATCGCTGCTGCTGGGTCGGAGGGCTGTCGGAAGGCGGGTGAACGCTTTCCAGTCACTCCTGGCGATTCTTGACGAAGTCGCTCAGCATACTGGTGAATTCCATGGGGAAGATGTACTTGGTCGAGGGGCTGGCCCCGATGTTCTTGAGCGCCTCGAAGTACTGCAGGGTCATGGTCTTGGAGTCCACCGTTTGGGCTACGGAATAGATGCGTTCCAGGGCCATGGAGAAGCCCTCGGCGCGCAGCAACTGGGCCTGTCGCTCGCCTTCGGCGACCAGGATGTTGGATTGTTTCTGGCCCTCGGCGCGCAGGATCGCCGCCTGGCGCTCGCCGTCAGCCACGTTGATGGCGGCTTCGCGCGTGCCGGTGGATTCGGTCACCACCGCCCGGCGGATGCGCTCGGCCGACATCTGCCGGTTCATCGCCTCCTGGACTTCGCGCGGCGGGATGATCTCGCGGATCTCCACATTGGTCACCTTCACTCCCCAGCGCTCAGTGACTTCGTCCAGGCGGGTGCGCAGCATGTTGTTGATGTGCTCCCGCTCTGAGAGCACATCATCCAGCGGTATGCCGCCGATCACAGCCCGCAGGGTGGTGGTCGCCATACCCTGGGCAGCCGCCTCGAACACGCCCACCTGCAGCACGCTTTCCTGGGGATCGAGCACCTTGAAGTACCACAAGAAGTCGATGGAGATGGGGGCGTTATCCTTGGTGATGGCGGTCTGATGGGGGATTTCTCGCACCTGCTCGCGCAGGTCCACTCTCACCGCCCGATCCACGAAGGGAATCAGGTACTTGATCCCGGGTCCGACGGAACCAATGCAGCGGCCCAGCCGAAAGACGACCAGGCGCTGGTATTCGGGAATGACCCTGATTCCGCTGGCGGCTAAGACCACAATGAAAAGAAAGAAACCAGCGACCACGCAGGTCAATGACGTGCCAAGTGTATCCATGCTTCAGCTCCTTAGATGATTCATGACAGGGAAACCGGTGGCGAAGCGTCTTGAGCTGGTGGGCGTGTGCGCCGCGTCAGCGCGCCTCGGACGCCTCCACGGGTTCCACTTCTAGGATAAAGCCCTCCCGCCCGACCACCCTGACCAGGCTTCCCTGGGGGATGGGCTTGTTGCTGCGGGCGCTCCATAATTCACCGGAGACCTGGACCGACCCCTCCTGCGAGATGTCCGTTTTGGCGGTGCCGGTCTCGCCGATTAGCGTCCGCAGGTCGTGGGCCGGGTGCGCGCGCTCGGCTTCCAACACCTTGCTGGCGATAAACCACAGGACACTGCCCGTGAAGAGCGAGACGACCAGCGCCAGCAGGGGGCTCACGCCTGGCTGCCACCACACCGGCCTACGGAACAGGTAGGCAGATCCAACCATCAGCGCAAGAATGGCGAATGCCAGGTAGTAGATGCGTCCGGATTTCCGCAGGGCGAGCATGAACGGGAACACCCCCACCAGGAGAACCACCAACGCCCACAGGTTGAGTGGTATATCCAGTTGGTACACGCTCCAGCCACCCAAGATCAAGACGAAGACAGCGGTCAACTCCAGCACGGTTGTCCCAGGCGTCAGGACAGCCAGGATACCGAGCAAGAAGCCGACCACCAACAACAGGTAAGCCGTGTTTGGGTTTAGGAAGATTTCCAAAGCAGCACCCCTCTGCTGAACAATAACCACACGCTGATGGTGAGACTATCGGCCTGCCAACGGCCGGTGGACCGGCTTTGCCCTGATTATACATCCTCTCTCACCAGGTGGGGGACGATAACAACATTTGTGTGCCCCCTAACGCGAAGTCTTTACCTGCCACTGCGGTGAGCGTGGTATCATTGGCAAGGCGGCATATTAACCTATCATTATCCATTTTATACGATGAAATTGATCATTGCCCTTGCCCAGATTGCCACTCAGCTTGGTAACGTGGCGGCAAACCTGGATAAGCACCTGGAGTTGGTGAAGCAGGCACGCGCCTCTGGGGCAGACCTGCTGGTCTTCCCAGAGCTTTCCCTGACGGGCTATGTGCTGCAAGATCTGGTGCCGAACGTCGCCCTCAGCCCTACCCGGGATGATCCGCTGTTCGCACAACTACTGGGGGCCAGCCGCGATCTGGATCTGGTAGTGGGCTTTGTAGACGAGGATCAGCGCTATCGTTTTTACATCGCCTCTGCCTACCTTTCCGGGGGTCAGGTAATGCACGTCCACCACAAGCTCTACCTGCCCACTTACGGCATGTTCGACGAAGGCCGCTTCTTCGCCTGGGGCGACGCGGTCCACGCCTTCGACACGCGCTTCGGAAGGGTGGGCATCTTGATCTGCGAAGATTTCTGGCACGCCTCGCCGCCCTACCTGCTTTGGCTGGATGGGGCCGACCTGTTCCTGTTTTCTTCGGCTTCACCCGGGCGCGGCCTGGGTTCGCAGGCTCAATTGGCCTCTGCCCACTGGGTGGAACACATTAACCGGGCCTATGCCAGCATGTTCACCTCGTTCGTAGCCCACGTGAACCGGGTGGGGTATGAGGACGGGCTGAACTTCTGGGGAGGGGCTACTGTGTTCGATCCGGATGGCATGTTGGTCGCCCACGGCCCTTACTACCAGGAAGCGCTTACCATAACAGAAATTGATCTCAACCAGTTACATCGCAGCCGTGCCCGGTTGCCTTTACTGCGCGACGAACGCACGGCCCTGGTGCAGCGCGAACTCAACCGCATCCTGGCAGGGCGATTTGCCAACGATCGCGGGAACGAATAGAGGTACCCATGGTCGATCTTTCCATTAACACCGATCTGGCCCGCACCATCCTCACGGGGTTCATTCACAGCGAGGTGACCCGGGCGGGATTCGCGCGGGCTGTGGTAGGCCTCTCGGGAGGCGTCGATTCCAGCCTCACCTGCTACCTGACTGCAGAAGCGCTCGGCCCGCAAAATGTGCTGGCTGTGCGCATGCCCTACCAGACCTCCTCACCCGATTCCCTCGAGCACGCCCAATTGGTGATCGACACCCTGGGCATCCACTCCATTACCATTCCAATATCAGGAATGCTGGCTCCGCTGTTTGAACGCTTCCCCGAAGCCGACCGCATACGGCGTGGAAACGCCATGGCCCGCATGCGCATGATCGTGCTCTATGACCAATCTTACGACTTCAAAGGCCTGGTGATGGGGACCGGGAATAAGACCGAGATCCTGCTGGGGTATACCACTCAATACGGAGACGCGGCCAGCGCCCTCAACCCCCTGGGAGACCTGTACAAGACCCAGGTGAGGCAATTGGCGAGTGCCGTTGGCATCCCGGAGGTGATCGTCCAGAAGCCTCCCACGGCTGACCTGTGGATCGGTCAGACCGATGAAGGGGAGTTGGGTTTTACCTACGATGACGTGGACCGGTTGCTCTATTTGCTGGTGGATGAGCGGTATAAACCAGAAGACTGCGTGGCTGCGGGCTTCTCGGAGAAATTTGTTCAGCTCGTCATCGAAAAAGTGCGCCGCAGCCACTTTAAACGAGTGATGCCTCCCATCGCCAAGCTTTCCAACCGGACGGTGGGATATGACTTTCTCTATCTGAGGGACTGGGGGACATAACCGGTATGTGGTTGGAGGTATCAATTTGGATTGATAATTAAAATAATCCTGTCTCGTCTTGTACAGTAAAGAAGGTACAAGTAGTTATCCTTGGATCAAGGCTGGTGTAGATGTGGTCAATAAACACGAATGCGATTGAGATCGCAGTACGGACCACGATTTCTTATCTGGCAGTTTTGCTCGGCCTGCGCCTGGCGGGGAAACGCGAGATCGGGCAGATGACGGTGTTCGACCTTGTGGTTCTGCTGCTGATCGCCAATGCCGTTCAGAATGCCATGGTAGGCCCGGACACTTCACTAACAGGTGGGTTGCTGGCGGCTGCTGTGTTGTTGGTGCTGAACGCCGTCCTGGCAGCGCTTCGCCTGCGCTGGCCGCGTCTGAGGCAGCTGGTGGAGGGCACGCCGACCTTGCTGGTGTTGCATGGACGCACCATCCCAAGCCACCTGCGCCGCGAAGGGATCGACCAGGAGACCCTGGAAGCTGCGCTGCGGGAACACGGCGTGGCGGATCTAAGCCAGGTGGAAATGGCGGTCCTGGAGATCGATGGGACGATCAGCGTGGTGCCGGAGGGGGATGGCATGCGGCGGGGGAAGCGACCCTTGAGAGAGATGCGCCATTCCTGATCCCGTGCGTCCACGCCTCAATTTCTATAAATGGGTTCTTCGGTGCTCTTACCCCCGTTGACTGATTGGCAGGCGACTCGAGACACGCTGCACCTCTACACGCGCCTCGTTGGGGTAGTGGCACGGGCGCATGGCAGGGCTCACCCGAAGTGGTGGCACCTTGGCCTGCTCGTTCGTCCGGATGGACTGGTTACCCGGCGCATGCCTCTTCCGAGAGCGGGCACCTTCTGGCTGAGGATCGATCTCCGCAGCCACGTACTTGGGCTTCATACCGACCAGGGCGCCGTGCAGTCCTTCAGCCTGGAGGCTGGAACACCGGCTTCCGCCTTTGGCGAGCGGGTGTTGGCGGCCCTGGCCGGGCTCGGTTTGTGGGCGGATTATGAACGACAACGGTTTGAAGATGATGAGGCACGCAGCTACGAGCCGCGCAAGGCGGAGGATTTCTGGCTGGCGATTGCCAGCGCCAACCGCATTTTTAATAAACGCCGCATCGAACTTGGTGGACCGTGCAGCCCGGTCCAGCTCTGGCCGCACGGATTCGACCTGGCTTTCGAATGGTTCGGAACGCGCTGTGTCGAAACTGGTACAGGGGAGAGCCGGCAGCGAATGCCTGCCCAGTTGAATCTCGGCCTGGCGATGGGCGACCCCGACCACACCGAGCCATATTTCTACTCCAATCCTTGGCCTTTCGAAGCGGCCTACCTGGTGGATAAACCACTTCCGGCGGGTGCGCGCTGGCACGCGGGGGCCTGGAAAGGCAGCCTCCTGCCCTACGACGAACTGGTGGGCGATTCGCAGGCCGAAGGGCGCTTGCTGGCTTATGCGGGAGCGGTTTTTAATGCCAGCGCGCCCACGCTAAGCGCGGGCTGGAATGATGGCACGATGTCCAATGGGTAGGGGGGGTATAAGAGGCGACGACGGGATTTGAACCCGTGATCAGGGTTTTGCAGACCCTTGCCTTGCCACTTGGCCACGTCGCCGTAAACAATCGGCTGATCGCAAACGGCTCTCTCTTCACCTGCCATCTGCCATCAGCCACTTGCTGAACTCAGAGCGGGCAACGGGATTCGAACCCGTGACCTTCTCCTTGGCAAGGAGACGTTCTACCAGCTGAACCATGCCCGCACATCCGGCCCACCGTCAGGCCGAGAATGCCGAGAGCCAGAATCGAACTGGCGACACCGTGATTTTCAGTCACGTGCTCTACCAACTGAGCTATCTCGGCCTAACCGTTTGCAACTGCCTTCCCAAAGCGCAGTAATTTTACCCACTAGTAAGGTGGTTGTCAAGCAAGGCTGGCCAGAGAGCATATAAAAGCCGACTTAACACAATATCATTTATGTGCACTCATCTGTCGGGCTTGTGGGCTTCGCATTCCCGAGAGCGGGAATCACCCAGGCCGGTAGATCCGTAGCTCCTCGAGCTCGATCCAGGCCGCTTCTTTCTGGGCCAGCGTACCGTACCTGAAACGGCCATCTGGAGGCAGGGCTACATACTGGTTGTCCACCCACGACACCAATCCTAAGGGTCCGCAGGGGGATACCCGGGTATCGAGCACCCGCTGCCCATCTACATGGAAGGCCACCCGCTCTTCTTCCCATTCCAGGCGGTAGGTATGCCATTTGCGCACCTCATCGGTGATGCTGGCGGCCTCCTGATAGACCAGCCTGCGACCGGCGCGGCGTAGAGGGCGGGCCAGGGGAGGCAGTAAAGCTATGGATAAGAGGGGACTGCTCAACATGAGCAAGGAGCCCGGCAGGCGCGCAGACCGAAATGTGGCTGCCAGGAAGCCCTGGGCGGGCAGGTCGTCTCGCAGGGAGAGGTAGTTGGGAGGCGCGGCGAAGAAGAACCAGGCGGCGTTGGGGAGCGCTGGGGTGCGGCGTACACCACCGCCCATGCCGAGCGACAGGCTGAACGGGTCATTCCAGAAGCCGAAACCCCAGGTGCCGGAGATTGACTTCCCCGAGGCGCGGGCATGGAGCTCCAGGACCAGCGGCGCCCTCCAGGGGAAATGGCGGCGCGGCCGGCCGGTGTAATCGTCCAATTGGGCCAGGCGGTACGATCCTGCCGGGCCGGCGGGGATCTCAAGGTGCCAACCGCCGGTTGGGCCCGGCTGTACGCTGGCGCCAGGGCTCAGGTTCGGTTTCAAGTCTGGTACGATCGGTTTCACAGCGGCCTATGGATGCGCAAAAAAGTTTGAACTTGTATGGATTTTGGGTGGGAGCGACGCCCGCCTCTCCCACCCAAAAAACCGATGCGAACAAATGAGCGCTCCATCTGATTGTACCCTTTACCCGGCCCAATGGGTATGATGTATAATCTCCCCAATCGAGGAGGTGGCATGGAAATTACCTGGTATGGACATTCGTGCTTTCGACTGACCGAACGTGGCCTGGCAACGGTTGTCACCGACCCGTATGATCACCGCGTCACCGGTTACGATCAGCTAAAGTTGAAAGCCGATATCGTCACGGTCAGTCATGATGCGCCGGGACATAATTTTGTCTCGGCGGTCAAAGGCAAGCTGCATACTCTGGCCGGGCCTGGGGAATATGAAATAGGCGGCGTGTTCATCACCGGGGTGCAGACAAATGGCTCAGGAAAGCGGGCGCCAGACGAGCCACGCAACACCCTGTACGTTTTTGATTTCGATGGGGTGACCGTGGCCCATCTGGGAGATTTAAGAAGGGTGCCCAGCCAGACTGAGATCGAAGCCTTGGGTACGGTCAACGTGGCCCTGGTGCCCGTTGGTGGAGGAGGCGGCTTGAACGCCGCCAAGGCAGCCGAAGTGGTCAGCCTGATCGAACCGGGTATCGTCGTTCCAATGCACTATGCCAACCCGGCCAGCCTGATCAAGCTGGCACCCCTGAGCAAGTTTCTGAAGGAGATGGGCCTGGGGAACGTTGAGCCACAACCTTCCCTGAAGGTTACCCCTAACACCATCCCCGATGAGACGCGCGTGGTCGCGCTGACCTACAACCACCAATAGATCGGAGACCTACGATGGCAGTCAAGCTGTTGATGACGTGGGACATCCTGCCTGGTCGAGAACAGGAATATTTCGAATTTGTGGTGCGCGAGTTCATTCCGGGGATGCAGCGCCTGGGTCTCGAAACCACCGACGCCTGGTTTACCGTCTATGGGGATCGACCCCAGATCATGGCTGGTGCAAAAACTGCGAGCATGAGCGCGCTGGAGCAGGTCCTACAATCACCCGATTGGGAAAGCCTGACGCGCCAATTATTGGACTATGTGGAAGATTTTAATTACAAGGTTGTACCGGCCCGTTCGGGCTTCCAGTTATGATGGATGCTCTATTAACGTGGTACGACCAGCACTCCCGGGACCTGCCCTGGCGTAGAAACCCGGACCCTTACCGGGTGTGGGTCTCGGAAATCATGCTCCAACAGACCCGGGTGGAGATAGTCTCGCCCTATTATCAGCGCTGGCTGGAACTCTTTCCAGATCTCCCGACGCTGGCCAGGGCTTCGCTGGAGGAGGTCCTTAAAGCCTGGGAGGGGCTGGGATATTACAGCCGGGCCCGTAATCTGCACCGTGCCGCCCAAGTGGTGATGGACCGATACGACGGTGAGCTGCCATCCGATCCTAGGGCGCTGCAGCGTCTGCCTGGAATCGGGCGCTACACTGCGGGAGCGATTGCCTCGATTGCCTATGGCCTGGACGTACCCACCCTGGATGGGAATATCCGCCGGGTGCTGGCCCGGCTTTTCAATGTGGTCGAACCGGTGCGCTCCTCACAGGGAGAACGCCTGCTGTGGGAATTGGCAGCTTCGATTCTTCCCGCCGGACAGGCCGGCGCCCATAACCAGGCCTTGATGGAGCTGGGGGCAACGGTTTGTACGGCGCGCAACCCTGGGTGTGGGCGTTGCCCCCTGGCAGCAGCCTGCCCGGCCCGCTTGCTGGGCGTGCAGGAGCAAAGGCCTGTGTCTCAAGCCAGACGCGCACTGCCGCATTACACCGTCACCGCGGCGGTCATCCATCGGGATGGGCTGGTGATGATCACCCAACGGCCTGTGGAGGGCCTCCTGGGCGGATTGTGGGAATTCCCAGGCGGCAAGCAGAGGCCCGGTGAAGACTTGGTCGACTGCCTGAAGCGGGAGATCTACGAGGAACTGGGTGTGGATATCCAGGTTCAGGATGTGCTGGGTGTTTACCGGCATGCCTACACCCATTTCCGGGTGACCCTGCACGCATTCCACTGCACGTTGGCCAATGGAGATAGCCCAAGGGCGATTCAGGTGAATGATCTGAAGTGGGTCGAGGCCGATGAATTGGGGAATTTCCCAATGGGGAAGATCGATCGGCAGATTGCCAAAACCTTACAGGACAGTATATGATCATCGTCGATGCGCATGAAGACCTTGCCTGGAGCATGCTGACCTTTGGTCGCGATCTCACCCTACCAGCAGCCGAGACCCGCCGCCGGGAGGCCGGCACGCCAAACCCTGCTCAGGGAGGCGACACCTTGTTGGGTTGGGCGGATTATCAGCAGGGCCAGGTGGCCGTAGTTTTCGCCACGCTATTTGCCACCCCTACCAGGCACAGCCCGGATTCCTGGGATATCCTGAAATATAAAGACGCAGAAGAGGCGCGCTCGCTATATCGCGCCCAAGCGGACCTGTACCACAAGCTCGTTGACGAATATCCCGATAAGTTTCACCTGGTACTGAACAGGCCCGATCTTGAGAAGGTGCTGGAAGCCTGGCAGTCTCCCAGCGGTGGAAAATATCCTGACCAGGACGGGAGACCGGAGGACATGGAGGCTGGTGGCTCACCTGTTGGGTTGGTGATCTTGATGGAGGGGGCTGAGGGTGTGCGCAATCTGGATGAGCTCGTAGAATGGTGGCAGCTTGGTGTGCGCCTGATCGGCCTGGCCTGGGCGGGAAACGATTACTGCGGCGGCACGCGGGAACCAGGTCCGCTGACCCGGGAGGGTTATGCCCTCCTGGAGGCCATGGCAGACCTGGGTTTCGGCCTCGATTTGAGTCACATGGATGAGAAGGCAGCCTTGCAGGCCTTAGACTCCTACCCAACGACTATCCTTGCCACGCATGCCAATGCACTCGCCTTGCTGAAAGGCTCTGATAACAACCGCCACCTCAGCGATCGGGTCATCCGCGGCCTGCTCGAGCGGGAGGGTGTGATCGGTGTGGTACCCTACAATCCCTTCCTGGTGGTAGGCTGGAAGACAGGCGACAAGAGAGAAAGCGTTTCGCTGCACCACCTGGTAGCGCAGATCGATTATATCTGCCAGATGTCCGGCGATGCCCGCCATGTGGGGTTGGGCAGCGACTTCGACGGCGGATTTGGCCTCCAATCGACCCCTGCCGAGATTGACACGATTGCTGATTTGCAGAAACTGGTGCCGCTGCTCCAGGAAAGGGGTTATTCTGAAGCGGACATCGCTGGAATCCTGGGTGAAAACTGGATTACTGTGCTGCGTCGGAGCTTGCCGGAAGTTGGATGACTGAAGAACGGCTGCGCAAGAACAACAATCATCGCCTGCGAATACGACTGGGGTTGGTCACCACCATCGTGGGACTGGTGGTCTTCTTGATCGGCGCCAACCCGGGAATGTTCGGGCTGGATCGTAGCCCGGTAATGGGCTTCGTCCAGATCGCGGTATTTTTGGTGGGCCTGGCGATCATTTGCCTGGGGGGATATATCAGCCTGAATGCCTTGTGGAACGGCAGCCAGAAGTCGATCGCAGCCGACATTGGCCTGCGGCTGGTCAGCACCGGATACGTGATTGCCGTAGCCTCCGGGATGGCAGATGTGTTCGGTTTTGGCACCCACACCTTGCCGAACATCCCTTATTTTGGCCCGCTGCAAGCAGCCGGAGTGATGGTGGGCGAGGGGCTGATTGCCGTGGGTTTCTTACTCTTGATTCCCTACCCTGGCTCGCAGTGATGGGATCAATCAAAAGCGGGCAACAACGCTGCCCGCCGATTGGGCGACCAGGGCAGAATTTCACGGCAATTTAATTGCCGTCAGCATTTCCTCGTTGGTTGAAAATTTGAATTCCTCCAGCCCGCGCCGGCTGGCCTCCTGCTCTTCAACGGCCTCTAAGCGCCAGATGTCTTCCTTCGTGACCACAGGTTTGCCGGTCCTATTTAGATGATTTTGCAGGGAGGCTATGACATCTGAGCTGACCTTATCAGGCTCGAGAGCCTGCAAGTAGGCGAGGATCGCTTGTGCGCCGCGTTCGCCGTCCTTGCGGGCAATACCCACCAGCCCGCTGCTGGCTTCGCGCGACCAGCCAGCGACGAACATCCCTGGCACGGGTTGGCCTGTCTGCGGGTCATATGCCTCGTAGGAAAGGCCATCGACCGGGAAGCTTGGATTGGGGTTTTTGACGAATTCATTCGCTCGGACTGGTAGACCAAAGGCGTCGTCCACCCGATCGCCGATGCAGAAGATCACGGTGTCCACCGGGATCACCCGCCGCGAGCCAAGGGACCTGGCCTTGGTTTCGCCATTGGTGCGAACCAGCGTGGTGTCTTCGACTTCTAACCCGCACACGACCCCCCGCTCATCCAAGATACGGGTGGGGGAAGCCAAAAAGTCGAAACGGAAACGAGTGTGCGAGACTGGTTCTAAGGCTTTGGGCAGGGCAGCGAGGATGTACTCGCGGGCCGCGCTAGGATCTTGCCCCACGGCCTCCATCACGGGAACGGCGCGTGCCAGCTCATCATCTAGGGCCTGAAGATCGAGGTTGGCGATCACGTATTCCATTTCTTTTTTGTCGAATTTGACCTCAGCCGGGCCACGTCTTGCGACTGCGATTACCTCATCGATTTTTAGCTGGCGAATTAACCAGCGGGCGATGTCCAGCATAACATTCCCCACCCCCACCAATGCTACTTTTCGTCCGATGACAAATTCATGCTGGCTGTAGGGCGGCAACCGGTTGTAGTGATAGACCAGGTCTTTGGCATGGTATACGCCCTTTGTTAATTCTTCTCCGGGCAAACCCAGCCACTTGGTGCCCTGGGCGCCGACGGTGACCAGGATGGCGTGAAAACCTATGGAACGCAATGTATCTAGGCTGATTGCACCATCCTGTCCGACCTTTACATTGCCGAAATAATCGATTTGAGGGGTTTCCAATATCTGGCGAAATTGTTTCCGCAACCCAGATTTCATTTTATACTTGGTTGGGTAGATGCCATACTCTGCCAGGCCGCCCGGTTTAATGTCTCGATTGAACAATACGACGTGCACACCTTGATTGGCCAACTGCCTGGAAGCATAAAGCCCTGCAGGCCCGGCGCCAATCACTGCGACCTGGTATTGGTTTGGCGGCTCAATATCCACTAGTCACTTCCTTTTCAACAAAAAGCACCATGTAGCTGGGGCTACCTCTCACTGCCTCCGCCAGTTGCGCACCGGGACCGAATCCCCCAGCATGCAGGCGCCGGATGCCGTTCTTTTCACAGGTCGCATCCAGCCTGGCGATGCCGAGTTTGATTATAGCTGCACGGGTAGAAACCCACAAGTAAATAATTGCACAAAGTGGCTATGATAAATCTCTAATTAATGCCCCTCAAATCTGCTTATCTATGCTATATTCAGGGCGTGGGTAGTGCACCAATAAATCATGGAGGCGAATCGTATGTCAATCTGGGGCTGCGTGCCATTTCCGTCCAATGAACGGTCTCGAGCAATACCATGAGAAGGGGGAGATTCTGCGGGCATCGCATACCCTCAGAAAGAGTATAACTCTCATGACCGATTCAATCACCAAAACACGATTAGCCAACGGGATGTTGGTTTTATTAAAAGAGATCCATGCTGCTCCGATCATCAGCCACTGGGTCTGGTATCGGGTAGGATCCAGGGATGAGAACCCTGGCATCACCGGCATATCGCATTGGGTGGAGCACATGCAGTTCAAAGGCACATCCCTGTTCCCGCTGGGAGTGCTGGATCGGGCAATTTCCAGGGAGGGCGGCTTCTGGAATGCCTTCACTTACCTGGACTGGACGACCTATTTCGAAACCATGCCCGCGGACAAGATTGACCTGGCCATGCGCCTGGAGGCCGATCGGATGTTGAACAGCCTGTTTGATCCGCTCGAGGTTGCCTCTGAACGAACCGTGATCCTCTCCGAGCGCCTGGGGAATGAGAACGAGCCCTTGTTCCTGCTGGGAGAGGAGTTACAGGCGGCTGCCTTTCGCGTCCATTCATACCACCACGAGATCATCGGAGACCAGGCGGACCTGCAGAGCATTCAGCGTGACGACCTGTTCCGCCACTATCGCACGTATTACAATCCCAACAACGCTGTTCTGACAGTGGCAGGGGACTTCGAAACCCAGGGCCTGCTGGCCCGCATCCGGGACTTATTCGAAGCCATACCGGCCGAACCGGAACCTGCGCGCCGCATTCGTCCGGAGCCGATGCAATCCGGCGAGAGGCGGGTGATCGTAGAAGGCCCAGGCGAGACTATTTATCTGCAGCTTGCCCACCACATCCCGGCTGCCTCCCATCCTGATTTCTTCCCCCTTGCCGTTTTAGACAGCCTGCTCACCGGTCCAAGCAACCTGAACATGTTTGGCGGGGGAATATCGAACAAGACCTCCCGCCTTTACAGGGTTTTGGTGGAAAGCGAACTGGCGGTGAATGTTTCGGGAGGATTGGCGGCTACGATAGATCCCTTCCTGCATACCATCACAGTGATCGTCCATCCCAACCGTCAGGCAGACCAGGTGCTGGCGGCGGTGGAAAGAGAGATAGGCCGCCTGCAAGAGGCTCCACCTCCAGGCGAAGAGCTGGCGCGGGCGGTCAAGCAGGCAAAGGCATTATTCGCATACGGCAGCGAGAGCATCACCAATCAAGCCTTTTGGCTGGGATTTTCTGAAATGTTCGCCTCCTACGAGTGGTTCACTCAATACCTGGATCTCCTGGCTGGTGTCACCCCGGAAGCTGTCCAACGCGTCGCTCAGGCCTATTTCCGCCCGCAGAACCGAGTAGTTGGAATATATCTGCCGTCCGATAGACGCCCTGCCCGTCAGGATGGAGACTCCCTAACATGAGACAGCCGCACGCTATCCAACCAGCCGGTATTTTCCTGGCATCGAGTCATGGCGGGCCTTGTCTACCCGGGCCGGATGATATCACCCGAGTCGAACTGGCCAATGGGATCGTGGTGCTGGCGCGGGCGAACTTTAACAGCCCATCTGTCGTGGTGAGTGGGTATCTCCAGGTGGGTGGGATTTATGATCCAGACGAGAAACTCGGGTTGGCGGACTACACCGCCGCTGCCTTGATGCGAGGCACACAGCGGCGCGATTTCATGGAAATCTACGATGCACTGGAGTCGGCCGGCGCCAGCCTCGGCTTCGACAGCAGCACCCATGCCACAGGTTTCTCCGGGCGGGCTTTATCCGAGGATCTGGCATTGCTGCTCGAATTATTGAACGAAACTCTGCGCGAACCAGCGTTTCCACCGGACCAATTGGAGCGCCTGAGGGCTCAGCTCCTGACCAGCCTGGCTATCCGAGCCCAAGACACCGCTGAGATGGCTTCGTTGACTTTCGACCAAGTGGTTTTCGCCAACCACCCCTACAGCCGCCCGGAAGATGGCTATCCCGAGACCATCCAGGCAATCCAGCGAGATGACCTGCTGGAATTCCACCGCGGCCATTTCGGTCCCCAAGGCATGGTAATCGCCGTGGTGGGAGCGGTTGACCCGGCCAAGGCGGTAGAAAAAGTGGCTGGTGCCCTGGAAGACTGGCAGAACCTGAACCAACCAATACCGCCTGAGTTGCCACCGGTAACGCCGCTGCAGGAAGTCGTGGAAAAGCGGGTGACCGTGGCGGGTAAGTCGCAGGCCGATGTGATGTTGGGAGCCAGCGGCCCCTCGCGCACATCGCCGGATTACCTGGCGGCCGCGCTGGGCAACAGCGTTTTGGGACAATTCGGCATGATGGGGCGTATCGGCGAGGTTGTGCGGCAGCAAGCCGGATTGGCCTATTATGCTCATAGCAGTCTGACCTCTGGCATCGGTCCAGGATCCTGGCAGGTCTCGGCAGGAGTAAACCCGGCGGATATCGAGAAGGCCACCGAACTGATCCGCCGGGAGATCCGCCGCTTCGTTGAGGAGCCGGTCAAACGAGAAGAGCTGGCTGACAGCCAGGCGAACTTCATCGGCCGGTTGCCTCTCTCGCTGGAATCGAACGGAGGGGTAGCAGCAGCCTTGCTAAACCTGGAACGGTTCAATCTGGGGCTGGATTATTATCGGCGTTATTCCCATTTGGTACGCTCTGTGACGGCAGAAGACGTATTAGAGATCGCCCGGCGCTACCTGCATCCCGACCGGTTGGCACTGGCCATCGCCGGCCCTTGACTATTTTAACCAATTCCAGCAGATCGTATCCTCGGACTGTGGCGTGCTTCGCACCGGTGTAGACTTAATCGAAATCGAACGGCTGCAGGAAGTAGTCCAGCGACATGGCCAGCGTTTCCTGCAGCGGGTTTTCACGGCGCGGGAGCTGGGGGAGGCAGGCCAAAACCTGGCGTCTCTAGCCGCCCGTTTTGCCGCTAAGGAAGCTGTTTCCAAGGCGCTGGGCACAGGGATTGGCACGATCGGCTGGCTGGAGATCGAAATTACCCATGGACCGGTTCGCCAACCGGTCTTGCACTTGAATGGTGAGGCCGCCCGCCTGGCAAGCGACCTGGGGCTGCGGGAGTGGTCTGTGAGCCTCAGCCATACCCCGGCCCATGCAATCGCCCTGGTGGTGGCAACCGGAGGCCAGCCGGACCTAGCTTAGGGGGCGTACTCACGCTAAACCAAACTGACTGATTGCGAAACCATAAGGAGGTCCTGCATGTTCCGCATCATCCGGGTCGTGGTAGCTGTCTTGATCATTATTGTCGTGTTGCTGGGACTACTGGCGGCGGTCTTCGTTCCGAGAGCAATGCGCCAATCCTTCCCCCAGACGGATGGCGATATTCACTTGGATGGATTGGATGGTGAGGTAGATATCTATCGCGATGCTCTCGGCGTTCCCCAGATTTACGCTTCGACCACACACGACCTGTTCTTCGCCCAGGGGTATGTCCATGCCCAGGACCGCTTCTGGCAGATGGACTTCTGGCGTCACCAGGGAGCCGGGAGGCTCTCCGAATTGTTGGGCGAGAACACCCTGGACGTCGACCGGTTTATTCGCACCCTGGGCTGGGAGAGAGTCGCCCGCCAGGAATTAGGCCTGCTGGATACGGATTCGCTGGCCATCCTGGAAGCATATTCACAGGGGGTAAACGCCTACCTGCGAGACCATAGGGGCACGGCGCTCAGCATGGAATATTTCTTCCTGCCGCTGCTCAACCGCGGATACGAGCCTGAGCCATGGCAGCCGTTGCATACCCTCACCTGGGCCAAGGCAATGGCCTGGGACTTGCGCGGCAACATGGACAGCGAGATCGACAGGGCAATGCTGCTGAAATCCCTCCCTCCCGAGCAGGTCGACCAGCTATTTCCGCCCTATCCTGCCGAGCACCCGGTGATTGTCAACCATCCACACCTCACCGCCCAGGGTGACCTTCCCCAGCAAGCCGGGCTGGGTGAAATCAGCTTTGCCCTGCAGGCGCTGGCTGAGACGCAAAGTATAGCCCACCGGCTGCAGGCCCTGGGAGGCGGCACTGCAGGTGTGGGCTCGAATAGCTGGGTTATCTCGGGGGAGCTGACCGATACCGGGATGCCGCTGCTGGCAAACGATCCCCATCTGTCTTCCCAGATGCCCTCGATCTGGTACCAGGTTGGGCTGCATTGTGCGCCCAAAGGGCCTGACTGTCTGCTTGAGGTGGCGGGAGTCTCGTTTGCCGGCGCCCCTGGTGTGATCATCGGGCACAACGATCGCATCGCCTGGGGTTTCACCAATGTCGGCCCGGATGTAATGGACCTTTACATAGAGAAGATCAATCCGGAGAATCAGAACCAGTATGAGTACCAGGGCCGCTGGGAGGACATGCAGGTGCTGACAGAGAGCATCGAGATTGCCGGGGGAGAAACAGTAGAGATGCCCGTTCGCCTGACCCGCCATGGGCCAGTCATCACTGAAGTGTATGATCTGGGTGAGTTCGCCGAGCAGACCGGCATCGAAATGCCGGAGAGCTACGCCATCGCCCTGCGCTGGACGGCGCTGGAGCCCAAATACGTATTCCGATCTATATGGAATTTGAATCGGGCACAAAATTGGGAAGATTTCAGGGAGGCTGCCCGTGAGCTGGCTGTGCCGGCCCAGAACCTGGTATATGCCGACGTAGATGGCAACATCGGCTACCAGATGCCGGGAGACATCCCCATCCGTACCCCAGCCCATTCTGGCAAGCTGCCGGTGCCGGGTTGGACCGGCGAGTATGAGTGGCAGGGGTACATCCCCTTTGAAGAGCTGCCATTCACATTCAATCCGCCTGAAAACTACATCGTCACCGCTAACAACGCCGTCGTAGGCCCGCAATACCCGTATACCATCTCAACAGAATGGGATTATGGATATCGGGCCCGACGGATCGTGGAGATGATCGAGGATGCGCCCGGCGCGATCGACATCGCTTACATCCAGGAGATGCAGGCGGATAACCAGGATCCTTCGGCGGCGTTCATCGTGCCGGTGTTGGAGCAGGTTTCGCTGGAAGATCCTGGCCTGCAGGCGGCGCGCGACCTGCTGGATGGTTGGGACTACCAAAATCACATGGATTCTGCACAGGCGGCGTTATACGCCGCCTTCTGGAAGCACTTACTGCTGCGCACTTTCAAAGACGACTTGCCTGAATTTTACGCACCGTGGGGAGGCGATAACTGGGCTGCCATCATGCAGTCGCTGGTCGATTCACCCGAGGACGCCTGGTGGGATGACCGGAATACCCCGAGCCAGGAGAACAGGGATGACATCTTCCGCAACGCATTTTCCGCAGCGCTGTCCGAGATGCAGGAGACACAGGGCAGGGATTCCTCGAGCTGGTCCTGGGGGGACCTGCACACCCTCACCTTTTCCCACGCGGTGATGGACAACTTCCCGCTGATCGACCGCTTGTTCAACCGTGGGCCGTTCCGTACATCTGGCGGGGCTTCGGTGGTCAACAACACGGTCTGGGACGCCTCAGAAGATTACCAGGTGGGCACGGTGCCCTCGATGCGCATGATCGTCGACCTGGGCAGCCTGCAGAATTCCCTCCTAATCCACACTACCGGACAATCGGGGCATGCAGGCCATCCCCACTACATCGACATGGCCGACATGTGGCGGACGATTCAATACAGCCCCATGCTTTGGGAACGCAGCCAGGTGGAAGGGGCCGCGCAGGAACTTCTGCAGCTGATGCCTTGATCTTATTTGGAGGGAGAGCTCGATTGTTGTGATTGGCTTTATGGGGTGTGGGCGGCCTTCGCCGCCATACCCCAAAAGGCCTGATTAATGCGACAATGCTTGGGTGCGCCCTTAATCGGATACTTCGGGTTTTGGGGTTGGTCGAGAGCGTTCTTTGATGAATTCGTACACGCCTGGCATGATCGAAATGAGGATGATTGCCAGCACGACGAAGGTGAAGTTATCCTGTACAAATCTTAAATTGCCGAAGAAGTAACCGCCGAAGCAGAATAACGTCACCCAGGCGACGCCGCCGACCACATTGTAGGTGATAAATCGCCCATAAGACATGGCTCCGATACCGGCTACGAATGGCGCGAAGGTGCGGATGATGGGGATGAAGCGCGCCAGGATGATGGTCTTGCCTCCGTGCCGTTCGTAGAACTCGTGAGTGCGGTCCAGATATTCTTTCTTTAAGAAGCGGATTTCTCCACTGAATGCGCGCGGACCGATGAAATGACCGGCCCAGTAATTGACGGTGTCTCCCAGGATGGCTGCACCAGCCAATAGGGCAAATAGCCAGATTGGATTTAGTGCTCCCAGGCCGGCAAAGGTCCCGGCCGCAAACAGCAAAGAATCTCCTGGCAGGAAAGGCGTGACCACCAGGCCGGTCTCCAGGAAAATGATCAGGAACAGCAGCAGGTAGGTCCAGGCCCCATAATTCTGGATGACCAAACTCAGATGTTCGTCCAGGTGTAAAAACAGGTCGATGAAGTAAGCGATTAGATCCATTTTGGGGGCAGACGTGGGCGGGATTATACTACACTTGCACCGGAAGGCGTAATTTCCACAGAGGTCTGACGGAGCCGGCGGTTAGCCCAGAGAAGCGCCAGGAACGCCGCAGCGGCAATGCCTGCCAGGGCATATGGCGAAATCCTGCCAGCTTGTTGGAGGATTTCCAGTGAACGGCCATTTTCCAGGGTTGAGGCCAGATTCGAGAACACGATGAGCAATGTCAGGCAGTTCCACAGACCGTGCAACGCAGCGGCAGCCAGGTAAGAGACCCCCAGTCGCAGGTAACGACCTTCTGACCAGGCTTGCACGAGCGCCCAGGCGGTCAGCCCGGTGGCGAAGGTGTGGATTGCTGCTGTGCCAATGCGAGCAATCACCAGGGCCGCCCATTGGTCCACCTGGCTGGCGAGCAGCATGCTCTCGATCAAGGCATATCCCGCGCCGCTCAAGACCCCGGCCGCGAATCCCTGGGCAGGGCTTAATGAAGCTCCTGCCAGCAGCCACACTCCGACGGGCTTGACCAGCTCTTCTATCAACGGGATAAGCACCGCTCCCAAGGCCAGGATGGCGAAAATCCCCCCAGGGCGTATGAGATAGGGTGCCAGCAGGCGGATTTGTTCTTCCGGGGAGGCAGAATTGGATGCCAGCAGCAGGAAGAGGCGCTGGAGTTCCGCCATTATATCCGGTCGAACGGAGATGAAAATGGCAACGCCCAGGACCAGGATCGCGACCACAAGCATTTCCGCCACCAGGATCAGCCCAGGGGCCAACACCAGCCCGCAGGCCAGCATCCCCCAGCCTTGCTGAGGTGGTCCGAGGGGAACATCGCGTTGTCCCAGGTAGGCGATCCAGAGCACAGGCAGGCCGATTGCCAGTACGTGCAATCTAGGCAGCAGCATCCAGGAGAGCACTTCCACCTTTGTTGCGTAGTGACCGGCAAGCAACACCAGCGGCAACGCAAGGATCGTAGCAGCTAGGCGCAATCCGTTAAAGGCGGATGGCAGGCCAGGTATTGGATTGTTTGTCAGGCGCGCCAGTGCATATCCGGCCGATGGCAGCAGAAGCAACCCGGTAAATGCGACCCCACTCGCCACGAGTACGAAGGACAAGCCGGCCACCTGGCCGGAGGGTTGATTGAAGCGTTGGAACAGGCCCAGCAGCGTCAATAAGGCGGCCATCTCCCAGAGTGTGACCACCGCCAGCAAGCTGAGGCCAAATTGCCACACCGAAGGCCAATGGATCGCCGGTCTGCGTGCCATATTTACTTTTCTACGATGGTTACTTTCAAGATTAGGGTGCCCGGAGGCAGGTTTCCCGCTGCCGCGGGGTCACGTGCCGCCAGGCTCTCCACCACGTCCATTCCACCGATGACCTGGCCGAAGATGGTATATTCACCATCCAGCCTGGGTGTGGGAGCGTATGTGATGAAAAATTGGCTGCCATTGGTATCGGTGCCGGAATTTGCCATGCCTACCATGCCAGCCTTGTCGAACTTCAGCCCAGGGACGATCTCATTCTTGAATGCATATCCCGGTCCACCCAGGCCGGTGCCGGTGGGATCTCCGGCTTGGGCCACGAACCCGGGTATCACCCGGTGGAAGGTAACGCCGTCGAACCAGCCATTGCGCGCCAGGAACACAAAGTTGTTGACTGCCAGGGGCGCTTTGTCGGCGAAAAGCTGGATGGTGAACTCGCCCTTCTCGGTAGTGACCGTGGCGAAATATTGTTTCGTGCGGTCGATGGACATGGGTGGGCAAGCGGTGAACTGGCGTTTCTCGAGCAGGGAAAGCTTGATGATGGCAGTGATGTTCTCCGCTGCCATGGGCAGATTGTTGGGCCAGATGCCCCCATTCAGCACCAGAAACGGAGTCCCCGGGAGACCCAATTCTACCCCTTTGTCCCAGGCAGCCTGAGCCAGGGAAGCCAGTTCTGGGCTGGTGAGATCGGTGGCAAATTGATCTGCATCCAGGCCAAGCGCCTCGGCTTGGTCGATGAGCCAGTTCAAGAACTGGCCTTCCGATAAGTCGGCCCATTCCTGCTGGCGTTCGTAGAGCAATTGGTGCATGGCCCAGAACTGGCCCTGCTTGCCGGCCGCATCAGCCGCCTGAGAAGCAAGAGCAGCCTTGTCGTGGATGCTGATCAGGGGAAAATGGCGATACACCAAACGGACATCTTCTGGAAATTCACTTTGGATCTGGGCCAACACGGGCACAATGGACGCACAATAGGGTCACATATAATCGCCATACACGAGAATGGTGACCTGGGCAGCCTGTGGTCCCTTGACCCAGTCTTGGGCTCCAACAGGCGGAAATAGCGATTCTTCCGTAGGCCCAGGAGTTGGTCGTGGGCTGATCACCGTGCAGCCAGCGGGGACTTCCAACCGCGGTGTCTGCGAAGGCCTTTCATCGACGAGACCTGTTCTCGTCACCTGGACCGTGAGCGGGGTGGCGGACGTGCTCGGGGTGGCTGCCCCATTGGCACAGCCAGACACCAACACAACCGCCACAAGCAGCAGCCATGGAATTTGCTTCACAAGATGGGCTCCAGCGGACTCGGATGCGATTAATTTTACCAGGGATAGTTTATTGAATTTCTGCAACGGCTCGCTGCAATTCCTCAAAGGTGGACATCCAGGCAATGCGATTGAGAAACTCCGCCAGACTTGAAGCCTGGGCCCTCAGGGCGCGCACTGCTGCGCCCACCGGGTCTTCACCGGCAGCGCCTACAGGCTCGTCGGCATAGGCGCCGTGGAAAGCGAAATAAGCCTGGTTGAGTTTGCGAACCTGGTAGCCGTTCTCCCAGAAGATCACGCGCCGCGCTTCCATGTATCGTTCGGCTTCGGCCACCCGCCCCTCCGCCAGCAAGCGATCCACGGTAATGCGTGTGGTGTGCATCTCGGCCCGGAAGTCGAATATATCGGGTTGGGGGGCAGCGCTGGGTGTTGGAGCGGTTGCGGTGATTTCCGGTGGCGGCGGCAGGAGGTCTGGATAGAACTCGGCCATCATGAGACGACCGAGCTCCTTGCCCGCGATGGAAGCCACGGTCTCGTTCATGGTGCGCAGCTCGGGGCTGGTCGAATAATTGAGTCCCAATGGCCGTAGCGTCAGGTAATTGTGCACCCATTCGTGGGCCACCACCTCGCTCAACCAGTTCAAGTCGGTGGTCTGCATGATCATAGTCGGGAAAACTCCGATCCCGCCCACCGAGACCACCAGGGAGGAGACGTCCAGGGCGCGGTCCACGCTTTCTTCCAGGCTTTCCATCTGGTCTGCTGTCATTCCGGGCACCAGGGAGATGTTGGCGTCCTGGCGGATCTCATCGCGCGGCGATACGATCAGTGCCAGGGGTAGCGGCGAGGTGCGATAGAGGATCGGCGGTATTGGCTGGCCGCCCAGGGCTAATCTCGAACAGGCCACCGTGGTTGAGATCTGGTCCTGCAGGATCGACTCTGCTACTGGACCTAGCTGTTTACTTTGTTGGTAGAGTTGGGATAGCTCCTGGCGCACGTCGATTGAAGCGCTTTCCGGATTGGCGATGTTTGGATCGGCGTAGATGGCGTTCATCTGAGCTTCCAGGGTTTGGATGCGGTTCACCAGATCCAGATAGTCCATCACGACCCGGCGCCGACTGGCTTCCGAGAGATAATCGGCGGAGCGCAAAGCAGCCTGGTCCAATTTAATGCGCATCGCATCCAGTATCCAGGAAACGTAATCGAACTCGATGTCCCGTGTGAACGCCCGCACGTTTTCTATCCGGTCTCCAGGGGGTACGGTGCTGCCCTTAAACAAAGAGGCAATGACGAGCAGCAGCAGACCCAGGTTCATGAGGCGCCCGATAGACACGAGGCTGATGATAATCTTTCCTGGGGGAGGTGTCAATTGGGGTGCAATCATGTGGACCCTGTCATGCTATAATGACGGATGGCATGAATTTCCTGATCACCGGAGCGGCAGGATTCCTGGGTTCGGCCCTGGCAAACCGGCTGGCGCGCGAAGGCCACCAGGTGCGCGGGCTGGACGACCTCTCAACGGGGGACCCCCAGGCCTTATCAACAGACGTGCACTTCACCCGCGGCGATGTAAACGATCGACCGAAGCTTTGGACCCTCCTGCAGGAGGTCGATTGCGTCTACCACCTGGCGGCGCGGGTTTCGGTGCCCGAATCGCTGCTCTACCCGCGGGAGTACAACGCGGTAAACGTCGGCGGCACGGTCAGCCTGATGGAGGCGATGCGCGATGTGGGTGTGCGCCGGGTGGTATTCATCTCGTCGGGGGCGGTGTACGGCGACCAATCCAACCAGCCGCTCAAATGCGAGGCCACTCCCTACCCACGCTCGCCATATGCGGTATCCAAGCTGGCGGCAGAATATTACGTGCGCACCATTGGGGACCTGTGGGGGATTGAGACGGTCAGCCTGCGGGTCTTCAACGCCTATGGGCCAGGCCAGCACCTGCCGGCCTCCCACCCTCCGGTGATCCCGTATTTCCTGCGCCAGGCCGTGCGCGGCGGCACCCTGGTGGTGCACGGCAGCGGCAACCAGACCCGTGATTACGTCTACGTCGACGACGTGGTCAATGCGATGGTTGCGGCGGCCACTGCCTCGGGCATAGACGATGCAGTGATCAACATCGGCAGCGGCACCGAGACCAGCGTCAAAGAGCTGGTACGGCTGGTACTGGAGACCACGGGCAGCAAGTCCGAAGTCATCTATAACCACCAGTCCGACCCGGGCGTCTCGCGCATGTGCGCCGACCTGGGGGCGGCGCGCAAGAAGCTGAGCTTCCAACCGCGGGTGTCGCTGGCAGATGGCCTGCGCCTGGCCCTGGAGCGCGACCCGCGCTTCAAGAGGGATATCCCCACAAGGCCGGCTCGCAATTAAGGCCCGCCAGGCACCCGCCGCGAAACTATAGCATAAATTCGATATTCCCAGTGTAAAATATCCGCATGCCTCAATCCGCGGTGTTATCCAGGGAGTTCTTCACCGCGCCGGCGCTCCAGGCGGCGCGCCGGCTGCTCGGATGCAGGCTGGTGCGCCTGGATGAGGGAGCCTGCCAAGAATCCGGGGCCCGCAGGTATCAAGGGGCCAGTGAGGTCCGCGGAGCCCGCGAAAGCCGCGGGGCTCGTCTGGCCGGAATCATCATCGAAACGGAAGCTTACCGCGGCGAGGAGGACCAGGGCTGTCATGCCCGCGCTGGGCGCACTCCGCGCACCGAGGTGATGTACGGGCCGCCTGGGCACGCCTACGTGTACTTCACCTACGGGATGCACTGGATGCTCAACTTCGTGGTGGAGGCAGAGGGCTACCCGGCGGCGGTGCTGATCCGGGCGATCCACCCGGAGGAGGGGTTGGAGGTGATCGCCTCACGGCGCAACCATCTACCTCCCAAGCAGTGGACCAATGGCCCGGCCAAGATCTGCCAGGCATTGCGAATCGATGGACGGCTGAACGGGGTGGACCTGTGCGCCCCGGGGGCCGAATTGTTCGTCGAAGCTCCACTTGGCGGCAGCCCGATCCCGGATGAGCGCGTCGCCAGCGGCCCGCGCGTGGGTTTAAATAACGTGCCTGAACCGTGGCGCAGTATCCCATGGAGGTTTCAGGCTCGGCTGGAGGGGATGGTCATCGAATAAGCCCCTGACCAGTCCCCCGGGCTTCTCTGAGGCCGGTAGTCTATCTTACAGAACAACCAGGAGGGAACATGGGTCTGCTTGAGGGAAAGACGGCGATGGTGTTTGGCGTCGCCAACGAGCGCTCCATCGCTTGGGGTATTGCCAGGGCGTTCCACGAGCAAGGGGCGACCCTGGGCCTGAGCTACGCCGGCGAGGCGCTGGAGCGGCGGGTGCGCCCGCTGGCCGAATCGGTGGGCTGTACATTTGTCGAACCCTGCGACGTGAGCGAAGACGCCCACATTCGACGGGTGATGGAACGGACGGCGGAGGCTTTCGGCCAGGTCGACATCCTGGTGCACGCCATCGCCTTTGCCAACCGTGACGAGCTGAACGGGCCGTATTACAACACTTCGCGGGCCGGTTTCCACCTGGCGATGGACATCAGTGTGTATTCGTTCACCGCCCTGGCGAAAGCCTTCCAGCCGCTGTTCCGCCCGGGTGGGGCACTTTTGACCATGACTTACTACGGCGCGGAAAAAGTCTCGCCGCACTACAACGTGATGGGCGTGGCCAAGGCTGCCCTGGAGGCCTCGGTGCGCTACCTGGCCTACGATTTTGGCCGGCAGGGCGTGCGGGTGAACGCCATTTCCGCCGGGCCGATACGCACACTGGCGGCGGCAGGGGTCTCGGGCTTCAAAGACATGTACCGCCGCTTCGCGGAAATCGCTCCCCTGGGGCAGAACGTGGCGACCGAGGACGTGGGCAACGCGGCGGTCTTCCTGTGTTCCGACCTGGCAAGCAAGACCACCGGCGAGGTGCTGTACGTCGATTCGGGTTACAATATCTTGGGTTTCACCGAGCCGCTCGAATAGAATCCGGCGACATGTCGCCAGGAGCGCTGTTCGTCGGCGCAATCGGCCAAGTAGGGATCAGGCAGATGTTTCGCAGGCGAGAAGAACCCAGCGTCCAGATCACCCAGCCGAGCGCCAGTACGGAGCGGGTGACTTCCGTGCTGGGCGGCGGGATCGCCTGGAAGGGCAACCTGAGCGGCAGCGGCGGGGTGCGCATCGAGAGCGCCTTCGACGGCAACATCGAGCTGCGCGGCCTGTTGGTGGTGGGCGAGAGCGGGCGGGTGACCTGCGAGCACCTGCGGGCTAACGTGGTGATCATCGCTGGCGCGGTGAAGGGCGATATTACCGCCGAGCGGGTGGAGATCCGCTCCACCGGGCGGGTGTGGGGCAACGTGGTGACAGCGGCCTTCACCACCGAAGAGGGGGCCTTCTTGAGAGGCCAGATCCGCATGGAAGAGAAGGTGGATATTGGGGTGGGAGAGGAAGAAGAGCAGGCCGGGTGATCAATCTTCCCCCTTGCTCTCCTCCTTGCGTCCGGTGGGGTGGCAGCGGGTGCAGTTGCTGAAGTCAGCGATGCCCTCCTGGCGGTGTTTCTGCTCGATCTTCTGGGGGGAATGTTCGTGGCAGCCGTAGCAGGTGTAGGCTGGCAGGCTGTCCGGGTGGCATACCCGGCATTGAGCCAGCCCGCCTTCGCCATGGTCTAAGGGGAAGCGGTGGGGCCGGTCGAAGCGCACCGGCTGCCAGCCGTCGGCCGTGTGGCAACCGGCGCAGTCGCTGCTGAACAGGGCCTGGTGGTAGGGCGGGTCGGCGTGGCAGGCGGCGCACTGGGTGGGCGTGCCCGCGAAGTCCGCCTGGCGATGGCAGCCCTCGCACGGCACCCGCTGGTGCAACCCGCTGAGCGGGAAGGCTGAGGCCGAGTGATCGAAGGTGGCCTGCTGCCAATCGCTGGGGGTGTGGCAGGCGGCGCAGCCCGTCCCGAAGCGCCCCTGGTGAGCGTCATCGGCGGCATGGCAGGCCGCGCAATCACGCGGGGCGGCTCGCAGGTCGTCCAGCGAACGGGCGGTGGGGTGACAGTCCCGGCAGAGCAGGGGGGCGTGCTTCCCAACAAGCGGGAATTCCAGCGCATCGTGATCGAAGGCTCCGCCGTAGCTGTCCAGCCCATCGTGGCAGGCCAGGCAATCGACACCGAAATCCGCCTGGTGGAGGGCCATCGCCGCCGGCTCCAGCTCCAGGTGACAGTCCAGGCAGACCACCAGGTCAAAGGTGGACAGGATCTCGGCGTGGCAATCTTGGCAGGTGAACGCAGCCCCGTTGGGGCGCCGGGCGTGGCTTTGGAGCGAGAACCCGATCTCCCGGTGTGGGAAGTCTTGCAGGTCCAGCGGGGTGAGGGCTGCCTGGGAGCCGTTGTGATCGGTGTGGCAGCCGCGGCAGGTCGTTAGATTCGCCTGGGCGAGCATGACGGAATGGAAGCCGCGCGCATCCTGGAACAGCTCCTGGTGGCAGGCCAGGCAGCGGTCGGCCATCTTTTGCCCTTCCCAGGGGGCGGTGTGGCAGGCCGAGCAGCGTCCGCCGGTCTCGGCGTGGGAGAACACCCCGCCGCGCGCCACAGGACTGATCTGGGCATTCAGGTCGCCTGGGCTGTACAGCGCGCCCCCCTTTACCAGGGTTGTGCTGCCAATGACGAGCAGGGTGAACAGGGCGGCGAGAATCCCACTTCCGGAAAGGCACCCCATCCGGTTGGCGCGCATGGCGGGTCTCAGCGCAGCAGGGTGGCGTAATAGATGGCGGCAATGATGTGGAAGATGGCGGCAGTGAACAACACCATGCCAATCGGGATGTGCACGGCGTGCCACAGGGCCAGCAAACGACGGGTCGCCGCCAGGGAATCCATCTGGCGCTGGAGTTGGCGCTGGCGTTGAACCAGGCGCTCCAGGTGCTCTGCCTGCAGGCGGGCGTTTCCGTTCAGGCTTTGTTTCAACAGCCACCAGCGCAGGCGAAACTCCATGTCGGCATAGCCTCGACCGATGACCAGCTTGGCCTGGCTTAGCGGCCCGGCCTGCGGCCCGGTCAGGCGCGCCGCCAGGTTGCGCACCGCAGGGGGGCGGTCTTCCAACCAGCGCTGCAGCTCGGCCTGTGCGTTTCGAATGTGGTCCTCCATTATGCTGGCCTCGACCTCCACCCCATCGACCGTGCGCGGGACAGCCGTGTAGATATATCTTCCTATGAATCCGCTGATGACGATTATGACGGTTAACAGGGTGACGATTCCCGCCAGGCCGTTGAATTTCCAGGAAGTATGCAGCAGCACCATATAGGGGCCGACCAGCCCGGTGAAGATGTGGAAATCCAGCCAATCGGACATGCGCCCCCAGCGCGCGCTGCGGCTGCGTTTGCGCAGGGAGTAGAGCGTCTCGGTCATCAGCATCAGGATGAAGCCGAGGATGCCAAGCGAATGGCCGAAGAAGTCACTGGCGCGGGGGATGCCCTGGTTGAACGCAACCACCAGCAGGTAGGCCAGGGTGATGACAACTATGGCAATGAACGAGAGCCACAGCTCACGGTTGCCGCGCTGCATCGGATTGCCTCCATTGCAGGTAGAAATCAGTCACCAGCTCTGCCAGGGGGGCATCGGGCTTTAGCCACCGTTCACGCACCGTCGAAATATCCACTTTTTTAGCTACCAGTTGTTGAAGAGGCCGGGAAAGGGTCTGGTCTCCCATGATGATCGCGCCGATGATGGTGTTATTCGCCATCACCAGGCGCAGCCGGTTGACTTCGAAATCGGCCTGGGCTGCGATGGCATCCGGCAACTGGCGCCATACTTCGCTATCGCCGCGCGCGATGCCAAACAGGTCCTCATCGTCGCCACGCCCGACGGTTCCGATGATGGTGGTCGTCAGGTTCGCCAGCCGGGTCACGTTGAAGGCGATGGGTTTGAGGTAGGTGCTGGCCTGACCGGCCATATTTTGACCGGCCACGTAACCCTGTTCGCGTGCGGGTCCCCACAGGCTGTCCAGGACGTGCTTGCCGGTCAGCGGGTCGTATACCTGGGCCACGTCTCCGGCGGCGTAGATATCGGCCTCGCTGGACTGCATGTGCTCGGTGACGATAATGCCGCGTTCCACCTGCAGGCCGGCCTCCTTAGCCAGGGCGGTGCGCGGCCGGATACCGATGGCGATGGCAACCATGTCACAGGAGACCAGGCGCCCGGCCTTGGTGCGCACTGCGGCTACCCGCCCATTGCGGCCCAGGATCTCCCCCAGTTCGGTATGATAGTAGATCTGCACGCCCTCTTCTTTCAGGCGATGTTCAACGATCCTGGATTCGGTCTCGTCGAGCACGTTGCTCCAATACCGCTCCCCGCGCAGGAAGTAGTGCGTCCTAATCTTACGAGCTCGCAGGCCTTCGACCAGCTCCAGGGCCGTGATGCCGCCGCCGACGACTACTGCGGAGCGTGATTTGCGCGCCAATTTAATGATGTAGCGGGCGTCTTCCAGGTTGTCCAGCTTGACCACACCTGCCAGGTCAGCCCCGGGTGTATCCGCTCGGGCGGCGGATGCGCCGGTGGCGATCATCAGGCGATCGTACGGGAGGCGGATGCCGTTGTCCAGCTCCAGGCAGTGCGGCCCGGGCTGAATGTGCGCAACCCGTGCTTGCAGGATACGGACCCTAAGCTCGGGCAGACGCTGTTGCGGCAATGGATACAGGTGCTGCTCTCCCAACTCACCGGTCAGGTAGTAGGCCAGGCCAGGGCGAGAATAATAGCCGAAGGGATCGTCGCTGATCAGGGTGATGTCGCCCGAGTAATCCCGGCTGCGGATGGCTTCGATCGCTGAGATGCCGGCCACTCCGCTGCCGATGATGACGTAACGCACCATCTTACGCGCCTATGGCAGCAATTCGTTGGGGGGAGAACAGGTGTGTGCGCTCGAACTGGAGCACGCCGCGTGGGCAGCGGGCTACGCATTCACCGCAGGTCAGGCAGTGGCTATCCTTGACCGGGACACCCTCCCAGGCGTGCCGGCGCACATCGATGTTGATCGGGCAGTAATAGGAGCAGATGCCACACTGCACGCAGCGGGAGGAATCCGGCACCACGTAGCCTTCCGCCAGGGCCTGCCTTCGGGTGTGTTCTTGTCGCAGTAAGTTCTTCAGTTTCATTGTTGCTCGCGATGGTCCCCTGTGCATGCAGGTAATATCAGACCAAGACGCACTGATTTTACAGGCAACCCGCCGATCCAGCAAGGCTTACCATAGTACGGGTGCGCAAAATAGTTGTTCGGAAGAAACCTTATAATAATTTCACTTGAACCTTGCAATTTTGCAAGGTGGAAGGGTGATAGATTGCGCGTCATCCTTTCCCGGTTGGGTGGCAGGCTATACAGCGCGAGGCGATGTCTACGATGCCTTTCTCAGCATGGTGTTTTTCCTCTTTGGCCGGGTCGTGGCAATTATAGCAGGTCCAGGACTGGGTGCCGGAAGGGTGACAGACGGAACAGTTACCATCGGCGCCCTTGTGGTCGATAGGGAAGGTGTGGTTGGGCACTTGGGCGTCTTTCCAGGATTGAGTATTGTGGCATTGAGAACACTGTCCTTGCCAGTGGTTGGCCGGGCGCTTGTTGATGTGGCAGGCAATGCAGTCGGTGGCGCCGGCAGCCTGGTGGTTGAAGCCGGCCGGTTTCCAGGCCTCGGTATTGTGGCAGTTCGAGCACTGGCCTTGCCAGTGGTTGGCCGGGCGCTTGTTGATGTGGCAGGAGATGCAGTCAGTGGCGCCGGCAGCCTGGTGGTTGAAGCCGGCCGGTTTCCAGGCTTCGGTGCTGTGGCACTGGGAGCACTGGCCTTCGAAGTGGTTGGATGGGCGCTTGTTGATGTGGCAGGAAATGCAGTCTGTGGCGCCGGCGGCCTGGTGGTTGAAGCCGGCCGGCTTCCAGGCTTCGGTGCTGTGGCACTGGGAGCACTGGCCTTGCCAGTGGTTGGACGGGCGCTTGTTGATGTGGCAGGCAATGCAGTCTGTGGCGCCGGCGGCCTGGTGGTTGAAGCCGGCCGGCTTCCAGGCCTCGGTGCTGTGGCACTGGGAGCACTGGCCTTCGAAGTGGTTGGCAGGCTTGTCTTTCAGATGGCAGGCCTGGCAATCTGTCGCCCCGAAAGCCTGGTGGTTGAAGCCGGCCGGCTTCCAGGCCTCGGTATTGTGGCAGTTCGAGCACTGGCCTTCGAAGTGGTTGGCAGGCTTGTCTTTCAGATGGCAGGCCTGGCAATCTGTCGCCCCGGCAGCCTGATGGTTAAAGCCGGCCGGCTTCCAGGCCTCGGTGCTGTGGCATTGGGAGCACTGGTCTTCGAAGTGGTTGGCCGGGCGCTTATTGATGTGGCAGGCAATGCAGTCTGTGGCGCCGGCAGCCTGGTGGTTGAAGCCGGCCGGCTTCCAGGCCTGGGTGTTATGGCAGTTGGAACACTGTCCCTCGAAATGGTTCTTGGGCTTGTTCTTGAGATGGCAGGCGACGCAGTCTGTCGCTGATGCGGCTTCGTGGTTGAAACCGGCCGGCTTCCAGGCGGTAGTGGTGTGGCAGTTGGAGCACTGGCCTTCGAAATGGTTGGCCGGTTTATTCTTTAGGTGGCAGGCCTGGCAGTCGGTGGCCCCGGCGGCCTGGTGATTGAAGCTGGCCGGCTTCCAGGCGGTGGTGCTGTGGCAGTTGGAACACTGCCCTTCGGAATGGTTGGCTGGTTTATTTTTCAGGTGGCAGGCCTGGCAGTCGGTGGCTCCGGCGGCTTGATGGTTGAAGCCAGCCGGTTTCCAGGCAGTGGTCAGGTGGCAGTTGGAGCACTGGCCTTCGAAGTGGTTGGCAGGCTTGTCTTTCAGATGGCAGGCCTGGCAGTTGGTCGCCGTTGCGGTCGCGTGGTTGAAACTGGCCGGGGTCCAGGCTCGGGTATTGTGACAGCTTGAACATTGGCCATCGAAGTGGTTGACCGGTTTGTCCTTCAGGTGACAAGACTGGCAGTTCGTGGCCCGCACCAGAGCGTGGTCGAAGTGGATGTCGTTCCAGGAAAAGGCCGAGTGGCACAGAGCACAGTCTCCGGCGAAGTGGTTGGCGGGTTTCAGCGATGCATGGCAGGATTCGCATTCCTTCGGAGTGCCCTCAAACTGGCCATTCTGGTGGCAGCCTTCACAATTAATGGTGGCGTGTTGTCCAACCAGTGGGAAGAAGCTGTGCTCAGCGCCCGGGCTTCCCGGAGGGAAGCTTACCGCGTGGGGCGCGATGCCGGCTGCGCTAACCCCCAGGCTGGCAACCGTCTTGTCATACCGATTGGGAAGGAAAGGGAGGATGATTGTACCTACTGCCCTTTGGTCCAGCAGCCTCTGGACCGAAATCGGGTCGTTCAAGATGAGTGCCAGGGTTGAGAGCCTGGCTTTCAGCGCTTCGAAGGCGGCCGGATCCTCGATTGGCGCCACCTGGAGGAACAGCACGACCGTCTGCGCCAGCCCAACCAAATCTGCCATGCGGCTGACGAGCACAGGCGCATCTTCGCTGGGGGCAGCGGGTATTGCCCGTTCGGCAATCTGGATGGCTTCGCTCAGTGAAGCTAACGCCGGCAGCTCTCCGGGCGTACCTGCCAGCGAGGCCAGGTCGTTCACCCGTCTTTCCATGATGTCCAACGCGTGCAGGGCTTTGCCGGTGTTGCTAAAGATGAATGCTGCCTGTTTATCCTCCATGTAATGCTGGATTGGAAAGAACAGGCTGCCGGGTTTAAATGGCCCGTCTGTAGCCAGTGCGAATCCGACACAGGCCAGGGAGCCCAGCATGAGGAAGATCAGCAGGCCGGCAACAACGATAAATCGTCGCATCGCATTCTCCTTCGCGGGGGACCTTCCCTAATCAGGGGCTATCCACGTCGATCATCCCGGTGGGATGGCATTGGGTGCAATAAGGCAGATCGGCTGGAGCCACGCCAGCCTTGGCATGTCTCTCTGCAATCGCATTCGGCTGATGGTCGTGACAGCCATAGCAGGTGTATTCCACATAGCGGCTGGTGTGGCAAACCCGGCACTCGATTTCACCAGTCCCGCCGTGGCCTAATGGGAAGCGGTGGATGCGCAGTTGGGCTGGAGCCCAGGCGTTAGAGGAGTGACAATTCTGGCATTGCAGGCCAAAGAAGCCAGCGTGGATAGCCGGCTCGACATGGCAGAGCGCGCATTGGGTGGGGGTACCTTTGAAGACCTTGTCTCGGTGGCAGCCTTCGCAGGCGATTTCTGCGTGGCGTCCATCGAGAACGAAGACGCGTCCATGATCGAAGTTTTCCATGCGGTCGGCCCCATCGTGGCAATCCAGGCAGGCCGGGCCAAACTCTTCCTGGTGCCTGACCATGAAAGCGGCCTTTTCCTCCCCCTGGGAATGGCAGGGGACGCAGCTTGCCAAATCCGCCTGGTGGATATCGGATGGATGGCAGCCAACACAGGTGATGATCGTGTTTTGGTAATCCACCTTGTGGCGGGCCAGGGTGAAAGGCGTCCGCGTGGCATGGTCGAAGTTCTGGCCTTCCAGGATGGCGGGCGACCAGACGCTGGCGTTGTGGCATTCGATACAGTTGGGTGAGAAGTAACCCTTGTGGAGATCGGGCTCGGCATGGCATTGGGAGCATTCCGAGGGCGTGCCCTTGAATGGGTCCTGGTCTTGAACTGGCGCCATGGCCTGGCTGGCTTGCTGTGTAAGCATGGGTGAGAGCGCTTCTGAGACGGGCTTATGACACTCTACACAGCGAACCTGGAGGTGTTTCCCCTCCAATGGGAAGGCGGTACGCTGGTGGTCGAAGTCGACCATGCGGTCCTGGCCGTCGTGGCAGGCCAGGCAATCCTCGCCGAATTCCCGGATGTGATTCAGCATGAACTCGATATCCCGGCTGGTGTGGCAGTAGGCGCAATTATCGACGTTCACCTTGAACCTGGTCTCGATAACATGGCATGCTATGCATTCCATCGGGGTGGTGTCGTAATTGACCTGATGCCAGGCCAGACTGAAGTCGGTATTCGAGTGATCGAACATGGGCATGGCGGCCAAGGTGACGTCGAAATCTCGGCCGCGATGGTCTGGGTGACAGGAAGCGCACTGGTTCACATTCGGGATGTGGCTGTGGGTGCCTTGCTGAGCCGAAATCTGCTGGCTGATAGACTGATGGCAATCGATGCACAGCTCCGCCTGGGATATCTCAAATGGCGCATGGCACAGGCCGCACTGCGATTCGAACTCTGCGTGCGAACGGTAGCCTTTCAACGCCATGTCGGGCTGGCCTTTTGCGCTTAAAGGCCCAGGGCTGAAGGTCTCACCTCCGCTGCGATAAATCATCCATCCCAATCCAGCCACGAGCATGCAGGTCAATAAGATTCCGAATGTCGTAATGAATGAGAGATGACGTCTCATCAGGCTCCATAGGGATGGGGGTGTGGAGAGCGATGTGCGGACATTCTGTGGTCCCCAAACATGTCAGATGGTATACTCGGTAACGGTACTGAGGCTGCAGAGTGCCTTGAGAGAGCTTGTTATGTCCCATCGGAAGGCGGAGCACAGTTTACATTCATCCGGCGAAGTGCGGGTTAACGGTTAGATGCAAGTGATTAAGACTTGCTTAATTTCCGATAAATTTTATATAATTTCGTTATACTATATGGGATATGTCCATCTGGATGCATAAAGGTTGCGGATATCCAGTAAACCTTAAACAAAATTTAATCGTACGTTATTATGGTATTGCCTCGGTCCAGATAAGTAAGATAAGTGCAGACAATTGGGTATGAGACGGTACGGTATGATTCTCCCAAGGTGGATAGACGGAGGTGGAGATTGACAAAGATACTGTTAATTGATGATGAACCCTTGATCACCGACTCGCTCACCTACAGCCTGAAGCGGGAAGGCTTTGAGGCCCGGTCGGTAGCTGACGGTGTTTCAGCGATGGAGGCGATCGAAGAATTCCAGCCCGATCTGGTAGTATTGGACATCATGCTCCCGGGTTTGAGTGGTCTGGAGGTGTGTCGACGGTTGCGCACCGAGAGCGCCGTGCCGGTGATAATGCTCACCGCACGCGGGGAAGAGATCGACCGCGTGTTAGGGCTGGAGGTTGGGGCAGACGATTACCTGGTGAAGCCGTTTTCCTTTCGCGAGCTGCTGGCCCGCATTCGAGCCATATTGCGCCGCGTCGAGCTTGACCGCAAGAAGTCTCAACTGGAGCCGATCATACTGGGTCGAATGACTCTGGACCCAATTGCAAGGCGGATTTTTAAGGACGAACAAGAGCTGCAAGTGTCGGCGCGCGAGTTCGATCTATTGTCTATTCTGATGAAACACGCTGGGCGGGCCTTGAGCCGTGAAGAGCTGCTCTCCCAGGTCTGGGGCGACGATTGGATTGGTGATCCGCGCACCCTGGACGTCCACGTTCGCTGGCTACGCCTGAAGATCGAAGAAGACCCGGCCAGCCCGGCATACATCCAAACGGTGCGCGGTCACGGTTATCGCTTTGCCGGCCCGGAGGAATTGGAGGGACCCTAATAATCTACCTGCGGAATATCCCCGTCTCACATCACCTTTTCGACGTAAAATAGAACAATGAGCCGCCTGTTGCCGCGCTCTCTCCGCCTGCGCCTGATCCTGTCTCACCTTTTCGTCGCCGTGGTGGGTGTGGCTTTGATCGCAGTGTATGCGGGGAAGTCCATCTTTGAAGCAGCCCGCCACCAGAGCGCCCATAACTACGAAGAACTGGCCTTCGCCCTCACCAATGATTTGGAGAGACCACTGGCCGACCTGCTCTCCGGGCAGGGGTCTGCTCAAGAGGTAGAGGCGGTGATTCAGCGCTACAGAACCAACCTTCCCTGGCTGCAGTACACCATTTATCTGCCGGACGGAGTTGCATTATTGAGCAGCCAAGACCCATTCCCTCCTCGGGCGGATGCAAATACCCAACCAGAGGTGTTCCGGGCATTAGAGGATGATCTGGGGGAAGGCGACAGGTTTAGAACGAACGCTCAAGGGATTGAGACTCTCTACCTGGCGGTGCGTTTGAGGCATGCCGAGCAGTTGCTTGGCGCCCTGCATCTGGAGATATCCCTGGAGCCGGTGATGACAGGGGCCAGGCGCTCCTTGATCTTGCTGGTGCTAGGGGCTTCGTTAGTAGCCATGGGAGTCAGCATGATAGGCTACATGCTGGCCGGCAACATTTCTAAGCCGATCACATCCCTGACCCACATATCCGAACGATTATCGAAAGGTGATTTGCAGGCGCGCGCTCCTGTTCCGGAAAAGCCCTACGAATTGAACCAATTGACCAGGGCGTTTAACACGATGGCCGGGCAGTTGCAATCTCATCTGGAAGAATTGCAGAGCTTTGTGGCTAACGCCAGCCATGAGCTGCGTACCCCGCTGACGGCAGTGAAGTTGCGGGTAGAAGCGCTGCGCGGCGGCGCCCTGGAAGAACCTCAGGTGGCCATGCAGTTTCTGGCCGAGATCGAAAGCGAAGTAGACAGGTTGAGCCACATGGTAAACGATATGTTGGACCTGTCGCGCATCGAAGCCGGGCTGGATTCGAGCAAGCACATCCCCATGGACCTGGCTATGGCCGTCTACGAAGTATATGAGACATTTACCGCCAGGGCAGAAAAGGCCGGGGTCAGCCTGCATTGTCAGGTTGCACCGGGGCCATCGCTCATCATGGGCAACGAGGACCAAATCCGCCGGATGTTATATAACCTGGTGGATAACGCCATAAAATACACGCCCCACGGCGGGAAGGTGGAGATGGTGCTGCAGTCCGGGCCGCATGGGGATACATTGTGTCTGGCGGTGAAGGATACCGGCTTCGGCATTGCGCCGGCCCACCTGCCGCATGTGTTCGAGCGCTTCTACCGGGTGGAAGCTACCCGGCCGCGCTACGGCCCTCCACAAGGAAGTGGGCTGGGTTTGCCGATTGCAAAATCGATCGTGGAAATCCACGGGGGGAAGATCAGCGCCTCCAGCCAGTTGGGGGTGGGGACGACCTTTTGGGTGGAGTTTCCGGTGATAGCCTGAATAGCTCCGGAAAGATTCCCGGTTTCAGGCTGGGGGATGCCATCCAGAGATCACCCCAGCCCTGGTGGTAGAACACCGCTCACAGTACGAATTTGGACAGAGCAAGGCCAGTGGATCGGCCAAGATCAACTGGCGGGCGATATCGACCATTTCGCAGGCTGGAATGGCCTTGATGATTGCATCCCCCACACTTATGCGGCGAGTGATGCTGCCCAGGTGCGCCTCAAGGGCGGGGAATCCATCCGAGCAGCCAGGGAACATCGGACATTCTACCACCCCCTCCTGGGTCAGGGCCCACCTGGTGAAGCTCTTTCGCCCCGCCAGGTGCTCCGCATAATGCAGGCTGGTGTTTACGTTGTGTTCGACACCAAGCAAGAGGCACCAGCCCTGGTCTTCGAGCAGTGTCCTGATAGGAGCAAGTGGCTCGGCAATGGTCTGTGCCTGGAGGGCGGCGTCAACATTCACACCAGTGAAAGAGAGGATCGGGTGGCTGGAGCGATGTGCCTGGGGGTGCTTGCGCAGGGTTTCTGCTGTGGCGCCAATCAGCCTGTCGACAGGGATGTCGGCATGGAAGACCTGGGACAACAGGTTGGTGTCCGCCCCACTTCCGTAGAGCATGGCATTGTCAGGGGGGCCAACCTCGGGGATCAGCATGGTCTTATAAGTGAAGGCAGGCATCATGACCCGGTTGAATGAAGACAACAAGGCTCCCACGAGCGTCCCAGCGTCGCCTTGCACCTGGCCAAATGCCGAAAGCGATGAATGGGCAATGACCGGCCTGGAAGGGTCGATCTCCAGCCGCCTGAAAGCGGCGCTCAACTGGTGAAAACCCAACACGGCAGCAGCAGAATTCTAGCTGTAAGTCCCATCGCACCTGGCTTGGGAAGGGACTTCCAGGGAGACTTTATGTGCCGCTCCAATCTGGTGCCCTTTTTTCAAGGAAGGCAGTCATGCCTTCCTTCTGATCGCGCGAGGCGAACAGCAAATAGAAAGCCCGGCGTTCGTCTTTCAATCCATCGGTGAGGAAGGATTCAAAGGCGTGGTTGACAGCCTCTTTACCCAGGCGGACCGCCAGCGGGGACCGGGCGGCGATCTCGGCAGCCAGTGCCAAGGCTTCTTCCAGGCAACGCTCAACCGGCACCACCTTGTTGACCAATCCATACTGCTGGGCTTCTTCGGCGGTGAGGGTGCGGTTGTTGAGCACCATTTCCATGGCGATGGCCTTGCCTACCGCCCGGGTGAGGCGTTGAGTCCCACCTGCACCGGGTATCACCCCGATGTTGATCTCCGGCTGGCCGAAGCGGGCCGTTTCCGAGGCGACGATCATGTCGCACGACATAGCCAACTCATTACCTCCCCCCAGGCACCAGCCGGAGACTGCCGCGATGACCGGTTTCTTGATCGAACGGATGCTGTCGAAGCGGGAGATTTTGTCGCTGAGCAGCATATCGATGGCCGAAGCCTCGGCCATCTCCTTGATATCGGCGCCAGCAGCGAAGGCGCGCTCGTTCCCGGTGATCACCATGGCACCGATGGCCGGTTCGGCATCGAAATCAGAAAGGGCCTGGGCAAGTTCGGCCAACAGGGTGCTGTTGAGGGCGTTCAACACCTTGGGGCGGTTCAAGCGTACCAACCCGACTCTATCGTGGACTTCGGTGAGGATGGTTTCATAACTCATTGGCAACTCCCTGTTCAATTATTTCGGACTTCTTCCGCAGCCGCTCGCTGCCCCACGGGGCGGTCTGTCGGAACGCACCCCTCGTTAGGAGCCCTACCCATCAAGGCCTGGCGCGCTAACTGGTCGACGCGCTGGTTGTATCGGTTCCCGGCGTGGCCGCGCAGCCAGTGCCAGCTTACCTGGTGTTGCTGGGCGGCAATATCCAGGGCCTGCCAGAGCTCGATGTTGGCCAGGCTGCCGCCTCTGCGCTTCCATTGGCGAGCTCGCCAGCGGGGCAACCATTCGGTGATGCCTTTCTGGAGGTAGGCGGAATCGGTGTAGAGGTCTACCCGGTAAGGTCGTTCGAGACTCTGCAGCGCCTGGATGGCTGCGGTCAGCTCCATGCGGTTGTTGGTGGTGCTCGATTCTGAGCCGGTCAGGATTCTTTCATGCCCCTGATAATGGAGCAAGGCCGCCCAGCCGCCCGGTCCCGGATTTGGGTCGCAGGCGCCGTCGGTATAGATGACCACATGCGGGAGGTTTGCGCTCATTTTGTCGATCGCAAATCGGCGGCAGTCTGCTGTAATAGCCGGGTAAGCGCCGGCACCTGGTCGGAGGAGAAGTAGTAACGGAAGAGTTGGATACCGGCGTCGCTGACAGCCCAGCGCACGGAATTCCAGGAGCGCAGATTGGGCTCGGGTCGGGCGTAGCCCACCAGGTCTAACGCAGCAATCCATTGCGGTTGATCGGCGGCAGCCTCGGCGAGTAACTCCATGCTGGAATTGCGTACCGGGAAATAGCCGGTTGCGAGCGCCAATTGAACCTGATTTTCAGGGGTAGTGAGCCATTTGACGAATAACCAGGCGGCCAGTTGTTGGGCCGGCGTGGAGCGCAGCACCACGAATGAGGGTCCATAGGCTGCGATTGCCGGCTGTCCCCTGGGAGAGGGGAAGGGAATGACTGTCCACTGGTCTTGATTGCCGGCGAGCTCGAAAGCTTTAACCTGTAACGGGATACCTGTCAGGCTGCCAGCGGCAAACAGCCCCCTGCGCGCGGCGAACTGTTCTTCGCTGCTCTGCTCCTCGGCCAGCCAGGCGCAGCCGGTGTCGAACAACCCGCGCAGGTAGGTGAAGGCCTGGTTGACCGACGAGGTATTGAACTGGTAACCCTGGTCTGTGGCGGTGAGGATCTCTCCCCCAAAAGCCTCCATCCATCCCAACAGGGTCGAATAGCGGGTGGAGATGATCCAACCGCCGGTTGTGTCGTTGTCCGGGTTATCGTCCTGTGTGTTTGCCCGCGCTGCAGCACAGGCCTGGGACTTGAACTGCTCCGGCGTGGCGGGCGGCGACTCAAAACCGAGTTCTTTTGCCCAGGTCACGTTGTAATACAGCAGTTGGGCGGATCGACCGGCAGGCAGACCCAGTCGTCGGCCCTCCACGACATCCGACTGCCAGAATGCCGGGGGGAAGTCTTCAATTTCCCCCACATCGAATCCCCAAATCGGGTCAGTCAGGTATGGCTCGAGCTTGATCAAGAGCCCGCTCGAGGTACCCTGCATCCACCCGAGCGCCTGGTAGACATAGGTTGTCACCAGCCCAGGCGGATCATTTCTCTCCAAAGCAGCCCGCATATTTTCATCTAAGCCATCAAACCCCTCCTGGGAAGCCGCTTGGACTTTGATGCTCCAGGTGTTCGTCCGGTTGAAATCAGCTGCCAGCTTCGAGATCAGGACCTCCGCCGATCCTTCCCAGGGGTGCCAGAACGACACGACCACATCCTTCAAGTCCTCGGCTTCCACACCCAGTTCACTGGTTGGCTGGGTGGGGCTAGGAGAAGCCTCAGCCTTTTGAGAATGAGGCGTTGAAGAGGGGCGCTTTGTCGCATCAATGTCGGGTGTGGCTGGAGGTGTGGATTGGGTTGGAGAGGGATCCAACTGGCAGGCGTTGAGCACCAGCAAGACGGCAAGCAACATTGCGTGAAGCCTGGAAGCAGGCCGATGGCGCGGGTTGGCTGGTATGGACATCATCTGACTCGCGTCCAGGAGGGCGGGCCATCCTGGCATGCCAGCGCATAGTTTATCATCACTTTCCCGGTTAAGCACAGCGCCTTTGGCGCGCCTCGCCAACAGAGATACTTGCCTCATCGTCGATTAGCGATTATTATACGGCCTCAACCATTGAACATCGCCCACCAGAGGAGTAAATTGTCTGATACCTTGCAGGAAAGGCCTGCGCGCCCCCAGATCTCCGGATTAGACCTGGGTGAAGACTTTGTACTCCCGGAATACAACGGGGGATCGATATTGAACCTGCCGGACAGCCTGTGCCGCCTGTTTGGCATCCCAGAGATGGGTTCAGGACCATTAGCAGCAAACTTTATGTCCACTTTGGAGGCAGGTTCGGGCGGCGGAGGACTCCGGGTGGTTATGCTGATCGTAGATGCCCTGGCGTTCCGCCGGCTTACGATGTGGATGGCGGATGGCACTGCTCCCATCTGGCGTGCCTTGTCGCAGGATGGCTTCCTGGCCCCCTTGACCTCGATCGTGCCCAGCACCACCTCGGCGGCCATGGCCAGCCTGTGGACGGGAAAAAGCACTGCTCGACACGGCGTGGTGGGCTATGAAATGTGGCTCAAGGAATATGGCGTGGTGGCGAACACCGTGTTGCATGCCCCCATGTCCTTCCGTGGCGATCACGGCAGCCTGGTGAAAGCCGGCTTCGACCCCCAAACCTTTCTGGGATTGCCGACCCTGGGCACACATTTGGCCTCGCATGGCGTGGGCACCTATTCCTTGCACCATTATGGCATCGCAAATTCGGGACTCTCGCAGATGCTGCTCAAAGACGTCGAAGTGCGAGGTTTCAGCTCGCCGGCCGACTTGTGGATCAACCTGCGCCATCTGCTGGCAGGCAACTCCCGAGAGAGGCTACTGGCATGGGTGTATTGGAGCGAGGTGGATCATTCCTCTCATTACTATGGCCCGGAGGATGAGCGCACGCTGGCTGAGTTCTCGCTGTTTAGCTCCGCCTTTGGCCGATATTTTCTGGAAAAACTGGACAAAACCACCCGCCAGCGGACTGTGCTCATCCTGACCGCTGACCATGGACAGATCGCTACACCACCGGATTCGAACTATGACTTGCGAAAGCACGAGGGATTGATTCGTCGTCTGCACATATTGCCGACCGGGGAGAACCGGTTGGCTTACCTGTATATCCGCCCAGGACAAACCGAAGCAGTGAGAGAATATATCGACCGGAGGTGGACCAATCAATTTGTCTTGCTCGATCCAGCCTATGCGGTGTATGCGGGCCTATTTGGCAACGGCCCGCCTCATCCGCGGCTGAGCGACCGCTTGGGAGACCTGATCGTGGCAGCCAGGGGTGGCGCTTACTGGTGGTGGGCCGAAAAAGACAACTACATGCATGGCCGGCATGGTGGCCTGCACCCAGACGAGATGTTGGTGCCATTTTTAGCCGTGAAGCTGGATTGAAGCACTTGACGTGCTGGTTAAGACGCAGTAAAATATTGACGTATAGAAATATTTCGATATGAATGACGCGCCGATCGATTCCGTAGAATTTGCCAAGGCGTTGGCCGACGACACTCGCCAGCAGATCATGCGCATGTGCTGCTGCCGCTGGTTGAGCGTGGGAGAGATCGTCGAGGCGCTGAACGTCTCCCAACCAACGGTTTCCCATCATCTGAGCATCTTGCGCCGGTCGGACCTGGTTCAGGTGCGTCGGGAAGGGAAGCAGGTCTTCTATACCTTGAACCAGGGCAGGCTGGCGGCAGGTTGCTGCACTTTGGCGGAGAACTTTGCCCCAGACCTTGAACTAATTTTGGAGCCAAAAGCCTGACGCCTGCCCGTGAAAACCACGGAGACAGGCGTAAATTTACATTGATAACATCGAAATATTTATATATATCTACAAATGGGAGTTCCTACTTAATAATGAAACGCTCAGCATCCGATGAAGAGATCCGTTCGAGTGTCCGGCAGCATTATGGGCAGATTGCCGAGAATTTTCAACCCGAGGGGAGTCCTGCGTGCTGTTCCCCCAATCAGACCGCCTGTTGTCCCTCGCCGGCAGGCGACGATCATGTTACATCCAATTTCCAGCCGATCGCATTCTACGAGGTCGCTGATGTGGTCGACCTGCCGGCAGACGTGGCCGGTCTCTCACTGGGATGTGGCGATCCGATCACTCTTGCTGGGCTGCAGCCCGGGCAGACCGTGCTCGACCTGGGCGCTGGCGGCGGGATCGACTGCTTCCTGGCTGCTCGCCGGGTGGGTGCACAGGGCCGCGTGATCGGTGTAGATATGACCCCTGCCATGCTGGAAAAGGCCCGTGCCAACCAGCAGAAATTGGGTGTGGAAAACGTGGAGTTCCGACTGGGGGAAATTGAACACCTGCCGGTTGCGGATGCCAGCGTCGATGTGATCATCTCCAACTGCGTGATCAACCTCAGCCCTGATAAGGAGCAGGTCTTCCGGGAAGCCTACCGTGTACTGCGACCAGGCGGCAAGCTGGCGGTGAGCGATATCGTCACCAGGACAAATTTACCGGAAGTGGTGAGAGCCAGCTTGAGCGCCTGGGCAGGCTGCGTGGCCGGGGCGTTGCCAGTGCAGGACTACGTTGCAGGGCTGGAAGCAGCCGGTTTTATCGAGGTGCAAGTCGCTCAGGCAGATTTTGATTCAGGGCAGGATGGCACCCCGGATTCGTCCGACGGTGAGCTGGCTGCCCAGGCGGTTGAATTGATTTCCAAACTGATCTTCAGTGCCAGGATCACGGCGTTGAAACCGACCAGGTGAGTCAGAACGCCCACCACTGATAGCTACAGAATGTGTTCAGGGTAGGTAGTCCCAGGGATTCACCTTGGTGCCGTTGTACATCATCTCGAAGTGCAGATGGGAGCCGGAGGATCTCCCGGTATTCCCGATGGTGCCGATTACATTGGTCTGCCATACGCTTTGGCCACAGCCGACAGCGATCGAACTCAGGTGGGCATACAGGGTCTGCCAGCCATTGCCATGGTTGATCACCACCATGTTACCATAGCCCCAATTGTTCCAGCCAGCGTATACCACTACGCCGTTGTCGACGGCATACACGGGGTCTCCCAGGTTTCCATCGATGTCGATTCCGAAGTGGTTGGTGGAGGGTGAAAAGTCGAAGCCAGAGACATAGTGGCTGTTTGCTGGCCAGATGAATATGCCCGCCCCGATGGCGCCGTTGGCAACGCTCTCGCAGGCGCCCGGACCGAGCACTTTCGCAACGCTGGGGTCTTCGCGCGGGATGGCTGGGGCGCTCCAGGTAACGAACTCACGGTGCCCACCCGGGATCACCAGCCAGGTGCCGGGCTGGATGTTGGGATTGGAGTAATCGCCGATGGTCGCCGCGTCCAGGGAATTCCCCGGCCAGTTGATGATGTCTTCAGGGGTAACGCCGAAGAATTTCGCCACTCCATTCAAGCCATCCCCCGCCTGCCACCTGTAATAGGCGCCATTCACCGGCAAAATATTCAGCACCTGGTCGGGCAGCAGGTTGTGGGGGTTATCGCCCAGGGTGAGTTGGTTGGCCCACAAGATGGTCTCTGGTTTCAGGTCGAACTTCTCGGCGATACCAAACAGGGTGTCTCCGGTCTGGACGGTGTAGGTGATGACCTCGAAGCGCGGCCGGGTTGGCAGGATGGTATGGAGCTGTACTAGGCGGGGGATGCCAAGTGTGTAAATCGACAGACTGGAATAGGGAGGTAGATCTGGAGGGGCTTCGGTGGGGGTGGGAGTTGGAGGTTCAGCGGCGAAGGCCGCATCCGATGGGACGTACAGGTCTGCGTAGGAATAATACTGGCCCATGGCCCAGGCCACGACCAGGATCAGGGCGATCAGCAGCGCGTGTGTACCCACGCGGACGGTTGGATCGGTCAAACCGGCGCGCGCCAGCCGCTCCCAGATGCGTTGCAGGCGATTATGACGGGATTTATCGAATCCGGCAGTCTCAAGTGAATGGGAGGTTGGGTCGTACTCGGGTGAATTCTCGGTTTCGATTAGAAAGCCTTCTTGGGGTGGATCTCCCGGCATAGAGTGCTGCTCCGCCATCATAATAACATCGCCTTTGGGATTCGTCAAACGGGCAGGCCCGCAGAAGTATCAACAAGTTGTTCATGGAACGATCATTCTGTGTTCCCCAAGGTTGGAAAATCATGGGGGTAGCAGGCTGTCAATCGCTTCCTGAGCGGCTGTTTGGGCGTCCTGTTCCTGCTTGAGAACATTGACAGTCGCCATGGCCAGGGGTGGCGCCAGGATGGCCATCACATCGGTGGAGGGGTAGAGGTGGGCTGAGAGCAAGATTTGTTCGTCTATGGCCCGCGGTGAGGCTGCTAACCAGGCCGATAGAGAGCTCGGACGTGTTGGCAGGTAGCCGAGGGCGGCGGTCCATCTGGCCAGGAAGCGGCTATCGGTGAGAAACTGGGCCAGCTCGGCGCTCACGGCCTGACGCTCCGGATTGGGGTTGGCCAGGGCCCAGGCCCAACCGGTAGCCAGCGTGAATGGCTTGCCGTCAGGGGTCGGAATGGGGGCGAGCGCCAGTCCTGTGGCTTGCTCCTTTAGATAGGCAGACGACCAGGACACCACCAGATTGGCATTACCCGCCTTGAACGCATCCCACGATTGCTGGCTGGTCTGGTACTGGGTCAGCCAGAACGGCAAGACCTCGCGCATAGCGGCTTCCTGGTAGAAGGCCAGCACCCGGACCAGGGGCTCCGACTCCAGCAAGGGCCGTCCCTGTTCATCCTGGATCGCGCCGCCCGCAGCCAGGTAGAGGGTCAGGGTGAAGAGAGCTTGTGGGTCTGCGGCAGGGAATATTACCGGACCGGTAAGTTCTAAAGTCTCCTGCATATCATGCGGAGGCATGATCTCTGCTTCTGTCCTATAGACGAGAGCCAGGCTGTCTCCTGCAAAAGGCAGGCCGTAGGCGCTGGTTTGTAGGCGGGCCATCTGTTGGGCATATTCATACCAATCGCCATCCGTTTCCTGGATCAGGATGTCGAATGGATGCAGCAAGCCTTTGAGTGCAGCGGCTTCCAGCACCGGTCTTGGGACAGCCACCAGGTCGGGGAGGGCCAGGGGAGCAGCGGCGCTGGCTGAAGTCAGTGCATCCAGCAACCCACCCGGCCCGTCCAGCGCCTTGAGGCGAACTTCGATGTGGACCGCGGGGCGCCGGTTTACGAATGAGTCCAGGCGAGCCTGCAGCAGGTTGCCACCCAGGGTACCAGAGCGTGGATCGAACTCTGGCGGCAGCCACAGGCGCAGGGTAAGCGGTCCGGGAGTGGTTGTGGCACCTTGGGTCGGCGTCGTGGCGGGTGTGGGTGTGGTTTCTTCGACCGGCTGGGGAGCAGCAGTCGGCAGGTTAAGGGCACTGCACCCCGCAGCCTGGACGATCAGGACTATGAGCAAAGCCTGGAATGATTTCATGAGCCCTCAGGGGGTATGGCAGGGTATGTCGCACGATGAGGCGCTAGGATCCCGGGACTCCGGGCTCAGTCGTCGCCGACGGCGTGGGGGTCTCACTCTCGATAGGAGTAAGGGTGATGGAGGGGCTGGGGGAGGGCGTGTCGGTGATGGTTGGAGTGGCGGTGTTGGTGTTGGTCGGGCTGGATGTGGCGGTGGAGGTGGCCGTCGGGCTCACGGTGAAGGTTGGGGAGGGTGAGGGAGTGAGGCTGGCTGTGGAGGTCGAGGTAGGCGTGCTGGTAAGGGTGAAGGTGGCTGTAGGGGTGTTGCTGGGAGCTGCCTGGAACAATGTAGCCGATGGCGTCAAGCTTGGGGTGAGGGTGGGGCTGGGAGAAGCAGTGGGAGATAACGTAGGAGTCGCTGTCGGAGTGAGGGTGGGCACCAGGCCCGGTTCCGGAGCCTGACTGGCAACCAGAAACCCAAGACAGTAACACGGCAGGGTGGCGAGTATTACTGCGATCAACGCCTGGTGAATCCTTCGGCGTGAGCTTGGGTCTCTGAGCATGCAGGTCCTCAGCATTGCTGATGATATCATCAGGCAACGCCGGTGGCAAGTATGCTTGGACAGGCTTGCGTTCATGGCATAACCTGTGGTACAAACGTTGTCAAGGCTTGTATGGCTAATTGGATTTACATGTCTCCACATCTGGACGACGTGGCGCTCTCGTGTGGCGGGTTGGTCTGGGAGCAAGCCCGCCAGGGGCATCGAGTGGCGGTTTGGACAATCTTTGCCGGCGACCCGCCGCCAGGAGAGCTGACGGATTTTGCCCGTGAGTTGCATGCTCGCTGGCACACCGGCGAGCAGGCGGCAAGCCATCGGCGAGAGGAGGATCGGGTTTCCTGCCGCAGGATGGGGGCAACGGTTCGCCATTTCGACCTGCCGGATGCCATTTACCGTCGATCGGATCGAGGATCAGGCCCACTCTATCCCACCCGAGAAGCAATCTTTGGACCTGCCCATGCGGAGGAGGAGGGACTGGTAGAGCGATTGAGTTGTCTGCTAGGCCAGGCAATCGCCGCACTCGAGTCATCGCCAGAGGATTTGATCTTAGTCGGCCCACTCACATCAGGAGGCCATGTTGACCACCGGCTGCTGCGAGCGGCCCTGGAAGGCCTGAATTATCCCCTTTGGTATTATGCTGATTTTCCCTACGTTTTAGACTACCCCGAGACTTTTGAACCAGGGACAGTTGACGGCTGGGCATCGTCTACGTTTGAAGTGACTCCGGCCGGCTTGCGCACCTGGATGCAGGCAGTGGAGGCACATGCCAGCCAGATTCCCACCTTTTGGCCGGATCTAATGGCCATGCGCCGGGCTATCCAGGATTATTGTCGCTGGCAGGGCGGGATAAAGCTATTGCGCAGAGGCTGAACGGGGAATGTAGACGATATTGAAGCTCCTGTCCTGGTCTTGCACAGGGAAAATATCTGTGTTAAAATCTTGGCGCGGCGCAAAAGGAAGCACTGGCTTTCTCCGACGCCGCATAACGTTTTGAATGGACGGCCTGATCCATGGTTGAATCGCTCTTGATAGAGTGATTTTCTTAATTGCTTGTAAAGGTGTAAAATATGCCTCCTTCTTTCTTAACCAGACAGGGTTACCAAAAGCTTCAAGAAGAGCTGGATTATCTCCGCACAGTCAAGCGCCAGGAAGTAGCCCAGCGGCTGCACGAAGCGATGGAAGGTGGCGAGCTGATCGAAGATGCTGAATATGAGGCTGCCAAGAACGAACAGGCCTTTGTCGAAGGGCGCATCCAGGAGCTGGAGATCTTGCTGGCGAATGCCCGGGTGATCGAGGAAACCGGCAACAAGGACATCATCCAGGTGGGATCCAGGGTGACGATCCAGGAAGGCGACAATACGCCGGAGTCGTACATCATCGTGGGGCCGGCAGAGGCCAACCCCCGCGAGGGCCGCATATCGAACGAATCACCGCTTGGCCGATCTTTGTTAGACCACCGGGTGGGCGATCGTGTGCGGGTGGATGCGCCGGGTGGTTCGTTTTATGTGCAAATTGTCAAGGTGGGGTGAGACAGGGGCTTGACCTATAGCCCCGCGCATGGATGGCCGGCGCGGGGTTTTTCTTTATCTGGAGGTGGTGATCATGCCCATGGGATATTCAAAGTTGGAACAAATCCGCCTGGAGAAACTGCATCGCCTGCGCCAAAAGGGCGTGGAGCCCTACCCAAACAGGGCCGAACGCAGCCACACCAGCCAGGCAGCCATTCGGGCGTATGAAAAGGCGGAAACTGCTGGGAAAGAAGATGGGGTCTCGGTGACGCTGGTTGGACGCATCCGCTCGATGCGCCCAATGGGCAAGATCACCTTCGCCCATATCGAAGATGGCGAGGGGCGGGTGCAGCTATTCCTGCGCGCCGAGGAGATCGGCGAGGAGCTGTTCGGTCTATTCAACAGAGAATTCGATCTGGGGGACTTCATCCAGGCTTCCGGGGAGATGTTTCGTACGCGCACCGGCGAGGTGACGCTGCGTACCCGCACTGTCCGCATGTTGTCCAAGGCAATCACACCACTCCCTGCCGCCAAGGACGAGTTGATCGGCGAACAGTTAGTGCGCCATGCGGTGTTGTCAGACCCAGAGATGCGTTATCGCCAGCGATATGCCGACCTGGCAGTGAACCCCGAGGTACGGAAGATCTTCAGGACTCGGGCGGCCATCCTGCGCGCCCTGCGCGAATTTTTCGATGGACAGGGTTTTTTGGAAGTCGAAACACCCATCCTGCAGCCGATCTATGGCGGTGCCGCAGCACGGCCCTTCATTACCCACCACAATCAGCTCAAACAAGACCTGTATCTGCGGATTTCCTTCGAACTGTACCTCAAGCGATTATTGGTAGGAGGCTATGAGCGGGTCTATGAAATCGGGCGCGACTTCCGCAACGAGGGAGTGGATCGCACCCATAATCCGGAGTTCACCCAGCTCGAATTTTACATGGCCTACGCGGATTATCACCAGGTGATGGAATTCACCGAGCAAATGCTTGTCTTCGTGGCCGATCGCGTCCTGGGAGCTCGCCAGTTCACATACCAGGGGCAGCCAATCAACCTGGAGCCGCCCTGGCAGCGCATGGAGCTGCGGGAAGGCCTGCAGAAGACGGTGGGCATCGATATCGCCTTGCATCCAGATGCCGAGAGCCTGGCTGCGAGCATGCGCACCTTGGGGTTGAAACCCGAGCCTGGCGCCCCGCGCGGGAAATTGATCGACAGCCTGATTGGTAACTATCTCGAGCCCAGCCTCATCCAGCCGACCTTTGTCTACAACTACCCGCGCGACATTTCCCCATTGGCAAAGAGCATGCCCGGGGATCCACAGATCGTGGAGAGATTTGAAGGCTTCGTTGCCGGGATGGAACTGTGCAACGCCTTCACCGAGCTCAACGACCCGTTGGACCAGGAGGCGCGCTTCCTGGAGATGGGACGTGACTACAGTGCGGAGGATGAGGAACGCCACCCGATGGACGAGGACTATTTGCGCGCATTGCGCTACGGCATGCCGCCTAACGGCGGCTTCGGCATGGGTATCGACCGGTTGAGCATGCTGTTCACCGATAGCCCCAACATCCGAGAGGTCATCCTGTACCCCCACCTGAGGGAGCGCGAGGGATCCGAAATATCCGACAACGATATCTAAATGCTCAATAAACAACAGGCTTGACAGCACTTCAAGGTCAGGTATAATCGCCTCAATTTAGTCCGAAACGACTTGCACGGAAATAAGTAACCCCGGCCCATCCAGAGAGCTGCCGCCCGGTGCAAGGCAGCAGGTAAAGGGGTGAATTCCGTTCCGTCGGCCGATTGCAGGCCGGTTCTCCTCGCAGGGGTAAGACGCAGACAGGCTTACCGTAAGGGGAGCGGGAATGCCCGTTAACGCAAAATCGAGGTCGCCTAGTGATTCGGGTCGTGCACCGTCCTGGCAGGCGGCAAACGCAGGTGGCACCACGAGCGCCCCTCTCGTCCTGCATGCGAGAGGGGCGTTGATATTTATAGACACGAGGCTAAATAATCCAATTTATCGAGGCTGGGTTGCATGCCTGGTGATTCTATTCCTGGAGGTGCAGAATGCTGGATCTGGCTTTAATTCGCGAGAAACCCGATCTTGTGCGGCAGGCCTTGCAAGATCGGCAAATGAGTCCCGGCCCCGTGGACCACATCCTGGAGCTGGATTCACGACGCAGGGCCCTCATTCAAGAAGCGGAAGGTCTAAAGGCTGAACGGAACCTTGTCTCTAAAGAGATCGGGCTGTCGCAAGATTCAGACGAGCGTCAATTGAAGATCGAGGCCATGCGCAAGGTCGGAGAGAGCATCGAACGGCTGGACGCCGAGCTGCGCAGTGTGGAGGGAGAGCTCAATGCCTTGTTGGCGATGTTGCCCAACCTCCCCAGCTCCATCACGCCGCTTGGTCCGGACGAATCCGGTAATGTGGTGGTAAAGGTGGTGGGCGAAATCCCCAGCTTCGATTTTGAACCCAAGCCACACTGGGAGCTCGGTCCAGCCCTGGGCATCCTCGATTTTGATCAGGGCGTCAAGATCACCGGGTCGCGTTTCTACGTGTTAAGCGGTGCCGGGGCGCGCCTGCAGCGGGCGTTGATTGCCTGGATGCTGGACCTGCACGTGCGCCAGGGGTATACCGAGAAGTACACCCCCTTCATGGTCAAAGGAGAGACGCTCTTCGGTGCAGCACAGCTCCCGAAGTTTCAGGACAACCTGTACAAGGATCACGAAGAAGATCTGTGGATGGTGCCGACTGCTGAGGTGCCGTTGACCGGCCTGCACATGAACGACATCCTGGAAGAAGCCGACTTGCCGCGCTATTACACCGCCTACACCCCTTGTTTTCGCCGGGAGAAAATGAGCGCCGGGCGCGACGTGCGCGGCATCAAGCGCGGCCACCAGTTCGATAAGGTAGAGATGTACAAGTTCTGCTTGCCGGCCGATTCGGATAAGGAGCTGGAAAGGATGGTGGCCGATGCGGAAGAGACCTGCAGGCAACTGGGCTTTACCTATCGCCTGGTCCAACTGTGCACCGGCGATCTGGGTTTTGCTTCCCGCACTACATATGACCTGGAGGTCTGGGCAGCCGGCTGCAAAGAGTGGCTGGAAGTGTCCTCGGTGTCAAATGTCGGTGATTTCCAGACCCGCCGGTCGAATGCTCGCTACCGCCCGGCAGACGGGAGCAGGCCGCGCTTCATGCATACTCTGAATGGGTCCGGATTAGGCTTGCCCCGCACGTTGATCGCCGTGCTGGAAAACTACCAGCAAGCCGATGGCACGATCGTGGTGCCCGAAGTCCTGCGTCCGTGGATGGGCGGGATCGACTTGATCAAGCCCGGGAGGTGAGCATGCCCACCTGGTTGGATGTCTCCATTACCAGCCTGACCCTGGTCTTCATGCTGGTTGGCCTGTTTGGCCTGGTAGTGCCCCTGTTCCCGGGGATCGTGGTCATCTGGCTGGCAGGCCTGGGATACGGAGTTGTCTCCGGCTTCAGCACGCTGGGCTGGGTGGTCTTCGGGTTCCTGACCGGCCTGATGCTGTTTGGCACGGTAGTAGACAACCTGATGATGGGGGCAGGGGCACGCCGGGAAGGCGCTTCGTGGTCCACCATCGGGTTAGCGCTGGTCGCCGGCGTGGCAGGAACACTGCTCTGGCCTCCCCTAGGAGGGATACTCGCTGCTCCGCTGACGGTGCTGCTGCTCGAATACCTGCGTACGCACGACCTGCGCAAGGCCGCTCAGGCGCTGCGCGGACTGGCGACGGGCTGGGGGTTATCCGTGCTGGTTCGATTTGGGGTCGGGGTGGTGATGATCGCGCTGTGGGGCTTGTGGGCTTGGAAAGGCTGAACCCTATCGAGCTAGGGAGCGCGGAACTATGGCTGGAAGTAGACGGTTCCTACCCCCATGCGCTCCAGGCCCTCAGCGGCCCAAAATTCCATCAGGGCAGAGGCCTCGTCCAGGGCTGAGAACAGCGCCGGAATGGCGCGCCGATCGCCAATGGTAGCCAGCGCCCGGATGGCCTCCAGCCGGGCGGGCTGGGAGCCGTGCTGCAGGGCATCCAGCAGCGCCGACACAGCCGGGGAGCCCATTGCTGCCAGGGCATCGGAAGCCAGGTGGGCCAACATATGGTCTGGGTTTCCCAACAGGGCGATCAATGCGGGAAGGGCAGTGGGGCCGGATTTGTGCCGCAGGGCCAGGGCGGCGCAGTAGCGCACGGAGGCATCAGCATCTTGCAGGGATTTCAACAATAA